>MDSW01017117.1_pt1 | contig 10953 bp, 7 predicted proteins | sample 811171 | NCBI WGS metagenome assembly MDSW01 (sample SAMN05326641, study PRJNA326480) | marine metagenome | isolation source: seawater | place: Atlantic Ocean: North West | collected 2012 | reverse complement strand
CGTTCCTTAAGGACTTTTCCCGTCGTTACTCTTCACCCGCGCTTCCCTTTCAACGTTTGACCGGTAAGACGTTCGACTGACCGATCGCTTCACCCACGCAGGCGGCGGCGGCGGCTTTTTCGACAAGGTCAAAAGCTTCTTCGGCTTCGGCCCCCCGCGGATCGTGGAGGAAGACCCGGACGGCGTCTTCGACCCGAACGCGAAGTACAGCCTCACGACCGAGGCGCTCGCGTCGGACGTCTCCCGACGCGTGCAGACGTTTAGCGTCGGGCTGGACCCGGACGTGGAGGAGACCGCCGCGGAGTGGTTCCAATCTCTCGGGTACCGCACGATGAGCGGCGACGAGCAGTTCGCGCACAAGCCGAGCATCTCGACGTTGGGGTTCGTGACGCCCGCGTCGGCGCCTTCGATATTTAAGGACTTCGAGATGGCGAAGGCGTACTGCGAGACGCCGGACGGCGACGACAAATCGCTCGGTCGGTTCGGGAAAGATTTCGACTTCGCGAACTGGATCCCAGTCGCGACGTGGACGAAAAAACTCGCGGGGTCGTACCCGGACGCGAAGTTTCTCCTCTTCGAGACCCCGCCGGAGATTTGGTTCGGGCGCATCTCCAGGCGCGCGCAAGCCGCGGAGGAGCGCGCGTTGGAATGCGGCTGCGACGCGAGAGACGACCGGGAGAGTTGGACGATCAGCGACGAGTGCGGCGACGACGTCTCCGGAAACCACTACTGCAACGCGTACCCGTGCGTCTGGGAGAAAACGTTCGGGTCCGCGTCGCCGCTGCTGCACAAGGCGCGCTGGATCGAGAAGTACGACGAGCACGTCAAGGGGGTCAAGGAGGCGTTCAAGCAGCCGTTCATCGGGGAAGACCGTCTGCTCGTGATCCAGGAGAGCTCGATTCGGAACCTCGCGAGGCACCCGCCGGCGAAAACCGCTACGAAGCTCGTGACGTTCTTGGGGATGAACGAGGAAGACCCGGAGAGCTTTGGGTTACGCCACCCTTTCGAGCCGAGGCTCGCGCAGAAGTCGAACGATCACCCGTGGAGGACCGGGTTTATCTTGTTATGCGTCGCGGGATTGGGGGTGGCGGCGCTGGCGTCGCCGAACGCGTTGAGCGCGGGGGTCGCGCGGGTTCGAGACGCGTTCAACGGCGGCGGCGGCGGCGGATACGACGGCGGCGGCGGCGGGAACAGGGCTTTCGAGGCGCCGCACCGCAAGAACACGTACGGAGGGTACGACTGATCTGATGATCCGACGAGAAGAGCGAGACGCGAAGAGCGCTCGCGACCTAGCTATCGTATAATTACTGTACATGCGAAACGATACCACGCGAAAACTCGCGAGTCGTCGGGTTGCGACGAACCAAAGCGAGAGACGACTCGCAAACAAAAGAGACGTTTTCATTTTCATTACATTACAACAGGTATAAGCATATATGTACAGTACTCACTTCGATGCTCGTGTCGCGCGTCGCTCGCCCGCCGATCACGATCGAGATCGAGATCGATTCCGAACCAACTCACCACGCGTGCGCTTTGATCCCCGCGGACCAACGCTCTTCCGGGGCGACGTCCCACCACACCGCCTTCTTGCTCCACTCGTACTCGAGATGCTCCATCTCGTCGTACGAGATGCCGTTCTCGTCCGCCATCTTCGCGATCTTCTCCGCCTCTTCCGGCGTCCTCGGCGCTCGCCTCTTCGCGGGACTCGAGACGATGTTGTTCCTCGCGCGGGGTCTTTCGTTTTCTTCCTCGACCTGCGCCTCCTCCTCGAGGTCGTGGTGTTCAAACACGGTGGCGGCGGCGGCGTTCAGCCTCACGATCGCGTCCGCGGCGACCGCGTGCGCCCTCGCCTCGGCCCTCAGCCTCTCCTTCTTCGTTCGGAACCCCGTCGCGAACGCGAGCGACTTCTCGTACGCCCCTGGCGCGGCGTCCTCCGCGCCCTCTCGAGACGCGTGCGCGGCGATCCTCTGCGCCGCCGTGCGGTAGCCCGTCGTAAACTTGAGAGCGCGCGCGTACGCGCCTCGCGGAATTTTCACCGCGGCGACGCGGCGGCGACGCGCGATCTCCGCCTCGTGCTCCGCCGCCGCCGCTCCCTCCGCGCGCAGCCTCTGTTCCCTCGTGCGGAACGTCGTCGCGAACGCGAGCGAGGCTTCGTACGCGCCGCGCGGGACGACGGCGTCGCCGGGGGCTTTGAGCGCGGCGAGCTCCGATTTCATTCGCTCGACGTCCTTCGCCGCGGTTTCGGCCTTCGCGGCCGCCCTCGCCTCCGCGCGCACGCGCTCGTCCCTCGTGCGGAACGACGTCGCGAACGCGAGGGACGTTTCGTACGCGCCGCGCGGGACGACGTTGTTCCCCGGCCCCGTCGGGACGGCGCGGCGCGAGAGCTCCGAGAGCAGCTCGGCATCCGCCGCCGACGCGGAATCTTCTGATTCTTCTTCCGCGAAAACCGCTTCATCAAGCGAGGCGTCGTCGAAGCGCCGCAGCGCGTCCGGCACCGCGTCCGGCGCGAACGTCAGCCCCGGGGTCACCAGCGTCACGAGCGCGTCCGCGGCGAGCGCGTGCGCGATCCCTTCCGCGCGCACCCGCTGCGCCTTGGTTCGAAACGTCGTCGCGAACGCGAGGGACGTGTCGTACGCGCGGTCGATGGCGCCGAGCGAGCGCCGCGCGTCGTCGAAGCGCGCCCAGACCTCGCGCGCGATGAGTCTCGCGTTCGCCGAGAAGACGTCGTCGGTCGCGTCGAGGAGATTTACCGCGGAGACGGCGCGCGCGAGCCGCGCGATGGGGCGTCGGACGTAGTACGTGTCCGCGAGGCGGACGGGGCCGATCGTCGCCGCGGCGACGAGCTTCGCGGCCGCGCGCGGGCGCCGAGCGAGCGCGTCCGCGAGGTGCGGCGCGGGGAGGGGCGCGACGGGGGCGGCGGCGTCCATTGTTAATCGTTTCGGCGCTTTTCGGCGCTTTACCCTTTACCTTTCCTCGGGCGCGGCTGCGATCCCTCGAGAGATCGGTCGCGGCGCGGGTGCGAGCGCGCGCGGGAGACGGTGCGAACGCGTGAGCGCGCGGGGGGGAGGATCCAAACGAACCTTCCGCGCGAGTTGGCGTGCGCGCGCGAGGCGGTGTGGCGAACGCGCGCGGAGCGGCGGCGTGAAAAGCGCCCCGTCAGCCCCATTCCCCTCCGCGTGGCAGAAATTGGGATCTTTATCTCGGAAAAGATATCCGAAACGTTGTCTTCCGCGTTTCGTATGGAAAAATAGATTGAGATGTACGAAAGTAGTACGAAAAAACTATCGCACTTACCCCCGACCGCGAACCGTCGTTTTCCGGTCTGCAGCGGTGCAGTGCAGCGCGAGTCGAGCTGCAGCTGCAGGTCACAGTGCACTCATTATTGTTCGCTCCAGCAGATCTTCGCCCCCGCGGCCTCGCGGCGCGCGAGTCGGCGTCGATCATGAGCTCCCGCATCGCGGGGAAGTACACCGGCGGCGCCGCCGCCGCCGCCAGCGGCGGCGGCGTCTCGCGCCGCGGCCCGGACTCGTTCACGGAGGTCAGGTACGTTCCCAACCGAGGCGGTTCCGGATCTCGTCGCGCGTCGTCGTCCACCGGAGGCGGAGGAGGGGGATCGAACCTCTGCTGCGCGCTCGTCTTCGGCGTGATCCTCTTCACGTCCGCGTTCCCGGTGCTGTGGTGGAACGAGGGCAACGCCGTCGCGGTGTACGACGCGCTCAAGGAAGCGAAGGACTCCGTCGTCCAAATCAAAGGCGGCGTCGCGACGCCGTCGACGAAGGGGTCGCTCGTGCACGTCGTGGGGAAAACCTCGGGAGAACGCCTGCGCGACGGCGACTTTGGCGTCGCGATGAACGACGCGATCCGGCTCGACCGCGTCGTGGAGAGCTACCAGTGGAAGGAGACGAAGAGCGAGAGGCGCGTGGAGGAGGGGGACGAGACCAGGGTGGAGACGACGTACACGTACGATCTGGCGTGGATCCGCGGCACGATCGATTCGTCCAAGTTTCGACGACCGAACGGGCACCGGAACGCGGGCGCGCCGGAGTACGACGCGAAATCGATCGCCGCGCGAGAGGTGGGCGTCGGCGATGGATTCGTGCTGAGAGAGAGCCTGGTGAACAAGCTGACGCGGAGGCAGACCGTGCGGTTGACGCCGCCGAACGACGACGACGGCGGCGACGGCGACGATGAATTCGAATCCAGACGCGGCGGCGCGCCGGGTCGGTACGGAGCGAAGAGGAAGAAGAAGCGACCGAAAGCGCTCGGCGGCGCGGTCCGCGACGGCGCCGACGCCGACGCCGACGCTGACGCCGAAGACGACGTTAACGCCGCCGACGACGACGCGGCGGGGCGGAAACGGCGCCGCGGGAAGGGCATCGTCGACGACGACGACGACGACGACGACGAATTCGACGCGGCGACCTCGTCAGGCGCCGTCGCGCCTCTCGGCGAGGCGCGACTGGTCGCGTCGTCGCCGCCCCCCGGCTACGCCGTCCTCGACGGCCTCGCGTACTCGCGCGCCGCGGCGGCGTCGAACCCGAAAGTCGGCGACCGACGCGTCCGGTACGCCGCGCTCCCCGGCGGGCAGGTCGTCTCCGTGCTCGCGAAGCAAGGCAAAGGCGGCGCGCTCGTGCCCTTCGTCGCGAAATCGGGGAAAGAGATCGCGTTGGTGCGAGACGGGCGCGCGTCCTACGTTGAGATGATCGAGCGCGCGACGCGCGCGAACGCGACGCGGACGTGGCTCGTCCGCGCGGGCGGGTTCCTGCTCATGTTCTTCGGCGTGGTGCTGCTCACGGCGCCGGTGCGGTACGCGGTCGGGGCGCTGCGATGGATACCGTTGCTCGGAGGGTTCGCGGCTTCGGTGATCAATCTCGGCGTGTTTCTCGCCGCGCTCGCCGTCGCGATCGCGCTGTCGCTGGTCGTGATCGGCGCGTCGTGGATCACGCATCGGCCGGTGATCGCGATCGCGATGCTGGCATCGTCCGTCGGCGTCGGGTGGGCGGCGCGAAGGGCGGGCGACGCGAGCAGAGGCGGCGGCGACCGAACGACGACGACGACGCATCTGGACTGATAGACGCGCGTCTGTCTTCTCTCGCCGCGCGCGCGCGCGATGCGTGCGTGCGCTTCAAACGTCGTCTACCGCGGTCATCATCATCAAGGATACCTTAACTTAACTACATCCTATCGCTGGTATGTAACGCCCGTTCGTTCACAGCGCGTTTAATCATGTTTTCTGGTCTTCGCGTCGTCGCCGAGCCGAGCCGCGTCGAATCCAAATCCAACTGTCACCAGACGCCGTCCTCCTCCGCGATCGGCATCGTCACCTTCAGACACTCCCTCGCCGCGTCCCACTCCGCCTTCCCCGCGTCCGGGTCCACGACGTGCGGCAAGTACACGGACAGCTTGTACAGCGCGCTCCTCAGCCTTAGCCTGTCCTTCTGCACGTCCAGGTCCAGGTCGCGCATCGCCGTCGTGCCCGGGAGGTACATCTTCATCACGACGTCCTCGCAGCTTCGCGTCCCCGGGTCTTTGTTGTGCGCCATGCCTAGGAACGCGTCCGCGGTGCTCACGGCCTGCTTGTACAGGAACTCGTATTTGGGCGTCTTCAGAGCGAAGCTGCCGTCGCCGTCGCCGCCGCCGCCGTCGTCGTCGTCGTCGTCGTCGAAGTCAAAGTCGTCCTCGAGCTCGGACGCGTCCCACACCGCCTTCGGATCCGCTCGCGCGCGAATCCCCCCGCGCTTGACCGCGGGGACGGGCACGCCGTCGTCCTTCCCGACGTAGATCGCGGCGGGGTTGGAGTTGGACGCGCCGGTCGCGGCGGCGGAGGACGACGCGCGCTCGTCGTCGTCGCGGTCGCCGCCTCCGAGGAGGGACGAGATCGCCAGCATGTCGCCGACGCCCGCCATCGCGCGCGGTCAACCCCGCGCGCGATCGAGTCTGGCGTCTTCTTCGCGTCGATCTCGCCGGAAACGGTTCGCGGGCGCGGGCGGTCGTGGTCGTCGCGTCGCGAGAGAGTATTTTTCTAAACGTTGGCAGTCGGACGCGCGCGCGCCCGTCACCATGGGGCTCTTCTCGAAGAAGAAGCCGGAGAAGGAGAAGACCCGCGCGGACGCCACCGCGGAATGGCTCTACGAGGCGATCATACTCTTCCTCCAGGTCCGTCCGTCGCGCGTCGCGCGCGCGTTCGTTCGCGTCCCTCGATCGTTCGTTCCTTTTTTCGCGCGCGGCGTCGTTTTTTTTTCCGCCCCCTCTCCCCCACATCAATCACGTTCGCTGACCGACGTAATCGCCCCCTCCCCCACCCCCACCGCGCCGTCGAGCAGGGCCCGATGTACACGACCCCGCTCATGGGCTTCATCGACGCGCACTGCCTCGTGTTCGACGGCGAGGAAGAGAACAAACTGTCGTACACGGACGTCCACCAACAGTTCAAAGACCTCGTCGAAAAGTTGCTGACCGGGTTCCTCTCCGATCTCGGCATCGTCCCCGAGCAGTTCGTCCACGTCGTGTCGAACGCCGCGAAGACGGAGCTCAACGAGTTCATCATCACGAGCATCCTGACCGTGGACGACTTCACGCAGTTCAAGGCGATGATGGTGAAACGGAACCGCGATCTGACGGACGAGGTGCGTCGCATTCACACTGGTTCCCATACGACCCCGTCCGCGTGGTGGACGCCGTTCCTTAAGGACTTTACTTCCCGGCGCATCTCTCCGCCAGGGTCCCTCGCTTTCAATTCCCGCCCGCGTTGCCTTTCAACTCCACCTGACGCCTTTGAACTCCACCCCGACGTCGCTTTAGGTGCTGCGGCGTCTGGAAGCTGCCGCCGCGGAGGCGTCGCCGAGCCCGAGCCCGGGGCCGGGGCCGGGGCCGCCCCTCCCGGCCGGGACCGTGCTCGGGACGCCGGTGAGCGCGGGGGCGGGCACCGGCGCGGGGCCGAGCAGCCGGCTCGGCGGCGGCGGCGGGAGGCAGGGCAGCGGCAGGGAGGGGTCGTGGACGCCGTCGCCGCCGCCGGCGCAGCGGGGGGGGGCGCCTCCTCCTCCTAGTCCGATCGACGACGGGTTCGACGTCGCCGCGATGCAGCACGCGATGGAGCTGTCTCGAAGACAGCTCCAGGCGGAGAAGTCCGCCGCGGAGTCGGAGCGCGCGGCGGTCGCGCGCGCGTCCAAGTTGAGTAAAAAGTCATCCGCGCGAGAGAAGAAGCTCCCGGGCACGGTCGCCGCGGACGGCTTCGACGCGACCGCGCTCGAGGCGGCAATGAAACTGAGCAAGGAGACGCACGACGCGCACCAGGCGAAGGTCACCGAGGCGGAGGCGAAGAAACGCGCGGCGGAGGAGGCGAAGCGAGCCGCGGAGTGCGCGGAAGCGGACGCCGCGCGAGCGGAGGAGGAAGACTTGCGGAAAGCGATGGCGTTGTCCGCTTCGGCGTTGAGCGCGGAAGCCGTCGTCGCGCGGCGCGAGCGGGAGGAGCTCGAGGCTGCGATCGCGGCGTCGCTCGAGCTGAGCGAGAAGGAGGGCGGCGCCGGCGGCGGCGGCGGCGAGATCGAACCGAGCGCGCTCGGCGGCGGCGGCCGCGGGTACGCGTCGTCTTCGTCGTTCCCGCGCGCCGGCGTCGTCGCGTCCGGGTCGCTCCCGCCGATCCAGCGCGCGCACCAGCCCGCGGGCTACCGCTCCGACCCTAACGTCGTCGGAGTGGACGGGGTAGGACGCAACGACATGGCCGCGGTGCGCGCGGCGGCGGCGGCGGCGGCGGCGTCGCAAGTCGCCGTCGTCGCGGCGAATCGCGAGCGCACCGAGGTGCGTTCTATCTCACACTGGTCCCCATACGACCCCGTCCGCGTGGTGGACGCCGATCCTTAAGGACTTCGCCCGGCGCATCTCTCCACCCAGGGTCCCTCGCTGTCAATCCCCGCCCTCGACGCCTTTCAACTCCGCTTCTGACGCCTTTCAACTCCACCCCGACATCGCTTCGTATGGAACGACCCTGAGACGCGCCTCGCGGCGGTGTCGTCCCCGGACCCCGCGGAGATGGACCGCGTCCGCAGGGAGCGTTACATGGAAGAGCAGCGGCGGATGCTCATCGCGAAGCGCGCCGCGGAGCGAGAGAAAGAGTTGGACGACTACACGACGTCGTACGTGAACCCGATGTACGCGAGCTCGAGGCCTCAGGTGCGTTCTGTTCTTTTTTCAAACCGTTTGCGTTTTTCACCCACCGCTCGTCGGTTTCAACGTGCGATCCATCGCGTCGGTCCCTTTCGACTGACCGACCGACCGGCACTTTTTTTCCTCGCCGAACGACCCGCAGTCCGCGGCGGTGCTGTCGGAGGAGGAGCAGAACGCGAAGCGCGCGCAGCTGCGGAACGAGCTCGCGACGGCGATGCGCGAGGAGCTGAGCGGGAAGCTCGGGAGCATCGCGGAGAGCGGGCGAGCGGCGGAGAGATAGATACTAAAAGTTGTTCACACTTAATGAGGGTGATTTCATCGGTCAGTTGAAAGGTGACGCGATCAAATCTTGAAACCGATCGATGGGTGAAAAACGTTTGCATCGAACGCATACCTGTAAAAGAGGCAGCGGCGCAACCTCCTAATTTATCTTCATCGCGTCGTCGTCCGTCCTCGGACGCACACCGCGCCGCGCGTCGACCGCCGCACGCGCACGGTTCGCGCGCCAGGGCAGGCACCATACCATGTCGCAACTCACCGGCGGGATCCACGACGGCGCTCTCGGCGACCGCTCGCCCTCGCGCGACTCCGCGAAGAGCGGCGCCGGCGCGGGGCGAGGCGATGAAGAATTCAGCGTCTCGACGTTCGCGCGCGACGAATCCGACGCCGCGCGCATCATGCACGACGCGTTTAAGGCTGCGAAAGGGTTCGACGGCGACGTCGTCGACACGAAGCGATGGTCGCGGGACACAGAAGCGAGAGTCAAGGTGCGCGATCGATCGCGTCGCGCGCGCCCCCGCGCCGATCGCCCCTCTCCCTTCGGATCGCGCGCGACGATTCTCCATTTCCGTTCCGCGCAAAATTCATTCACGCTATCGATCGCTCCATCGATGGATCGCTCGGCTCGCTCACCGCCTCCACCCCACCCCGCGCGCGACGTTTATCCATCAGGACATCGTATCGAACGCGCGCGCGGAGGTCGCGCGCGTGGACGACGACCCCGGCCGCGCCGCCATCCTCCTCTCCGTCAAGCGCGATCTGTACCTCCCCGTCCTCGAGGGCGTGGTGTCGATGCTCAAGTGCGTTCTATCACGTTTACGCCGGTCCACGCGCGACCGCGTCCTTCCGCCGGCGCCCTCTCCGTCGCTCTCTCTCGTCCAATGAAACGTCCATGTCATCAAATTCCTAACCAATCACATCACCTCCCGCCACGTCGCCCACCAATCGAACGCCCCGCAGCGACTCGTCGTCGCCCGACGCGGGCGCGATTCTCGACGCGGTGAAGGACATCTTCAAAGATCTGTGCGACGACTGGCGCGAGCTCGCCGACGCGACGCGCGCGAAGGCGGCGCACGCGGAGAGGGAGCGCGCGCGCGCGGAGGCGAGCATGAGCGAGCTCTACGCCGTGGCGAAGCAGCTGGAGCGGGACCTCGAGAGCGCGCGAGCGCACGTCGCGGCGCTCGAGCGAAAACGGCAAACGATGATCACGAATCGTCAAACGAATCCGACGCCGTCGGCGTCGCCCCCGGGGGGAGGGTCGCCGTCCAGCGCCGCCGGCGCGCCGCCGGCGCCGCCGTCGAGCACGGCGCCGTCGACGACGCTCGACCTCGACCTCTCGTTCGACGACTTGAAGCTGACGACGGGAAGCGCGCCGGCGGGAGCGCGCGTCGGCGGCGCGGGCGGCGGCGACCGCGCCGCGCTCGAGCGAGCGCTTCAAGCGAGCGCGACGAAACCCGGCGCGAAGAAGACGCCGAGGTGGGCGATCGACAGCGGAACGCCCGCCGCGGAGGCGGCCGCGCGACGGGGCGTCGGGCGCGGCGGCGAGGGCCAGTTTGGCCCTCCGACGGCGATCGTCCGCCGTCGTCAACGGACGGGTAATCAGTCAGACGTCGCGGAGCCGAAGCGGTGGTCGCTGAAGCAGCTCAAGGACGTCATCGAGGACGTGTGCGACGCCAAGGCGGCGAACGACGCGCGCGCGGCGAAGCACAAGCAACCCCGCGAGACGATGCATCAGCACCTGTACACGTTTTTGAACCACAAGTTTGGCGTCAAGTCCATCATTGCGGAGTGGGCGACGTCCATCGTCGCGGCGGCGGATAAGTTTGCCGACGTCGACTGCGAGGTGGCCGTCTTCGGCCGCGTCCTTCACAACCTCGTCGACGAGGAGTTTCGAAACGAACAGAAAGTCATCGTCGCGACGGTGCGCGAGCTGTTGCGGAGCTACCTCCGGTCGCAGCGCCCGCACGCGAACGACGACGAGATCGCCGACGCGTTGGCGGCGAAGACGCGAGGCGACCTCGCCGAGGACGAGTGGCTCGACATGGTGCGGTTCATGTACGGAAGAAAAGACAGCGCGACGATCATCGAGCGGATGCGCGCGGTGCAGAGCGAGGTCGTGGAGGCGGCGTGGAGGGAGATGGAGAACGAGGAGGGGATCGAGAACGACAAGCCGGGGACGAAGCGCCGAACGAAGAAGGAGATCGCCGCCGTCGCGCGCGAGAAGACGGCGAAACGCGTCCCGTACGAAGACTTTCTTCAGGTGTGTCTCTTCCACGGGTTAGAGACGCAGGAGGAAGCGCTCGCGCCGTTCGCGGAGGCGATCGGCGACATGGACTGCCTCGCGAGAGGCACGCTGAACGAGTCGCAGTTCAAGAAGCTGTGCGAGCGCGCGCGGCATGATCTGAGGTGCGTTCTATACACTGGTCCCCATACGACCGCGTTGGCGTGGTGAACGCCGTTTCTTAAGGACTTTTGCCGTCGTCTCTCTCCGCCCAGGGTCCCTCGGTT
>MDSW01196664.1_pt1 | contig 10954 bp, 14 predicted proteins | sample 811171 | NCBI WGS metagenome assembly MDSW01 (sample SAMN05326641, study PRJNA326480) | marine metagenome | isolation source: seawater | place: Atlantic Ocean: North West | collected 2012 | reverse complement strand
GAGTCTTTGGTAAAAAAATATTTTTCCATCGTCTTATCTTTCCATCTTTTTCATTAACTCCTTCGCCCAAACCTATCTCAACTGCGTGCCCAATTTTATACAAAGCTTCTTTGGTAAGATCTATATTTTTTGTTCCAAGAACAATCCCTGCTAAATGATCTCCTTTCTCTTCAAGCAAAGAATTAATAAGCTCTGTTCCAGGACCTGCCTCACTTGGTGACAGTAACTCTAAGTATGTGTTCTCAAAATTAAATAAAGCGTTTTTTGTTCCGAGCTCGGCATGCTCTCCCTTCCAGCACGGGGTAATGCCAAGAACTTTTTCGTAGTCATTTATTGCTTTATCGAGATCTTTCACTGCAATTATTAAATGGTCTACTGAAGAAATCATTCTTATGTTAATCCTTTAAGCTGCCAATTCTCTCAATGAATAGCTTTGCGCCAAGTGAAACATTATCAACCCAATCATCCTTTGCTTCTTTGTTCGCATTATCTGAAATAAATTTAAAGCACCTAAAATCAATATTTTTTAATTTGCATACTTTTGCAATGGCAAAAGCTTCCATGTCAACGATGTCTGTTTTTAGCTTAGGAGCGCAGGTAACGAACTTGTCGCCTGTGCCACATGTTACCCCCTGTCTACCGAAGCTTATTTCGATATTTTCTTCAAATGGAGTTTGTCCTACATCAAATCCAAGTGGTGAAGCATCCATATCTCTTTGGAAGAATTTTGAAACCTCAACTAACCCATTTATTTTTGCGTCTAGAGATCCAGCTGTCCCAAAATTTATAATTTTTTTTGGTGAGTATTTTTCTATTGCTTTTAAGGTATTGAAAACAGCATTCACTTTACCAACTCCGATATATTCTATTTGATGATCAGGAAGTTCTCGTCTTTTCAGTTCGTCTTCAATTGCAACCAAAATAAGCATTCTTACTTCCAGCTTCCTTTTCTTCCAGATAAATCCCACTCTATCCTTGAATACATTAACTCAATTCTTCTCTTAACACACATACTGCAAAAGATTTAACTCCTTGAAGACTTATCATATTTGTTAGTTTACTGATTTATAAATATTAACAACAGTGACACCTATTACAATGAGAAAAAGCCCGGCGACAGATTGCCAGTTGAGCGTCTGCTTATAAAAAATATAGCTTAGCAATGCAACAGTAAATATCCCAATACCTGACCAACTAGCATACACAATTGATAAGGGTAATTTTTGTGTAACTGCTGCAAGGAAGTAAAAAGATATGCCATATGAAAAAAGCAAGATTGATGTAGGCATGGGTTTTGTAAAATTTTGTGATGCCGGAAGAAGCATCGTGCCAATTACCTCAAATATTATTGCTAAAAAAAGAATAATATAGGGATTCATTTAAAACTAAGGTGTCTTTCTAGACAACATCATGACAATCGCAATCAAGCTCTTTACATAACTGAAAGTTCTTCATGTGAGCATAAACTACAAGAGCTGATCCTAATAAAGTTAGAGCAATTACAAGTGTTTCTGATATGGAGCTTTCTGATAATGCAGTGACAAACAGAATACCAAGTCCAGCTAATCCAACAAGAAACACCGCATAATCTTTATGATTTGAAACGCCGGTAATAAGAGCGTAAACACTTATTGGAATTGCTAAAAATAAAATAGACCAGTGAATGAGCTCATTATCTATGGAGAGTGCCAATGCTCCTGAGGTAACTATTAAAAAAGAAGGCACAAGCAGACAGTGCAGCGCACATGCTATTGATAACCCAGCAGCAAATTTATCAGTAATTGGATGAGTTTTCATAATGCAGGTTATTATACAATACTTGTCAATATCTCTTACCTAATAAAACTCTAGGACTTCAAGCTTGTTAATTCTTAAATCTTTTTTATCCTTATGCTTGATTTTCTAATAGTTCTTGCTTCCTTAGCTGGAGTTACTTTTTCTGGTTGTGCTTTATATGAAATAAATCCCCATTCTAAAGAATAGTCTGAGACTCTTGCGGAGATATGATTTCCCATCGCCTTTTTTAGCTTTTCCATGCATAAATCTTTGTGCACTTTCGCATCTTTTATGACACGGTCACATTCAAGAATTTGCTCAGCATATACTCCTAGACTATTATCGAGTTTTTTTATATCTTCAGACTGATCCGCTGACAACATTTTTAATGTTTTTATGTTCATAATATATATTCCTAAAAAAATTTAGTAATAGTATTGTCTAAAAGTGCGACATTTTGTGTCGAGTGTAAAATTTTATTTGAAATCTGTATTTAGTTTGGTAGTTGAGTAATCCACTCTCTTATCATCTCAACTGCTTCTTGATGTGTTAAAGCCCTTCCTGATTCTGGCATCATTATTCCGGGATCCATTGACTCCATCCTATAGAACAAAATAGATTCATCAGGTCTGCCTGGAACTATGGAATACTTATTGCCCCCACTCCCTCTTCCTGTTGCCACAGGTTTTTTGTAAATGCCAATATTTAATTCTCTCGTTTCCACAAGATTTAGGTAGAGTCCCGTTGAGTTAGCATTTCCTGTTGGTGAATGGCAATGGCCACAATTCACATCTAGATAAGATCTTGCTCTATCATTTATATTTTGATCATCATCTCTCCAATCTACTGGTGAAACTAAATCCTTTGGGAAAGTATCGATAATTTCTTCTTTCATCCAATACACAAGCTGATTAAAATTTCCTTCCTCATAACTAAATTCTTTATTTATATTTTTTGCTTTTGGCCCTATTGGCGTTATGGAATCCATAGCAGCATGGCATTCTTTGCATTGATTTACATTTGGAACCCTGTAGCGAACCTGTCTTTGATCTCCCATAAAATCTATCCAAGAAGCGTTAATCGTTTTTCCTGCTATTTTTTTGAAAGCTTCGTTTTGTTCATCGTTCCAAGCATAGGAAACAGCTTCCCAGCCACCTTTTTTCCTCAATAATAATCGTGTTTCTAAAAGTTGTTTGCCAAGATCTGGATTTCTTTCATCAATCGGATAGTAAAAAGTTTTTATTAATGCTGAGCCTTCTGGAAAGTCAAATACCCAATCTTTTACATATGTTGCTTTAGCATTATTGGGCACATATACCCATCGCTGTTTATAAGAGTAATCAGAAAATAATGTAGATATTAATTCATATGGCATAACATTTTCATGTGGTTTTTGTGCAGAATCATCAATAAAAAACTCAAATTCTGATAACTTATCTGGAAAATAGTCCGCTAGGATCAAGTTACCATTAACAGAGAAAGTATTGGTGCTGTATATTAATAATAAAAAATAACAAATATTTCTTCTCATTTTTCTTAAAAGGTTTCTATAGTTATTTTTTCAAGAGGGGAAATGTCACCCTTAAAATCATTTTTATTTGTATTTACAGGATCAGAAAATCCTAGCATGTACTTTATTGGTTTAATTGTTAAAAAAGTAGCATCTTTCTCAGCGATAATAAGCTTTTCATCATCCGGCTGCCCAAATATTATTTGTGAAATGGGAACAATACCATCCCAAAATATATCAGGCATGTTTCCTCCACTGATTTCAAATAATGCTTTTGCTAAATCCCCTGTATCAATATCTGGGTCAAAACCGCTTGGTCCATAAGTATTCCCATGAACCTGAATGTTTTTAGGATGAGGATAATAGTTGGGATCGTCTGTTTCATCGCCATAGGAAACTATAGATAAGTTGACTGTTCCATTACCGCTCATCAGATTATTAAAAATCTCAACATCTGAATTCGCCATAATGATAATGCCTGTTCCTCTTGGAACTTCGCCAACAATGTTTCCCTCGGGTGCAAAATTATTAGTATCATTGTCGATGGATTTATTATCAAAAACTCTTATGTGGTGTCCGCCCTGTTGTGGAAGGTCTGGTAAATCAAAAACAAGAATGCCGCCAGTATTATGCGATGCTAAATTGTTATAAACATCTGCATAGTATGAATTTTCAATCTCGATGCCTGCCACGTTATATTGAGCAATGCTATTTCTTACAATGATATTTTTTGATTGCCCCACATAAATACCCGCATCAGAGGCACCAATAGCTATACAGCCATCAATTAGAATATCCTCTGATTCAACAGGATAAAAACCATATGCGCCATTAGTACTTTTAGGCCCACCGGTCCACTCAGTTTTGAGATTAATCATGCTGATGCCTTTGGCGCCTATGACTTTTAAAGCATCACCCTTTGCATCAAGTATAGAAAAGTCCTTAAGGGTAACTCTATCTGATGTTACTAAAAGACCTTGAGCACCAGATTGTTGATTTTTGAAATCTAGAATAGTATCTTCAATCCCTTCGCCTTTGACTGTAACATCATTAACATCAAGTGAAAGGCCATCCTCAAATTCATAATAACCGCTTTGAATTATCAGAGTATCGCCACTCTCCAAAAGAATCATTGCTTCTTGAATTCTTTCTTGCGCATTGGGGCCGGGGCCAATAAGAACCTCTTTTGCAAAAAGGTTTAAGCATACTAACAAAGGGATAGAAAAGAATAGGATTCTTTTCATTTTTCTAGAGTTTTACTTTGAGCAGCAGGTACACTCGCAGCAATCACAACAATCACACATACTTATATTATAAACAAAATTTAGTCTTTTAGCCTCTCGACTAGCGATCTTTGAAAATTTTTTCTTGAACTATCGACTTTGTCTTGAATATTGGTTTCTCTAGGAAAGGTAAATTTATCTATATTTTCAATACTGCATCTCTCGATAAACTCTAAACCTTGATATTTCGTAATTATCTGTAAATATTTTTCTGGAGCATTAATGTTTTGAGGAAATATAGAAATAACTTTCTTGCCAGATGAAACTGCTTCGGAAAGCATTGTTGAGCTGTCTTCGGTTACAAAAATATTGTCAGCGACATAAAGCAGGTGATCAAATTTACCTCTAGCTTTTTCGCTGTGGTAAAGCACTGACATTGATACATCGAATTTTTCTTTTATCAACTCCTCTACTTCTATTGGTGTTCTTGTTGATGTTATAAATAGTGGGTTGGTTTGTCTTAACTTGCAGAAGGAAGAGAAGTTATTTATCAAATCAAGCCATTCACTTTTTGAATAAAAGTATCCAATTCCGTCCCCTCCAAGAATAAGTAGAGAGAACTTGATTCCCTCTATTCCTTTTTCAGAAATGAATCTAGTTCCAAGTTCTTTGCATGTTTTTGGATCAAATTGATTTGGAACTATTTCTGGAACTAAATTTGATGATGATTCGGAAACTCTCGTTGAGGTTATATATGCAGTAAAGTCGGAAACTCTCCAGTCTCTTGGGCTGCTTAAATGTATGTTTTTTACCTTAAGTAATTTGGATAGTGCTAAGTTTAGTGGTGCAAGATTAGCTCCACCAGAAATCACAATATCCACATCAGCTATGGGCGTTATGCTATAACAAAGCTTAATTAATCTTGTAGATATGGTATTAGGATAACGCGAAAGTTTTCTTGAGAGCAGCCTAAGCAAGCCCCTTAAAGCATATATTTTCCATGAAACAATCACAGTCTTCACTGAAATATCATATTCAGCATCTCTTAAAGTTTTTATAACTCCAAGAACTTGCCCATCATGCCCTGCAATTCCTTCACTAAGGTGGACTATTCTAATTTGCATTGTTTATGAGCTCTTCTAAATCAGATGATAGCCTTTTTAGGCTGAAATTATTTACTATGTTTGCCCTAGCATTTATAGATAAGAAGTTTCTAAATTCTTTGTCTTGTATTTTTAAAATAGCTTCGACTATTTGATTTGGTGATGAAAAGTCCACTAAAATTCCACCGTTTTCTTCAGGCGTGCTTCCAAATATCTCCATAGCACCATCAGTTTTAGTTGAAATGACCGGGAGGCCATTCATCATAGCCTCTCCAATGATTAATCCAAAGGGTTCAATCAAAGAAGGTATACAAAAAACATCGTGTTTTATAAATTCATTCTTTAGGTTTGGGTGCCAGCCCATTAGTGAAATATTCTCTAGCCCCAACTCATTTATTTTCTTTTCCAACTTGCTATGTAGTGGCCCCTCTCCGTAAAGATTAATTTTCGCTAAAATGTTTTCTTGTTTAAGGATTGCTGCAACTTCAATCAGATCTTCTAAACCTTTTTTTTCTACAATCCTTCCACCAGCGATAACCCTCAAATATTCAGGATTTTCCATGGGGTTTTGGCTTTTGAATTTAATTGATTCAAATCCGTGACAAATAACAATATTTTTTGACTGATTATTTGGATATTTTTTTAAAAACCTATTTAAGCCTGATTGAGTGATAAATATATTCCACGCCCTATGATTTGTATTTCTGAGTTTGCCTGAATGATTGATAAGCCCTGTTTTGTTAAAAAAAGTATTGAAATATTTTAGTAATTTTGAATTGTGAATGAATATCCACTTGCTTTCTTTCAGTTGCTTGGAGATTTTTGGTTTGAAAAAAAATTTTGTGTAAATATGAAAATATAAGCTTATTTTATTAATTGCTAATATCTTTACATTTTCTAATTCTTTCAAATCCGATATAACATGTGCATTTTTCGGGACCATCACAAGGTGCTTCTTGCCTGTTATATGAAGTGCTTTTGAATATGAAACAAGGCTATTTGCAATGCCTCCTTTATTTCGATCGACGGTTACAGATACTATCATTGATAACTTTCGTATTTTAAATATTTAATTTTGAGTTTTTTTCCATCTTCTTCTCAAATAAATAACCACAAACACTGTCAATGCGATAACTGAGACTGCTCTCAATAAGAGAGGTAGATAGTTTCTTTTAAAAGTATTTACAGTCATTTCTTCTGCCCATTGATAATCGAGTGGGAGTTCTATAACCCCATTTATTTGGGCGTATTGGTCATAGTCTTCTATTAGCTCAAATAATTTATCAGGCATTATTTTGGACAAGTCTTGCGTTTCTCCGGGATCCTCATGAAGATTATATAGCTCCCATTGATTCGAACCATTTGGCGGTCTGTTTCTTACTATTTTGTAATTGCCTTTGAAAAGAGCTGAGTTTCCAGTTACCTCCAGACCAACCGCTTCAAAATCCTCATAGTTATTTTCATTTGATCCAGCAAGAGAATTTTGAAGAGATTTACCGATTATTCTTTCATCAACCTCATCAAAAACTATATCACTTATCGTTGCTGCAATATCTGTAACAAATGCAAAGTTATGATTTTTTCCTTTATTTATACCTGGTCCACTCATTATGAGTGGAACTCTGAGACCTCCCTCAGACATATGGAATTTAAATAAGTGGCTTGGGCTAGCTGTTGCTTGGGCAAATTCAGTCCCTATATAAACATAGCTATCTTGATCACCTAGAGTATCGTAGTCACGATCATAAATAGTTGTTTTTATCCAATCTCTCCAAGGTTTATGGTCGCTTGGATCATTTCCTTCGGGTCCATTATCTGCAGTAACTATGAAGATTGTGTTCTCATAAAGGTCCTCTTCTTCGAGATAGCTCATAAATCTACCGATATGAAAATCCATAGCATCTAACATACCTGCAAAAACTGCCATGCTTTTGATAAACATTCTTTTACTTTCCTCGTCTGTATTTGACCAACTATCAAAATTAGAAAAAGAGTCAACAATATTTTTATCGCTGGGAAAAATTCCTTTCTCAATTGCTTTATTTTTTCTTTCCTCTCTTAGAACTTCCCAACCATCCTCATATGTGTCCAAGTATTTTTCGATAAACTCTTGAGGTGCCTGCAGTGGTATGTGTTGGGCTTGAAAAGACAGGTATGCAAAAAAAGGTCTATCTAGTTCTTTATCCTCCTCAATAAATTCAATCATTTGGTCAACGAAAAATTCGCTTGAATAAAAATCTTCAGGAAGCTCGGTCTCTTCTCCATTTTTAAACCAAGGAGATTCTAAATAGTATGGAAGATAGGAGTGGTGACTAAAGTTATTACCACCAGTAGCATCAAGAATAAATGTCTTATCGAACCCTCGATGATATGGAAGTGCTGCTGTCTTTTGGCCACCAAAAGCCAAGTGCCACTTACCTGTCATATAGGATTTGTACCCAGCAGGTTTCAATATTTCAGCAAGTGTGAGGGCATCCTCCCTCAAGTAGCCTTCATACCCTGGAATATTTCGATACTTCCAAGGCATAACTTCAGGAATCATTGGTATGCCTGTATTGTGATTATCCATTCCTGTCAATAACATTGCTCTCGAGGGAGCGCATTCAGGTGTTGTATGATAATTTGTAAACAACATTCCGTCATTGGCTAGAACATCCATATTTGGTGTACTAATTTCACCACCAAATGCTTGCAAATCTGTTAAGCCAAGATCATCAATTAAAATTAAAACAATGTTTGGTTTCTTTGCAGCGCTTATGTTAAGAGAAGAAAACAAGAGAGATATAACAAATATCTGATACAAAAAATTTTTATTTTTCGACATCTTTAAATCCGTCTTGTAAAAGTATTTTTTTGTCGGCATCTTGAGTTTGTCTGCCAATCTCTGAAGCTATCGAGTTGGGTACAAGCATAGTTAAAGCATAATGGGCAATCTTCCATTCATCATTAATTAGCTGAACAACGCCGGTTCCTCTGCAATGTCCTAACTTTTCATTGAATAAAATCTCATCAAACCAGCGAATATCACTGTCACCCTCCCAATTACGCTCAATGACTTCATAGCTCCAGCCATGACCATCCTCAAAGGCTGGCTTGGCATAAATTTTAAATTCCTCTATGGTCCAGCGTTCAGTTTTATCTGTACCTAAAAAAATTGCATCAGCGCTATATCGACCAAAATAAGTATTAAAATTCCCTTCATGTGCATCTTGGTGAAGGCCGTCTAAAAGATTATTAAGGTCTTTAAGGTAATCATCAGACACTGAGGCAGAATTTGGTGAACAAGATACCAAAGAAATCATCGCGCTAAGAAAGAAAAATTTATAAAACTTCATTTTCATTTAGGTATTATCCAAACATAGTAATCCCAAAACTTATTAAAACCAAAACAGCTAAAAAAATGATAAAGTCCAATTCTTTTATAAGTGATGATGGCTTAAATAAGTAATGTTTGACAGCTAATACACCTATCCAAGTTAAAAAAGCTAAAAATGTAAGTATTTTCTGCAAGAAGGCATTTAATATAAAAAAAGGGAAAATCAGAAATATAAAAGACATAAAGAAAACAGTTATTGACCCGTCGACAAATGATTCGTTTTTAAGAAGGATTTGTAACTTCTCTTTCAAGGCTTAGTCAGGTTTTGGAAACCAAATCATTGCAGATTGAAAAAGTATTATAAAAATATGTAGATAAGTTAAGTATGCTGCAAACGTAGAATTCGATGCAACAATTATTGCAATTACTGAAACTGAAACACAATAAATAGAGCATAAGATTTTTGGTGTTACTCTTACGGTATCACCTCTATTAATAGCTGCTCTTAGCCCTTGCGCTAAAGTGAAACCATAGCAAGTGAATAAAACCATGCTTAGGTATAATATTTCAAAGTTTTCCATAACAATTACCCCACTAGAGAATTTCGGTCATAAAAAGCATAAAAATTATTCCAATGTTAAAACCTATTAGCGACCAAAAGAATGCTTTTCTATCAAAATTAATTTTTTTCATCGCCTTGATATTATAGCAATCCAACGACCAAGGTTTAAAATATCGGCTAGTGCAGCAGAGACATATGTGAGAGCTGCAGCTTTTAGAATGCTGCTTACAGCTTTTTCACTTGTCTGCGATATGTATTTTCCTTCCCTTAATAAAGGCAGTGCTTTTGAAAAACTTGCATCATATTCAATTGGCAGAGTGACTAAATGCACCATCATGCGAGCTATAAAGCCAGAAAGTCCCAATAAAAGCAATATAGAAAAGGGCATGGGATGCCTTGCAATAAGGCCTATCACAGGTGATAAAGATATTATGACAGCGCTCCAGCGTGCCACCTTATCAACAATAGGAATCATCTTTGTTCTAGTAGAGAGGCGTCTATCACCTTGCTGATCTTGAATCGCATGTCCAATCTCATGGGCTGCAATGGCGATTGCAGTTAAAGATTTAGATTCATAATTTTCTCGCGAAAGCCTAACTTTTTTTTCGATTGGATCGTAATGGTCCCCTAGCTCTGTTATTTCGACCTTCACATTTTCTAAAGAAAATCGCTTTATAAGATGTTTTGCAAGTTCTCCACCAGTTCCAGGCATTTCAGGCTTTTCTGACGAGTACCTCGCCATAATTAACTTCACCCACAAAGATGGTCCGAATATCAACACAAAAACTATAAGCGCCCCAGCTGCAAATAACATATGTTAGTCTCTGAAAAAATATTGTTTCATTAGTCTGTCTCAGTCTCCTCTTTTGTAGCCTCTAGAAATAATTCAAACATTTGGTAACATTTATTTGCTTGTTTTGTAGCTTGCTCTTTGTATTTAAAACTTAAAATACCCAAAGCTAAAATTAATACAAATATTGTTCCTAAATAAATGTAATCTTTTTTATTCATCTTCTTTTTTTCTCGTTGTTAATAAGTCTTCGAATCTCTGAACAGAATCTTCCATACCTTTTATCTGCGCCCTTAATAGTTGAATACAATCTTCATGCTCTTTGATCATTTTTTTGACATTTTTCTTTTCTCTTGCATAACCTATTTCTGAAATAATTCCTTTTTTATATAAATTTTGGAATTTTTCTTCAAACCCATAAACTACAGATCCTTTATTATTAAAGTTATGCAGGAGTAACTTTCTTTCTAGAATTCTTCGCTTGGTTTTTTTATAAAGTTTATATTCTTCTACATCTGTCATTTGCTTTCTCTTTTTAGTATAATTAATAGTGTACATCAAGAAATAAATTCCTTATTTCAGATTCAAATACGCGCGCCAATATACCTAATTCCGGGTATGTTATTTATGGAGAAAACTATGGAACAAATCTATAGAAAAGAGTTTCCCCATGG
>MDSW01012357.1_pt1 | contig 10954 bp, 9 predicted proteins | sample 811171 | NCBI WGS metagenome assembly MDSW01 (sample SAMN05326641, study PRJNA326480) | marine metagenome | isolation source: seawater | place: Atlantic Ocean: North West | collected 2012 | reverse complement strand
TCTTTGATATTGGTCCATTGATAAGGCCATGAACTTCTTTTTTTTTTATTAATTTTAAGCTTAAACTAAAACAATTATTTATATAATTATTTGATTTCTCAGAAATGTTTTCGAATGTTTTTTTAAACTTATAATCTACATTAATTATATTTATCTTATTTTTTAAAGATTTATTTATATCGGAAATTTTATTAAGTTGTATTTTATATTTAAGATTTATTATTTGTCTTTGAAATAAGTCGTAGCTTCCTACTATTACAATTTTTTTTTTTATTTTTTTAAATTGTTTTGATTTAAAATATTTCATTAAAATTTCAGAAAATGTTGAGTTGGGCTCTCCCAGCACTATTAAAATTATTTTAGTACGCATCAATATCTAAATTTTTTTTCAATTTTTTAAAATGTATATTAGAAAAATTATTCAATTGTCTATTAGTTTCGCTATTTATTAATCTTTTTAATTGTTCATCTAAATCAATTTTTTGATTAAATTCTTTTTTATTGTTTAATTTTATTAAAATAAATCCATTGTTTAGTTTAATTGGTTTTGTAATTTCATTCACATCTAAAATTTTAATTTGATCTCTTATTTTACTTGATAATTGAAGTTCATTTACCCAACCAATTAAACCACCTTTCTTGGAAGTATTAGAAGTACTATAAATATTAGCTGTATTTTCAAAGCCTATTTCTTTAATACTTTCATTTATTTTAGAAAATTTTTGATCAAAGTTGCTATCAATACTTTCTTCAAAAAATATCTCAGACAGATTATAAGAAAACTTCTTTTCCTCTTTATTAATTTGATCAAGAATATTATTTTTAAGCTGATTTTTATTTATTATAACATTTTCAGAATATTTTTGAAATATGAATTGATTCCACAATGCTTCAATATATAATTTTATTTTAATTGTCTCATAATCTAAATTTATTTTTTTCAAGATATTTAAAAACTCATCTTTGTTTTTAATATTTTTTTTTAAAAAAAGATTTTTTTCAACAATATTTATTAATTTTTTGTTTTCGTTAAAATTAAAAAACTTCTCTAATTCTTTTGTTTTTATAATTTCTGTTATTAAAGAATCTTTAGCTATGTTATCAATTTTTGTTATTTCTAGTTCTTGTAATCTAGGATTTAGAAAAAAAAGGTATCTTTTCTCGTTTTCAATGTCTAAATTAGTAATTATTTCATTTTGTATTTTAACTTTAATTTCGATTACATTTGCGTGTGTTTGTTTATTAATATTAAATAAAACTATCAGTATAAAAAAAATTTTAAGTTTATTCATCTTTACTCAAAAATTGTGTTTGCAGAGCCTCGTAGTTCTGCGAATGGAATAAATCTGATTAAAAAAAACAAACTTTCATCTGGCAAAAGACTACCATCTTTATAAAATTTCCTTTCATATTCAAAAGACGCTGACAAACAATCGGTTTCATACTTATAAGCTAATTTATAAAACTGTGTGAAATCATCTTTCAGATCTTTGGTTGTGTTAAATTTTAAAGAATGTTCATTTGAAAAATTTATTTCAGTAATATTTTTTATTAGCTCTGAATTTCCTAGTTCATGATTTTCTGTGATGTAATCAAAAGTTGTTAATATTTTATTAGAACCTAGTTTTGCTGTAATAGCATCGTAATTTGAAAACTTTAAATCTCTATCGTATGAGAAGTTATAATTAATTTCTAATTTGTCATTATATTTATAAAATATATCTCCAACAATATCCGATCTAGTCTGATCCAGTTTTGAAATACTAGGCAAGGAATCATTTTTTTTGTCTTTAAATATATTACCAACATTTAAACCTAGAATTTTTTCATTCTGAACATTTTGCTTTTCAAATTCAATACCTAATGTGAGAGATTTTCCTTTTTCAACCATATCCGATCTACCAATCCTATTTGGAGAAAAAATGCTATCATAATCTAGTCTCGATCCTGTAGATGATATATTTTTTCCATTTGTTGGACTAAATCTTAACTGAGCAACAGGTTTTAAAAAATTATTTTTCAAATTTTCTTTTTTTTTAAGAGGCAGTTCTGATTTTATTAAAAAAGTTCCAAATATTTCATGGTCATTTCTTTCTTCGTATATAGTTGAATTTTCTGAATAAGTGTTAAAATTTTTTAAAAGGAAACTATAATCCGTTACGATACCTTTACTCGAAATAAAATCATAAGATTCAAAATTAAAATCGTTATTAATAAGAGTTTCGTAAATATTTGTATTATAAACTTTTTGAAAGCCAGTGGATGAAAAATTAAATTTACCGTTATAATTCTCATCTAATTCTATTTCTTTTTTAAAGTTGAAGTCAGGAAAAATATATTGATACTTATCGCTATCTGTTTTCGATAAATCCTCGTAAAGTCTAACTTTTGCTATTAAATTTGTGTTGTCGTCAATATCTTTATCTATTTTAAAATGCGATGATAATACACTGTCACTCTCAATAATAGGTGTATAACTTTTTATATCATGAATTTTCAAATAATTATCATTGTTTACGTTTTGAAGCTTTAAATCAAAATTTGTATTTTCATTAAGTTTACCACTTAAATTTGCAAATATATGTGAGCTGGTGTCATTACCATCTCTATTAAAACTGAAATCTGTCTTCAAATTCGAATTTTTATACGCTTCCCTGTACTCTCCATGAAATATGAAATCGTTATCCACATAAATTCTTGGTTTGAAAGTTAAGTCCTTCGAATTTGATAAACTATAAAAATATGGAATATTTATTGATGAACCTAAGTTGCCAGAACCCTTATAAAAAGGTGTCAAAAACCCTGACTTTCTTTTTACGGAAGGGTCTGGATGATTAAAATAAGGCATATAAAATACTCTTTTATCAAATATTTTTAGCCACGATTTTTCATATTCGAAAAGTTTTTTTGTTTTGTTATGGGTAAATATATCACTTTGAATTTCCCATCCTCTACAATTTTTATTTGTTTTATTGCAAGTACTGAAAACAGTTTTATAGATCTTAGTTTTATTATTATCAGATAAAATACTCTTCCCTTTTAGCAATGGATCATTTTCTTTATTTCCAAAAAATGAATTTTCAAAATCAACTTTAACGTCTTTTCCAATAATCTCATTAATTTTTAATTTTATTTTTGAATCGTGAAAAAAATAATTATTAAGATTTTTATCTATGACAACTACTTCTTTAGAAGATATTATTTCAGGAGTTAAATCAAAAACCAAACCTTTATTAAATATAAATTTATTTTCATTTTTATCGTTAACTTTTGTTAATTCATTACTTACAATTTTATTTTTATTTCTATTAAATAAAACATCAAATGAATTTATTTCATAAATATCCTCACTTTTAATCAGTGTCTGGTTTTTTGAGAATATAGTATTTTCTATTTGATTGTATATTATTTTTTCACTTTCAATATAAATTTTATTTTCATTATCAAAATATTTTACATCATCAATTATTATCAGCTCAGAAATTTTTTTATCATAAATAAATTTGTCACCTTCTATAATTAAATTACTTGATGGTATTTTTGCTTTTCCTTTAGTAGCAAAAATCATATTGCCATCTTCTTCAATCTTTATATTTTTAGAGTCAAAAAATACAATCTCAGCCCTTAAATTTGAATTACAGATCATTAATACAAAGAATATTATTTTTATAAATTTAATTTTCATTTAGTTTAATTAATCCTAAAGAGCATATTAAAAAAATAAGTATTTGAGGTAGCCACACTGATATTTCAACAGGTAAAGTCTCATTTTTTCCAAATAAAATTGAGAAATAATTAATATAATAAAATATTACCGAAACCAATACCCCAATAACGATTAGAAAAAATTTTGATTTAATAAAGTTTAATTTAAACATTAATAAAGCTCCTATAATTGTGGTTAATGTCAGATAGAAGGGTAAACTATATATTTTATTTAAATGAAGTCTTACTTCAGTTGCTGAATATCCAATAGATTTATAATTTTCTTTTAATTTAATGAGTTGAAAAATATTTAAAGAGTTTAGGTTTGAATATAAATTTGAAATAATTTCACTATTGAATGAGGATGTATATCGATAACTCTCCAAAATTTCCGTCTTTTTTTTGTCTGAATATATTTTTACATTTTTTAATATCCAATTTTTTTTCAAAATATTAGCTTTTTCTGAAATTATAGTATTCAATAATTTATAATTCTCATCTAATTCAATTATTTCTAAATTTTCTAATTTATTAATTTTATAGGTTTTAGCATTTATAATATAGATTTTTCTGCCATCTTTATTTTTTTCTTTTATCCACAATCCGCCCTCATTAACAACAGCCAGATAATCACCAGCTTCTGAGTATTTATATTTTAGATTTAAATAAAGACTTTTAAGGTTGGCTGAGAACGAGTAATAAACTACTATAAGAACTACACCAATAATTACTGAAACAATTGAAATTATCATTGTAATTTTTATATTATTTATTCCGTTAGTTCTAAGTAATTCAATCTCCTCATTTTCGTAGAGATTAATGAAAAAAAACATTACACCCAACAAAAAAATAAATGGAAGAATTTCAAAAATAATAGAGGGAATATTTAGAATTGTTAAGAAAATTGGATAATAAAGTTCATTTTGTTTATTCTCAAAGTATTTTATTTCCTCAAAAATATTTAAAAAAAAACTTAAAAAAAGAAATACAATCAGAATTATTAATATATTTTTTAAAAAAAGTTTAGTTAAGTAAGACTCATGCTGCTTTAAAATCATAAAAAACTCAATTTAAATTTAGTAAATATCAATAGTATAAGATAGTAGGCAAAAACTAAAATAAAAGGTAATAGCAATACTGTATATAAAATATTAATAGAGCTCAGAAAAAATTTTAGACTTAGTTGAGAAACTATTATCGTAAAAATCCCAATAAGAAAGATATTAAGTTTATGAAATTTTGAAAAATATTTATTTTTTGGTTCGATTACTAAACTTGCTGCAATTAGTGCTAATATAAGTGTGTAGAATGGTAATACTAATCTTTTGTATAATTCTTCACCAACTGATTTTAAGGTTCTATTTAAACATATTCTATTTTGTGGTGTTTTAATAACTTCATTTATGCTTGTCTCTTTATTTTTATAAATGTTTCTAAAACAATTTAGCATTTTGATAGAGTCTATTTCTTGAACTTTCTGTTTCGTAATTGTTTTAGTTGAAAATCCAGATAAATCGTAATCTGTTTCCGAAAATTTTAAAGTATAAGAATTATCTTTATTAATGTTTGTAATTCCACCATTAAAAAGTCTTAATATATATTTATTATTTTTTTTTATAATCTGTCCACTTTCTGAAACAATTATCTTTGATTTCGTTGAATCAATTTTCTCATTAATATAAATTTTATTGAGCTTTCCATCTTTTTCATAATCTTCAACAAATATCGTAAGATTTTTCACTACGTTGATAAATTTTTTTTCTGATATTAATTTTGGTAAAAAATCTATATTTGAGTCTTTAATAAATATTCTTCCTAGATTTTGGGATTTAGGAACTATAAACAAATTTAGGGATAATTGTAAAATTAAGAATATTAATGAAAATTGAAGAATGAAATTGATAAACTTGATTTTTCTTACTCCATTATTCCAAAAAACTATTAGCTCATTTGAATTATTGTATTTATTAATTACATAAAAAATAGAGATAAAAAAAACAAATATCGTAATTTTACTAAATATTTTTGGTAAATTTAAAGATATATAATAAAAGTATACTTTTAAACTATGCCCATCATCAGACACCAAGTCTAAAAAGTTGACAGCTTGTACTATCCATACAATAAAAGTGATACTAAAAGAGGCAATTAAAAAAAAATTAACAATATCTAGTGAAAATTTACGAAAAATTAATTTATTCATTGAAATTTATATTTTAATAAATATACAACATTATCTAATTAATTTTTCAAAAAAATGAAGCTAAATTTAAAATTTGTAAATAAAATCAGTAAGAGTATCACTTATAATGAGATTATTTTTATTAAAGAAAAAAAATTAAAAAATAACCATCTCAAATCTTTAGAGAAATCTATATTTTCAAGCAAACTATTCAATGAACTTAGTTTTCTCAAAAAGGACTATAATAACAGAGGTTATATATTTGTTAATTGTATTAATTCTAAGTTATCTTTGGACTTTGAGAAATTAGGCTCAAAATTATTTGAATTTTTAAAAAACAATAAAATTGAAAATTCTGTAATAAGTGAAACTAGCAATAAACTAACAAGCATTCAGCTTGAAAAAATATTACATGGACTCCAACTTAAATCTTATGATTTCAGTATTTATAAAACTGATAGAAAAAATGATACAGATTATAATTTGTTTCTTGTGGGCAGTAATTTAAAAAAATCAAATATTTTAAGAAATAAATTAGATGCAATTTTAAAAGGAGTTTTTCTTGCTAGAGATTTAGTATCTGAGCCAGGAAATATTTTGCATCCAGATGAATATTCAAGAAGAATTGTTAAATTGAAAAAATTTGGATTAAAAGTAACAGTTTATGATCAAAAGAAACTAAAAAAACTAGGTTTTAATGCCTTACTCGGAGTAGGACAAGCAAGTATAAGAGGCTCTTATTTAGTGACGATGGAATGGAAAGGAAATAAAAAAAAATCAAAACCTTTAGCTTTTGTTGGAAAAGGTGTTTGCTTCGATACAGGTGGAATCTCATTAAAACCTGCTAAATTTATGGAAGATATGACATATGACATGGCTGGATCAGCGACAGTGGTTGGGCTTATGAAAACTCTCGCATTAAGAAAATCAAAAATTAATGCAGTTGGAATTGTTGGTTTAGTTGAAAATATGCCAGGTGGAAATGCGCAAAGACCTGGAGATATTGTAAAATCTTTCAGCGGGCAAACAATTGAAGTATTAAATACTGACGCAGAAGGAAGATTGGTACTTGCTGATGCACTAACCTATGCTGAGAAAAAATTTAAACCAAGTTTAATAATTGATTTAGCAACATTAACAGGTGCAATTATTGTTGCTCTTGGATCTGAGTATGCTGGTCTATGGTCTAATAATGAAAATTTATCCAAACAATTATATGAAGCTGGTCAAAAAGTAGAAGAAAAAGTATGGAGAATGCCCCTTCATGATAATTACAATAAGTTAATGAATTCTAAAAATGCAGACATGCAAAATATTAATTATGTTGGAGGAGCTGGTTCAACAACAGCAGCCCAATTTTTGCAAAGATTTATAATTAATAAAACACCATGGGCACACTTAGATATAGCTGGTATGGCTTTTTCTAAATATGCTGGAGCATTGAATTCTGGTGGAGCAACAGGATATGGAGTAAGACTATTAAATAAATTTATAGAAGATAATTATGAGTAGTATTGAACAAACTTTATCAATAATAAAACCAGATGCAGTAGAAAGAAATTTACAAGATCAAATAAAAAATGAGTTTAAAAATAATGGATTTGAAATTTTAAACGAAAAAAAGATACATATTACAAAAGAAGAGGCCGAAAAATTCTACAAAGTACATGAGTCTAAACCATTTTATAATGATTTATGTGCTTACTTATCGTCTGGGCCTATAGTTGTCATGAAGCTTCAAAAAGAAAATGCGGTTTTAGAAAACAGAAAGTTAATGGGAGCAACAAATCCTAAAGATGCTGAAGAAGGAACGCTTAGAAAGAAATACGGAATTTCTATAGATAAAAACTCAGTTCATGGTTCTGATAGTATCGAAAATGCTAAAATAGAAATAGATTTTTTTTTTAAAGATTAGTCAAAAATTTATTAATAGCTTTTGAATAAATTTCATGTTCAACTTTGAGCACTTTTTTTGCTATACTCTTTACATTATCAGATCTCAAAATTTTTACTTTTTTTTGTAATATAATTTTACCAGAGTCTAATTTTGATGTTACTTTATGAATTGTGGCTCCTGTAAATTTATCTCTATTTTTAAATACTTTTTCGTGTGTATTTAATCCTTTATACTTAGGCAATAGTGATGGATGAATGTTTAAAATCGGTTTAGAAAATTTTTTAATAAAATTTGCTGATAATATTTTCATAAATCCAGCTAAACAGATTAAATCAACATTAAATTTTTTTAATAATTTTAGTGTTTTTTTTTCAAAACTATGTCTATCTTTATATTTAATACCATAGTTTTTAATTTTCATTTCTTTTGCAAATTTTAATCCTTTCGCATCTGGATTGTTTGAAATAACCATCAAAATCTTAAATGTGGATTTTTTTTGTTTTGAATATCTTATTAAAGATTTCAAATTACTACCCCTCCCACTAATGAAGACAACTATATTCTTTTTTACCAAGATATTTTTCCACTCAGTCTAACTTTTTTTGTATTTTTAACAATTTTCCCAATTACATAAGGTTGAAATTTTTTTCCAAAATACCTAGATAATTTTTTTAAATTTTTAGGATCTGTCACTAAACAAAATCCTACACCACAATTAAAAGTTTTTAACATTTCTTTTTCGTTAATGCCCATTTTATTTAACCATTTAAAGATTTTTAATGTTTTAACATTATTTAGATTAATTTCTGCACCTAAATTTTTTGGAATTACTCTTCGAAGGTTATCTATTAAACCTCCACCAGTTATATTTGCACACCCTTTAATTAAATTTTTTTCGTTAACATCTAACAATTCTTTTACGTAAATTTTAGTTGGTCTAATCAATTCTTTTTTCAGAAATTTATTTGTTTTTAAATTTATTTTCTTTTGTTTTATAAGATATCTTACTAAAGAAAAACCATTTGAATGAAGTCCATTAGAAGGAACTGCTAAGATTAGATCATTATTTTTAATTTTCTTATTTAGTATTTTTTTTTTTTTCAACAAGTCCAACAGCAAATCCTGCAATATCAAATTTATTTTTAGTGTATGTTCCAGGCATTTCGGCAGTTTCACCACCAACCAATTTGCAATTAGCTATTTTACATCCTTTGATAATTCCTCTAACTAAATTCTTTAATTTTTTTAAATTTATTTTACTTATCGATATATAGTCTAAAAACAAATATGGTCTTGCTCCTTGAACAATTAAATCATTTACGCACATTGCTACAAGGTCAATCCCTATTGTATCAAATTTATTTAGATCGTTAGCAATTTCAATTTTTGTTCCTACTCCGTCTGTGCTAGTTACTATATTAGGCTCTTTTAGGTTTTTAGGTACAGGAGAGATTGCTCCAAAACCACCTATGTTCTTAAAATCACCACTTTTATTTGATTTTTTTGTGATTGAACTTATGAATTTAACAAAATTATCAGCTTTTGAAATATTAACTCCACTCCTACTGTATGTTAATTTATTTAATGTCATATAAAATAAATTTCTCTTTAATAAAAAAAAAAATATTATTTTACTTATATATATTTTTTTTATTTTTAAACTTCAATTTTATAGAGTTTTCCACAAATAAGGCTTTTGCTAAGACATTTACAGTTTCACAAATTGAAGTCGAGGAAAAATATAATCTTAATTTTAATAAAATCAAAGTTATAGATAGAGGATTTAAAAAAGCATTTGAAGATCTCACTAAAATGGTACTTGAAAGAAAAGATTTAGATAAAATAAGTGGTACTAAAATTGAGGATATAAAAAAATTAATCGAAAATTTTTCAATATTAGATGAAAAATTTGTTAATCAAAAATATAAAACTATTATAGAAGTAGAATTCAACAAAAAAAAACTAATAAAATTCTTAAATATAAAAAATATAACGCTCTCATTGCCTAAAAAAATTGATGTTTTTTTTCTACCAGTTCTAGTTGATTTAGAAACTAATAGTTTTAATTATTTAAATGATAATATCTTTTTAAAAAATTGGGAAGATGTTCATGAAAATTATTTCCAACTTAATTATATTTTACCAAATGAGGATGTAGATGATTATTTAATTATAAAAAATAATCTTAAAAATATAGAAAATTATAATTTTCAAAAAATATTAAAGAAATATAATTTCAATAAATTTATAGTAATGATAATTTTTAAAAGCGAAAATAATATTAAATTTTATTCAAGAATAAATTTTGATGATAAGTTAATAATATTAAATAAAAATTTTTATAATAAAAATTTTGAAACATATTCAGACTTAAAATCAATGATACTAAATATAAAAAATGAGTATGAAGATAATTGGAAATCTATCAACAAAATGAACCCATCTACCACAGTACCAATTCGATTATTTGTGGAGGCATCAAATACAAAAAAAACTTTAAAATTAGAAAATGCTTTAACTAATTTAGATTTTGTAAATAACTATAAAGTCGAGAGGTTTAATAGCAATGAGATCATATATAAGATTTATTACAGCAGTAATCCAAACAGGTTTTTAAAAGAAATTATATCCTTTGATATTAATATAGATACTTCTTCACCTAATTGGAAGGTTAAATGAGTGAATTAAACCAATTACTTTTAAAGTTTGATCATAAAACTAATTTCAATGAACATGATTTCTATATATCTAAAAGTAATTCAAATGCCTTTGATCTTATCAACCGTTGGCCTGACTGGGATAAAAGAATATTAAATATATCAGGTGAAAAATTTTCTGGAAAAAGTCATTTAGCGAATATATTTAAACTAAAATCTAAAGCACTTTTGATTAAAGGTGATCTTATTGATAACTCTGTTTTTAGAAGTCTTAAATTTTATGAAAGTATAATTATTGATGATTTTGACAATTGCAAAGAGGAGGAAATACTTTACTCAATTTTTAATTTAATTGATCAAGATAGTAAGTACATGTTGATAAATTCATTGAAACCAATTAGTAAAATTAAATTCAATTTGCCTGATTTAGCTTCAAGATCAAAAAATTGCATTTATGCAGAAATTGAAAATCCAGATGATGAATTGCTTTTTGCTATAATATTAAAGAATTTT
>MDSW01213302.1_pt1 | contig 10955 bp, 10 predicted proteins | sample 811171 | NCBI WGS metagenome assembly MDSW01 (sample SAMN05326641, study PRJNA326480) | marine metagenome | isolation source: seawater | place: Atlantic Ocean: North West | collected 2012 | reverse complement strand
ATAATATTTTATGTTTTAATTATGGTGTGGGAAATTTAAATGGAGATTTCATTCTTTCCAATGACAAGGAGGCTTCATCAACTAAAAGAAAGATAAGTGAAAGCGTAGGAGAAAAGATAAAGATTAAAAAAATTTCTGAAATAATTAAAGAACTAGAGATAGATAATATTGATTTAATGAAAATTAATATAGAAGGTGGTGAATATGATTTGCTCCTTTTTTTAATAAATGAAAATTTAATTTCAAAAATAAAAAATATTCAAGTTCAGTTTCATAATTTTGTACCTAATGCGGAAAAAAAAAGAGAAAATATTATTAATTTACTGAAAAATACTCACAAAAATGATTGGTCTTACTATTTTGTTTGGGAAAACTGGAGTTTAAAATGAAAGGCAAAAAACACTTTAAAAATAATTAATTAGATAGAATAAAAACCTTCTACAACTTGTAAGATGAGTAAATAAATTGACTGGTTTAGTTAAATGAATTAAGTAATAAAATTCATGAAAAAAATTGACTTAATTAATTTTGAAAATGATATTGCAAATTCTTTTAATGAAGGAAAAATACGTTCTCCAATCCATCTTTATTCAAATAATGAAGAATTTTTAATAAAATTTTTTAAAAAAATTAAAAAAAATGACTGGATTTTTTGTTCTTGGCGATCACATTATCAATGTTTACTAAAAGGAGTTCCAGCAAAAAAATTAAAAAATGAAATAATTAATGGTAAATCTATATCATTATGTTTTATTGAACATAAAGTTTATTCATCTGCAATAGTAGGTGGGACCTTGCCAATTGCTTTAGGTTTAGCTACATCTTTTAAAAGAAAAAAATCAAAAAATAAAGTTTACTGTTTTATAGGAGATATGACATCAGAAACTGGCATTGCTCATGAATGTATTAAATATGCTACAAATAAAAACCTTCCTATTCATTTTATAATTGAAGATAATAGAAAATCTGTTTGTACTGATACAAGAAAAACTTGGTCAACAAAAAAACTAACATATGAAAATTTCTCGAATAAATTTGTTACATATTACAAATATAAACTAAAATATCCACATGCTGGTGCTGGAAAAAGGGTACAATTTTGAAAAAATATTTTGATGAAATAAAAAGATCAATGGATTTTTTAGGTAGTAAGAAAAATACAATTTTTATAGGACAAGCTGTTGCTGTGCCTGGAACAGCAATGTCTAATACATTAAAAGATATTGCTAAGAAAAAGCTTATAGAACTTCCTGTTGCAGAAGAAATGCAAATGGGTATGTCTTTAGGGTTAGCTATGGATGAAAATGTGACTATAAGCATTTTTCCTAGATGGAATTTTGTACTGTACGGTATAAATCAATTGATAAACCATATTGACAAATTTAAATCTATGACAGGCAATAAATTAAAACCAAAAATTATAATTCGTACCTCTATTGGTTCGCAAAGACCCCTTCATCCACAATTTCAGCATATAGGCGATTTTTCATCAGCTATTCAAAAAATGTGTACGACCATAGAAGTTATTAAACTTAAAAAACCAAAAGAAATTTTTTCTTCATATAAAAAAGCCTACGAAAGAAAGGATGGAAAAAATACAATTATAGTAGAATATGGAGATTATTATAATGAAAAATAATATTTATGATTATTACAAAAACACCTTACAGAATTTCCTTTTTTGGGGGAGGAAGTGATTACCCCGTATGGTATAAAAAATTTGGTGGGTCAGTTTTATCAACCACTATAGATAAATTTATTTATATTTCATGCAGAAATTTACCTCCATTTTTTGATCACAAATATAGAATAGTTTGGTCAAAAATAGAAAATGTAAAAGTAATAAATCAAATACAACATATAACTGTAAAAAAGCTTCTTAAATATAATAAAATAAAATCAGGATTAGAGATTCATTATGATGGCGACTTGCCCGCAAGAAGTGGGATGGGATCTAGTTCAAGTTTTTCTGTAGGATTAATGTATGCACTAATAAAATATCAAAAAAAAAACATCTCTAATATTAATCTAGCAAAAAAAGTTATAAATTTTGAACAAAAAATAATGAAAGAAACAGTAGGATCACAAGATCAAATAGCAGCTTCTGTCGGAGGTTTTAATAAGATAGAATTTTTAAAAAATGATAAAATTATTATTAAAAAAATTTTAAGTAAAAATTTAAAGAAATTAAATTCAAATTTACTACTTTTATATACCGGAATTCAAAGAAATGCGTCAGTGATAGTAAATGATTATCTACATAAACTTTCCAATGAAAAAGAAAGAAATATAAGAAAGATAATTGAAAAAGTAGACTTAGGTGAAAAAATTATAAAAAGTGGAAATTTGGATAATTTTGGAGAACTGCTAAATGAAGTGTGGGTAGAAAAAAAAGGTTTAAGCAAGTCAATCTCAAATAGCAAAATAGATGAGCTATATAAATTTTGTATGGAAAATGGTGCTTTGGGAGGTAAATTGCTTGGTGCAGGTGGAGGAGGTTTTTTACTTATTTATATTAAAAATGAAAAAAAGAAAAAACTTTTAAGTAAAATAAAAAATATTACAAATATACCTTTTAAATTTTCTGAGGAAGGTTGCGAAGTAATACTTAACACTTTGAAATAAATAAATTATGAAGCTTAATCATTCATTAATGGATAATAATCTAACTAAATCTGACATGCATTCAGTCAGTAAGCTTATCAAAAAAAAGATATAATATTAACACAATCAAAAAAAGTAAAAGAATTTGAAAAAAAATGGTCTAAATGGCTTGGTGTAAAATACTCAGTTTTTGTAAATTCAGGTTCATCAGCAAATTTTTTAACAATTTTACTTTTAAAGATTCTTAATAAAAATAAAAATAAAAATGAAATAATAGTTCCTACATTAACCTGGGTGTCAGATATTAACGCGGTAGTTATGAATGGTTTTAAGCCCGTATTTGTAGATATTAATTTTTCAAATTTATCTATGAATGTTGATGATGTAATTAAAAAAATATCAAAAAAAACTCTAGCGGTATTTATAACTCATGCTCAAGGTTTTAATGGTTTAAATCAAAAGTTAATCTCAATATTAAAGAAAAAAAAAATACATTTAATAGAAGATGTTTGTGAGAGTCATGGAGCCACTTATAATAAAAAAAAACTTGGCAATTTTGGTTTAATTTCAAATTTTTCTTTTTATTATGCTCATCATTTAACAACAATCGAGGGTGGAATGATTTGTACTAACAATAAAGAAATATACGAGACAGTTAAAATACTTAGATCTCATGGCATGTTGAGAGAATCTGGAAACAAACAATTAGAAAAAAAATTAGTAAAAAAAAATAAAAATCTTTCTCCTAAATTTATTTTTTTATATCCTACTTTAAATTTTAGAAATACCGAAATTGGCGCTGCTATTGGTATAAATCAACTTAAATCTTTGAATAAAAACAATTTAATAAGAACCAAAAATTTTAAATTATATTTAAAACTATTAGATAAGAACAAATATTGGAAAAACTTTGAACTTGTAGGAAGTAGCAATTATGCTTTTCCTGTAATACTAAAAACTAATAGTATAAATAAAAGAAATTATTTTGAAGAACAACTAAAAAAAGCAAATATTGAATTTCGAAGAGGTAATGCCGGCGGTGGAAATCAATTAAGACAGCCCTACTTAAAAGATATTGTAAAAAAAATTAATCTAAAGAATTTTAAAAATGTAGAACATATCCATTTTTTTGGATATTATATAGGTAATTATCCTAGCTTAAAAAAGGAAAAAGTAATCAAGATCACAAATTTTCTGAATAATTTAAATCTTTAAAATAATGGTTGAAAAAAAATCTTTGGATTGTTGTTTTTTGGTTTGTGGAAATTCAAAAAAAACATATCAAGAATTATCCAAAACATATTCGGCAATTGAACCGCCCACATGGGCACTTTTACTTGCTCAATCAACCCGGTCTGTTGGTTTTAAGGTTAATATTATAGATTCAAATGCCGAAGATCTTACAGAAGATGATATTTTTAATAGAATTAAAGACCTATCACCAAAACTAATATGTTTCGTTGCTTATGGACAAAATGTAAATGCAGGTACAGTAAATATGACAGGAGTAATCCATATAGCAAGTCACCTTAAAAAGAAAAAAATTGATATTCCAATGTCTATAATTGGTTCTCACGTCCAAGCATTGCCAATAGAAACCCTAAAAAAAGAAAAAATGATAGATTTTGTTTTTACAAATGAGGCTGTTTATTCATTAAGAAATATTTTGAAATTAGATAGTTTTAATTCAAAAAATTTATCTAAAATTAAAGGAATAGCTTATAGAGATGGGAATGATGTTAAAATAACACCTGCTGAACGTGTAGTTCCAACAGAGATGATGGATATAGATTTACCTGGATACGCTTGGGATTTACTTCCATTTAAGGAAAAACCTTTAGATTTATATAGAGCACCTATGTGGCACGCTGAATATGATTTTGAAAAAAGAACTCCATATGCAAGCTTACAAACAAGTCTTGGATGTATGTTTCGTTGTAATTTTTGTATGATAAATATTATAAATAGAAATGATAATGATGAAGTTGGAGTTGCTTCTAATTATAGTCAAATGAGGTTCTGGTCTACAGATTTTATTATTAAAGAATTTGATAAACTTATTTCTATGGGAGTTAGAACTATTCGAATAGTTGATGAAATGTTTCTTTTAAACCCAAAATACTATGTTCCACTTTGTAAAAAATTAGCTGAAAGAAACAAAGATGACTCATTAAGAATATGGAGTTATAGTAGAATTGATACGGTTAAAAGACCTGAAATTTTAGAGTTGGTAAGAAAAGCAGGCATCAAATGGTTAGCATTAGGAATTGAAAGTGGTGACAAATCAATAAGATTAGAAGTTGCAAAAGGTAAATTCGAAGATGTAGATGTAAAAAAAGTAATAGAAAGAGTACACGATGCCGATATTAATGTTATGGCAAATTATATTTATGGTTTACCAGGAGATACAAAAGAAACAATTAATAAAACTTTCCAATTAAGCTTAGACCTTTGCACCGCCGGTTGGAATACATATGGAGCGATGGCTCTTCCAGGAAGTCAATTGTATAAAGATGCTATAGATAAAGGAATTAAACTTCCAGAAAATTATGAAGGATATTCATTTCACTCATTTAATACATTGCCTTTGCCTACAGAAAGTTTAAGTGCAAAAGAAGTTATTACATTAAGAGATGAAGCTTTTACAAACTATCACACCTACAAACCTTTTTTAAAGCTTATTGAAAATAAATTTGGCAAAGTAGCTGCTGATAATATTTTACAAATGACAAAAATAAAACTAAAAAGAAAAATAAAAGATTAAGATTTGTAAAAATGAAAAAAATATTAATAACAGGTGGAGCAGGCTACATAGGTTCAATGTTATGTACAAAACTGGTTGAGACTGGATATCAAGTAACTGTGGTAGATTTATTAAAATACGACAAAAGCTCACTTAATCATCTTTATTTCTACAAGAATTTTAAGTTAATTATTGAAGATATAAGAAATGAAAGTTTAATGAAAAAATTAGTTAAAAAACATGATTACATAATTCCTCTTGCTGCATTGGTTGGAGCACCATTATGTGAAAAGTTTAAAAAAGATGCAATAAGTACAAATTTAAATTCGATCAAAACTTTATGTAAATTGGTAGCTAAAAAAAATAAAATAATTTATCTCACAACAAATTCCGGTTATGGAATCGGAGAAAAAAATAAGTATTGCGATGAAAATAGCCCTTTAAAACCAATCTCACTTTACGGAAAAACCAAGTGTGATGCAGAAGATTTGGTGAGATCTAAAAATAAAAATCATGTTTGCTTTAGACTGGCGACAGTTTTTGGACAAAGTTATAGAATGAGAAGTGATTTATTGGTAAATAACTTTGTTTATACAGCAATTAAAAAGAAAAAATTAACTATTTTTGAACCGCATTTTAGAAGAAATTTCATCCATGTTAGAGATGTAGTGGACGCAATAATTTTTACAATTACACATTTTAATAAACTAAAAAATAATGTTTATAATTTAGGATTATCATCAGCTAATATAAGTAAGATTATGTTAGCAAAGAAAATTCAAAAACAATACAAAAAATTAAGAATAAAAATTATTACCAATAGGACAGATCCAGATAAAAGAGATTATTATGTTAGTAATAAAAAAATTGAAAAAAAAGGATTCAAGGCTAAAGTAAAATTGGAAGCTGGAATCTCGGAATTAATACAAATATTTACTAATGACAAAAATAAAGTTGTTAATAATTATTAATTTTTTGTGGCTAATCCTTTTATTTGTTTTAAAAAATCATCAGAAACATAATCAAAATTAATTTTACTTTTAAGTGCACATTTTTCATCAGATAATTTATCTCCAATCATAAAACTATTTTTTTTATCAATTAACCAATTATTTGTTATATTAACAATCATTCTATTTCCTGGTTTTCTAAGAGAGCTTATTTTTCTAAATTTTTTAAGCTTTCCCTTGGGATGAAATGGAGAATATTGGACATCATTAAAAAAGATGTTTTTTAAAGAAAGTTTCTTTTTTAAATAAATATGTAAATTAATAAAATCTATTTCTTTAAAAAAATTTTTAGCTATACCAGCTTGATTGGTAGCAATAAATATATAATAATTCTTTTTCATTAAAAATTTTAGACCTTCAATAACACCTTTTTTAAATTTAAAATTTTCTATTTTGTGAACATAGCCAAAATCATAATTTATAACACCATCACGATCTAAAAAAAAAGCAGGTCTATAATATTTTTTTTTAAGAGTAGTAGATGTATTTTTTAAGTATCTTGGAGTCCCCATATCTAAAAAAAAATCTCCATAAATATTTCCGGTAATTACTTTTTTTTTAATCAATTTTGGCAATATATCGTTTTCTAAAGAACAGTTTTTATTAGGTATTAAATTTAATAATTTTTTTTTAAAAAAATAAACTCCACCATTAATTAATTTATTTATTTTGGTATAAATAATTTTTTTTTTTTTTAATCCTAAATTATTTAGTTTAAAACTATTAATATTTTTTTTTCTATAAGTTAAAGCTATTGAGCCTATATTTCCTATTTTAAAAGATTTGATAAAATTTATTATATCTATATCAAAAATTGTATCACCATTTGCAAGGACAAAATCGTTAATTTTTTCTTTTTTTAATTTGCTTAAAGCTCCTCCGGTACCAAGTAGCTTTTTTTCTTTAATACATTTTACTTTTACAAAGTTAAATGTTTTATTATGAAAATTTTTAAAAATTATACTACTTTTATATCCAGTTAAAATATAGATTTTTTTAAATGGATATTTGGCATAATTGTTTATTAAGTATCTTAAAAAATAAATATTATTAAATTTTAACATTGGTTTTGGTTTATTATTAAGGTGCTGTTTAATTCTGCTTCCTTTCCCACCTGCTAGAATTACTAAATCGATATTTTTCATAAGATGTTAGTTTAACTATTAATATGTAATTTGATTATTATTTGATCAATATATTTGTTAAGCATTTTCTTCTAGATACCCACACAAAACCTGACCGAGCAACAATTCTATAATCTGAATAATAGATGTATTTTTTGATGGGATTATTATTGGAAGTTTTGTAAATCTTTTTAATCTACCTCCATTATTTCCTGATAAACAAGTTGTAAAAATTTTTTTTTTATTTGCAACTTTACAAGCCTCTATTAAATTTTGACTGTTACCCGAAGTAGTTAAAGCCACAACAATATCTCCTGGATTTCCAATTGCTTCAAGCTGTCTAGAAAAAATAAATTTAAAACCAAAGTCATTTCCAGCAGCTGTGATTGCAGAATTATCAGTGGAGAGAGCAATTGCCGGTAGAGCTTTTCTTTTTTTTTTATATTTTATAGTTAATTCTGTTGCAAGATGTTGGGAGTCAGCGGCACTACCTCCATTTCCAAAAAAAATTATTTTTTTATTATTTTTTATAGCCTTAAGTGAAATTTTACATAATTTTTGAAAATTATTTGTTTTAGAAAAGTTGTTCTTTTCTAATATGTTAATCACGTACTTTAAATTATGAATTTCATCTTTTAATGTCTGAATTGAATTTTTTTTTTTCATATAATAAGTGGTATATTATAAGAATATATTAAAAAAATGTATATGATTGTAGTGAAAAATGTTGAATCTTTAACGTTTATTATATGGAATAAACATATTTTAAAATCGAAGATAAATTTGGAGAAAAATTACAAAAATCTTATGAAAAACAATATAAATTATTAAAAATGAAAAATTATAATAACGAAATTTTTTTATTAACATTTTCTATTACAATTTCATTTTTTTTATCTACAATCTATCATTATATTCCAAAATCGGTTGATTCTGGCTTGGTTATAAGTGAGTTAATTAAATATCCTGAACATCCATCTTTAATGAAAGAATACTTTTTAACTAGTTTTACACTAATAAATTTTTTTTCTGCAGCAATTTTAAAAATAAGTAATTCAATTTTCCTAACATCTAAAATAATTATTTTTTTAAATACTTTTTTACTATCATTGGGTTTTTTGTATTTAATATTTGGAATTACTGGATCAAAACTACTATCATCTCTTATAACAATTATAATATTATTTTTAGAGATTAAATCGGGAAGTGGTGACTATCCAACTTTATATTTTTCTGAACATATTTATGGTTCAATCTCATTTAGCATTTTTACAATTTTTTTAGGTACTTTTCTTTTAAAAAAATTAACCTTGAGTGGTTTCACTCTTGGCTTATTTTTTACTATTCATCCCATAACATCAGCTTGGCTTTTTTTGCATTTTTTAATTCTAATTTTTTTTTTTAAAATTAAAAAAATTAATGTATTAAATAAATCATTTTTTGTTGGTTTATTTTTAGGTCTGCTAGGATTTTGTTTATTTTTTATTTTCTATAAGTTTATAATTATTAAAGATTCTGACTACTTATGGGGTCTCGAAAATAAAGAATTCATTAATAATTTTATTAAATATTTTGATTGGCATAGAGGTCTAGATCAAACCTATACAAAAGTTAATATTTTTATTTTTGCAACAAGCATATTTTTTTTAATAATATTAAATTTAGTTAAAAAAAATAAAAATCTTTTCTTTATTTTATCATTAATAATTTTTTTAAATTTTTCAGGTCAAATTATTTTTTTTATCTCAAGATTTTATTTTGATTTATTTCCCATGATTGTAAAAAACATTATGCCAACAAGATTCCTAACATTTTGTTCTCCTGTTTTAATACCTTTGTTAATTTCTGTTATTTTTAAAATTTTAAAGGAGAAATATCTTTCTAAAAATAGGTTTTTTTTAAAATATAATTATTTGTTACCTTTATTACTTTCAATTTTTTTAATTATTCCGTTTTTAAAACCTGAAAGAATAACTGCAATAAAAGAAAATATTGTTGGTAAAAAAGAAAACTATAATTTACAAAAAATTTCATCTGAAGATAAATTTTGGGAAAATTTACGCGAAATAAATACCACAGGGCACCTAATTACTTTGGGTGATGAAATTTCAAATAAGAACTATATTTATTACATTTCATTTAAACCTTTGTTATTAGACACAACTGCTCTTAATTTTTTACCCTATTTACCTCATGTATCTGGGTATTATAAAGATGTTTTAGAAAATGTTTATGGATTGCAAATAAATAAATTAAAAGAGGAACACAAAAACAGAAGCAATATACCCATTGAAATTTCAATAAATTATTTTAAAAACCTTGATGACAAACAATGGTATATTATAAAAAACAAATACAATGTAAGTGGTTTGGTCCTTGATAAAAATATAAATCTAAAAATCAAACCGTATTTGATCGGAAAACATCTAAACTTTTACTTATTTGAATAAGTATTTAAATCAATAATTTCGTCAATTTCAAAAGATTTTCTTAAATTATTTTTTTTTTTAAATAACAAATAATTCAAAAGTAATATAATTGAATAAATTACAATAAAAGTTGTAAAAAATAATGTATTTATATTTAAAAAATTAAAAAAACTATTTAATAAAACACCAATAAATAGAACATTTAAAATCACAAATATTATTTTTAGGTATTTGGGTACATTTGTAAAAGAGTATATTGCTTTGGAAAAATTTTTAATTGGTCCAACTGATAAAAGAACGGGAAATTTTGAAGGACCTACATATCTCGGTTTTCTATTATAATATACAAAGTGTTGATTATATCCAAAATAAAATGGTAAGCCTCTCAAATATGTCATTTCAGACATGTCGAAGCTTAAACATTTTTTTAAAGCATTTCTTGTAAATAATTTAAAATCTCCACACTCTGTAGGTAAATCTATAACTGACAATAAGTTTATGATTTTATATGCTAAACGAGTAGACATCAGCTTTAGTATATTTTCTCCTTCTCTTTTTTCTCTAATTGAATGTATTACTGTGTCCTCAGAATTATTTGACTCATACAGTTTAATCATTTCATTTAATAATTCTGGAGGATCTTGTAAGTCAGCATCAAAATAACTTATTAAATTACCTGAAGAATTTTTAAATCCAACTATTACACATTCATCTCTGCCCTCATTTTTTTTCATATTTATAATCTTAATTTTTTTTGTGAATAAGTTATTTTTAATTTTTTCAATGGAGTTATCAGTGGAACAGTCATTAACAAAAATCAACTCATAATCATATGATTTTAATTTTTCTAATACGCTCACTGTTCTCTTTATTAATTCTTCAATATTTTCACCTTCGTTGAAAAAAGAAAATATAATGCTAATTTTTTTCATAACTTTGGTGGGCCCGCCTGGACTCGAACCAGGGACCAATACATTATGAGTGTACTGCTCTAACCAACTGAGCTACAGGCCCAAAATTAATAATTTAATTATATCATTTTTCT
>MDSW01181104.1_pt1 | contig 10955 bp, 4 predicted proteins | sample 811171 | NCBI WGS metagenome assembly MDSW01 (sample SAMN05326641, study PRJNA326480) | marine metagenome | isolation source: seawater | place: Atlantic Ocean: North West | collected 2012 | reverse complement strand
GAGCGTACGGAGCCCCCGGAGCGTACGGAGCCCCCGGAGCGTACGGAGCCCCCGGAGCGTACGGAGCCCCCGGAGCGTACGTCGCGGATTGGGGGGGGCTCGACGTCGGCGACGCGTCCGTGCGCTTCCGATGAGGGAGTGTCGACGGCGTAGGTTTTTATATGAGACTATAAACGGATGAGAAGCGTCGCGCGCTCGTCGCGTCGCGCGCTCGTCGCGTCGCGCGCTCGTCGTCGCGCGCTCGCGTCGACTCCCGACGTCGATCGCCGGCGGGCGTCGTCAAAAGAGCTTGATCGCCGTCGGGCGTCGTCAGAGCTTGAGCGCTCTGACGCCCTCGAGCGCCTTCTCGGCGTCGTCGTCGTCCTCGGGGTCCGGTGACGCCGCGCGGCTCCTTCTCCCCCCGGCGCCCGTCTTTCGCCCCGTCGTCCCCGCGCCCCCGCCGCTCTTCTTCCACCTCGCGGAGAGTTCCTTCATGACGAGCTTGTGCGGCGTCCCCGCCGGCAGCGTCTCCTTGACCGCCCCGAAGTGTTCCTTCACGAAGAGCGAAAACGCGGTGGCCTTCTTCTCCTCCGCCTTGGTGCCGTCGGCGTTGAACTTGCCCAAAAACTCCAGGCGCCCGTTGCACACGCCGCACGCCTTGAGCGTCACGTCGATGGACTTGCTGTGCCTGCCGTACTCCTGCCGGCACCACGACTGCGTGCACCGGTACTTGTACGGCTGGTGGATGGCGTACGAGTGGCACGTGTCCACCGACACCACCGGGTACACCCGCATCACCCGCGTCGCCCACTTCTTGAACACGCTCCCGTGCGGCGGCTTGGCGCACTTATCCAGCAGCCAGGCGGCGGCGTGGCACATCTCGTGCAGCAGCGTCGCCTCGAGCTTCTCCGCCGCGTCCAAAACCTTCGTGCTGAGCTCGATCCTCGCGTGGTATTCGCTCTTCCCGCTGCTCCGCGTGACCTTCCGGTAGTGCGTCAGACCCGCCGTCGTCAGGAGCTTGGCGTTCCACGATATCTCGAGCGTCTCGGGCAGCGCCCCGCCGAACCCGTCGCGGTTAAACTCGCGGTACAGCTCCCGCGCGATGGTCTCCCTGTGCCGCGCGTAGTTGAGCGATTTCCCCGGTTTCGCCGCCGAAGCCAACGCCGCGGCGAGCGCCTTGCTGTGCGTGGGGGGAGGCTCGCCGTACCCGGCGTACCCCGCGCCCGAGGGCTTGCGCGAGGGGAAGGCGCTCTTGGGCGTCTTAGGGTTCGCCGAGGGCGTCTTCGGCGGCGGCGTCGGGGTCCGAATCTCGTACGGATCCGCGGGCGCGGCGGCGAGAGGAATCGGCGAGGAGGAGGAGTCGTCATCCTTCTCCTTTTCCTCGTCGTCCTCCTCCTCGCCCTCGTCCGCGAGATCGACGAACGCGACGGCGCCGCGGGGCGCTTTTCGGGTCGCTCTTCGCTCCGTTCCCGGGGCCCCGACGCCGGGGGTCATCCGCGCGCTCCGATCCGCCTCGATCGCCGCGCTCGAAGCGTCCGAGTCGTACTCCACCTCGTCCTCATCGTCGACGACGAACGAATCGTCGGAATCCTCCTCCCCGCGCGACTCGCCCTCGTCGTCCGACTCCGCGCCGGAATCGGAATCGTCCGCCGCCTCGTCGTCGAGCCAAGCGATCGCTTTCCTCCGCGCCGACGCGACGACGTCGCCGCGAACGGCCCGCGCGGGCGCGCGCCGCGTCTTGAGCGCCGATTTCGGAAACGCCGCCGCCCCCGCGCCGTCCGTCCCGACGACGCCGCTCGTCCGCGACGCGAGCGAAGACGTCCGCGAGAGCGCCGCCGCCGCGTCGCCGTCGTCGGCGAACGCGATCGCCCGGCTCGGGTCCTCCTCCTCGCGCGCGGAACCGGAACCGGAATCGGAACCGGAACCAGAACCGGAACCGGGACCCTTCTTCTTCGCGGACGGGCGGTTGAGGCGAAGCATGGACTTCTTCTTGCCCGTCGTCGGCGGCGCGACGGGCGCCGCCGGCGCGCGCGGGGGCGTGCGTATCGCCGCCGCCGCCGCGGGGGGCGACTCCGCCTCGTTCGCCTCATCGATCGCGGCGTCCGCCCCGGTATCCTCCTCCTCCTCCTCCTCCTCATCGCTGAGGACCACGCGCGAGCGCCCGGGCGTGCGCTTGCGAACGCTCACCGGCGCGTCGTCGTCATCGTCGTCGTCGTCGTCGTCGTCGGAGGCGTCGTCGCGAGGGGGGCGCGAACGCTCCAGCGGCGACCCGTTCGGGAGGTCCGCGACGTCCACCACCTCGGGGCCGGGCGACGCCGCGGGCGATCCCTCGAGCGCCGCCGCTTCCTCCGCCGCCTCCATCGCGGCGGCGTCCGCCTCCTCCTCGTCGTCGAAGGCGTCGTCCGCGACGGAGACGGTCTCGGCGAACGACTCGTCGGCGGCGGCGGCGCGGGCCGAGTCGGCGTCGTCCTCCGTCTCCGCGACGGACTCCTCCGTCTCGCTCGACTCGCCGTCGTCGGAGGCGGAGGAGTCGTCTGAGGCGTCGTCGTCGTCGTCGGAGGCGGCGTCCTCGCGCTCGGGTCCCGGTCGTTCGGATTCCACCGGCGGAGCTCGAGACGGCGGCGGCTCCGCTCGAGACGGCGGCGGCTCCGACGAGTCCTCTTTCGTCGACGCCGCCTCCGAGGCGACGGCGCGCCGCCGCGCGGGGAGCTGGAAAGGCCCCCCCGCGGCGGCGAACTTCTTGGCGAGGCACTTCACGGGGTCCTCGCACGGCGCGCCGTCCTCGCCGTCTCCGCACCCCTCGCCGCATCCGAGCACGCCCTCCTCGACCGTGTACGTCTCCTTCGTCGTCGGCGCCATCGTCATCGCCTCGAGCGCGTTCGTGAGCGCGGAGGCGTCGACGGCGTCGACGGCGGCCGCCGCGAGGCCGATCGCCGAGACGGCGGAGCCCGCGGGGGAGGGGTTCGCCGTCGCAAACACCTCGTCCGAGTCCGAGTCGTTCGCCGAGTCGTTCCGAGACGAAGCCGACGAAGCCGCCTCCGCCGCCTCGGCCGCCTCCGCCTCCTCGGTCTCCTCGGTCTCCTCGGCCGCCTCCGCCACTTCCGCCTCCTCGGCCGCCTCCGCCGCCTCCGCCTCCTCGGCCGCCTCGGCCGCCTCGGGCGGCGATTCGGAGGCGGCGAGACGGACGCGCGCGACCTCCTCGGGCTCCGGCGCGACCTCCTCGGTCTCCGGCGCGTCCTTCCCCTCCTCTCCCTCCTCCTCCTTCTCGCGGCGGCGCTCGTCCAACGCGGCGATGAGCCTCGCGACGACCGTGGACGCCGCCTCCCGCGCGTTGGGCTTGTTCGGGTTTCTGCACAGCCCGAGCAGGGCCTCCTTCGCGTCGAGGCCGGCGCCGCGAAGCGCGTCGAGGCCCGCGGCGAAGGCGGCGAAGGCGGCGTCTCGGCGCCGCGCGTCTTCGGCGTCTTCGCCGGGGGACGTCTTCTTTCGCGACGGTTCCGCCACCGCCACCGCCACCGCCACGGCGGCGCCCTTCGCCGGGGGGGAGCTCGCGCGGTTCCGCGCGGTCGCCGGCGCCGCCGCCGCGGAGTCTCCGCGTCCTCCTCGAGTCTCCGCGTCCTCCCGAGCCTCCTCGAGCTCGCCGCCGTCACCGCCGCTCTCGGTTCCCCTCGCGGATCGGCGCGCGTTGGTTCGCTCGCGGAGGGGCGCGCGCAGGGGCTTGGCCTTGATTCCCGGGGAGAGGATGGACGTGGGCACCGCCTTCGCCACCACCTCCTCGCCCTCGTCGTTGCCCACGATGGACACGGTGCCGCCGAGTCGCCTGCGGCGCGGGGGGGAGGGAGGGGAGGGGCGGAACGCGCGTCAGCGTCGCGCCGTGTCCATCGGGGGAGCGGGGGGGGGTTCGGGGGACGGCGGGGAGAGGCGCGTCGGCGGAGTGGTCGCGGGGGGGGGTCCCCGCGATTTCGGTGGCGCGCGTGTCTCGAGTGACGACTCGGCCGTCATCGCCGTCGCGAGCGTACCGCGTGCGTCGCGTCCCCGTCGTCCGCGCGGGGGTCTTCGCCAGGAGCTTCCCCGTGAGCGTGCTCATCGGTCCCGTCGGGGGGCGGGGTCCGCCCGCGTGGCGTCCGGACGACGCGAGCCCCGTGGCCGTTCGCGTCCGCGCGAGATGCGCCGAGCCGATCCGCGGGGGGAGTGCGCCGCGGTCAGCCGTGCGTCGTGCCGCGAGGGAACGTGCGCGTGCGTGTGCGCGCGCGCGCCGCCCGCGTCTCGGAGGCGACGAGAGACGAACGGGTTCGAGGCGGTTGTTCCCCCTCTCCGAAAACGGCCGAACACCCGCGTGTGTAAATCGTGGTCAGGGAGATGTCATATTTCAGGTCACATCAGGGAGAACATACTTTCGAAAGTCGCCGCCGCCGGGCCTCAACTGCTGCGCAGCCGTCGGCTGACGCGCGCCCGAGCGACGCGCCTATCCTACTGTAAGTAATCTAAAAACATTCCGCCCTCTCCGCCCGTATCGCCACGCGTCCGCGTCAGCCCACCCTCGTCGGGGCCACTCTCCTCGGCCTCTCCTCCCCCTCGTCCGCCTTCCGCTTCCCCCCGCGCGGCGCGGCGTAGTACTTACACGGCGCCGCCTCCCCCTCTCTCGCCGGAGGCCACTCCACCGCGAACCGCGCGTACAGCACGGGCCTCCCGCTCTCCGACCGGTTCGCCAGCCCGCGGTGCCAACACCGGTAATTCATCACGCACATCGTCCCCGGCGCGTCCGCGGTGAATCGAAAGTGTCGTCGCGCCGCGAGGTCGTCGTCGTCCGCGTCTCCGCCTTTTCCTCGGTCTCCGACGATTTCGACCTTCTCCTCGCGCGGCGGTCGCGCCCGGGCCCGGGGGGGGAGCTCGCCCGGGGCCAGGCCGGGGACGCTCTCGAGCGCGTGCGACCCGCGGACGATCTCGAGGGGCCCATCTCGTTCGGTCACCTCGTCGAGCGCGAGGAACGCGACGAACGTTCTCCCCCGGTCCTCCCCCGCGGAGTCCCCGTCCTGGTGCCAGTTCTGCGTCGCGTCGCCGGGCTTGGAGACGATCGCGCCCAGGGTCCAGGGAGGAAGCGGACCCTCCGCGGAGGAGGACGCGGCGGCGGCGGAGACGTTCGTGACGCGGCAGCCGCGGAAGACTCGGCGCTCGACGGCGCGGCGGATGCGGGCGTGGCACGGGCGCAACGACGCGACGCCGGAGACGTCCAGATCGACGCGCCCGCCGAGCCGGGCGTGGAAGCCGGGAACGCGCGCCGCGAGGCGTTCCTCGGGGTCGTACGTCAGGAGCGAGGAGGCGAGGTCCTCTGCCGCGGCGCGGCCCAGGGCGGAGGCGTACGCGCCCCACACCGCGTTCGTGACGCGCGTCCACGCGCGAGCCGGGGCCGAGACGCCGTCCGAGACGCCGTCGGTCGGGGGGCGCGAATCCGCGGGGGGGCGGAGCTCCGCGGCGTCGTCGTCCGCGGAGGGACGCAACACCACGAAACCGTCCTCCGCGAGCGCGCGCTGCACGTCGCGAGGGTCCTCCGCCGGGGGCATGACGACCGCCCGCGAGGCGAGCGCCGCCGCGCGCGAGGAGAGGGTGCGAAGCGGCGTCGACTCGTCAGACGCGAAATACTTAACAACGACCGCGACGACCTCACGTGAATAAACTCGCGCTGGCGGGATCGTGCCGCTCCGGTATTGGCTCGCCCGGGCGGCGCCGTCCTTGGGCACCACAGCGCCTCGGCGCGCGCCCGCCGCCGATGTCGAACGTTCCCGCGGTCAATGAGCTTCAGGCGAAGCTCACCGCGGTGATGGAGGAGCTTGACCACAAGGTCTTCCGACCCCAGCAGGTGCGCCGTCTCGCTCGTCGTCCCCGCGTCCCGCGCGACGATCGCGGTCGATCCGCGCGATCGCGCGCCCGCGTGTCCTCCTTCGCGCTCACCCTCCCCCCTACCCCCCCCCCGGTCCGATCGGCAGAAAACCGCGTTTTTGTGCCAGGCGAAGTGCACGGACATGAAGGGCCCGCAGGAGGAGCTGCACCGGTGCCTGGAGCAGTGCGGGCAGCCCATCGCTCGGCACGAGGCGAGCGTCATGTCGGAGCTCCAGCAGTTCCAAGGGCGCGTGCAGCGGTGCGTCGCGCAGTGCCAGGATCGGCAGCGGGGCCAGACCGACTCGGCCAAGTACGACAAGTGCATCAGCGAGTGCGCGGTGTTCTACCAGAAAGAGCTCGCGCAGCTCAAGCCCAAGCTCATGAAGAAGCCGTGAGGGACCCCTCCTTCGCTTCTTCGGAGGGGGAAGGCGGGAAGGCGAAGGGTTCCGCTCGGCGGCGCGAGGACGCACGCGTCGGCGACCCGACGGGTCCCGAAAACAAATTCGCGAAATAAAAAAGATGAGGTTCGCAGACGCCTCGGGCGGCGACGGGTTCGGATCCTTCACTCCGCCTTCGCCCCTTTATCTTCCTTCTTCGCGTCGCCCCTCGCCCCCTTCACCGCGACCGTCCTCCTCCGGAAGAACCTCGCGTCCCACATGAGTCCGATCAGGAGCGGGAACAGCGTCGGCAAGAAGAGCGGCACGATCACCGCGAGTCGATACTCCTTCGGGAACGCCAGCGTGCTCACGACCCTCGGGTGGAAGAACGCCTCCTCGGCGCCGCGCCTCGCGTCCCTCGCTCGCTCCGCCGCCTCCGCGGCCATCCCGATCGCCACGAGCTTCCGCGCGGCGTCCAGCGCGTCCAGCGCCTCGTCCGCCTTCGCCGCGATCTCGGGCGCGACGTCCATGCCCGGCGTCGCGTCGACGACGTCGGCGAGCGACGCGAGGTCCGCGGACGCGGCGTCGAGCGACGCCAGCGTCCTCGCTCGCGAGAGCGCGTCCGCCTCCCACGCCGCCACGCCCGAACCGCGCGCGGGGACGGACGCGATCGAGACCCCCGCGGGGTTGGCCGAGGCGGCCTGGTTCGGCCCGAGCGGGGGAAGCCCGAACGCCTCGCGAACGATCGGCGCGAACGCCGAGGACACCGCGTCCGCCTCCCGCGGCTCCAGGTACGTCAATTTTTTACGTCGACGCCGTCGCTTCGCGCGCCTCCCCGCGTCGTCTTCGTCGGAGAGAGCTTCAGCTTTTTCTTCTTCTTCGAAAGAACCCCCGTCGCTCTCGTCGCACGTCTTCGGGTTGTGAACGACGACGCCGCCCCACCCGGGAACGACGACGGCGTTCGCTTCCGTCGGCGCCCCTTCGTCGTCGAGAATCCGCAGCGGGCACGCCTCGCGCGCCGGGACGTAGACTACGAGGTGCGTCGTCGCCGCGCCGCCGGCGTCGCGCGCGGGCGAGTTGCGGTCCAGGTTCCAGTCCCCGTCCACCAGGTGCGGCGCCTCGGCGGCGGGGAGGACCCACGCGCGGAGGGCGTCGTCCCACCGAACCTTTCCGCCGCGCGCGGGAAGGCTCGCGGCGCGGCTCGGCGCGTGGAACAGCGCCTGGGACTCCACCTCGAACGCCGCGACGGCGCGCAGGGACGACGCGAGAGGAATCGCGAAGCGGCGCTCGAAGTCGCGCTCGAACCGCCACCCGATCGCGTGAGGGTCCGCGTCCCGGGGAGTACTCTCGTCCCCGTCCCCGGCGGCGCGCTCGGGGGCGGCGTTCGCGAGAGTGAAGACGAGCGGCGCGACGCCGTCGGCGCCGACGGGAGGGGTGGGCCACCGCGATTGAAACGTCGGCTCCCGCGCCGCGGTCGCGAACGCGTCGGCGGCGACGGGGAGGGTTCTTTTCGCGGCGTCCGCGGCTTTATCCGCGCCGGTCTGCCTCGAGCGCCCTCCGCCCGCGGGGTACCGCACCCACGCGTGCCGCCCCGAGCCGAACGTCATCGCGGCGTCGGCGGCGTCGGAGGGGAAGAGGAAGAGGACGTCGGCGTCGGCGGCTCGGCCGCACTTGGGATCGTCCTCCGCCGCGACGCGGCTGGAGAGCCAGTCGTCCACGTCGCGGTCCGAGAGCGTCCAGAGCGTCAGGACGTGGCGGCCGAAGCAGCACGCGTCGTTGGAGACGCGGAACATCTCGCCCGCGTCCTCGTACGCGATCTCCGGAGGGGGATCATCGGAGGGATCGGGTTCGAACGGATTTTCGGACGGGGTCGGGGTCGGATCCGGGATCGGGTCGGGGTAGGCGCTCGCGCCCGCGCCGCGGACGACGCACGAGCCGTCGCTCGCGGCGACCGCGAGGGTGACCGCGACCTCGTCCTCGCTCGCGCGCGCCCACGGCTCGACCGCGGCCCATATCTGGTTCGCGGCGTCGACCGCGCCGTCGCCGTCCGAGGAGGCGAACGCGACGACGCGCAGGGCGGGCGGGGGGAAACGCGCGGGGGGCGCGGCGCGCGCGATCGCGATCCGCCGCGTCGGCAGCGCCGCGCGGCTCGGCCACGTCGAGAGCGCCCACGCGGGGAGCAACAGGAGCGCCAGGGACGCGGCGGAGGCGCTGACGAGCAGGCGCTTGCCCCCGGGGGGCGACCCGTCCTTCGCCCACCGCGCGCGCTCCGCCTCGGGGGTGAGGAACGTGCCGTCGTCGTCGGTCGCCGGGGACGTCCCCGCGGGCCACGCGGGGAGGGGCTCCAGCGCCGCGCGCACCTCGCGCGCGAACTTCGCCAGCACCAGCAGCGCGAGCACGCCGATCGCGAACCACTCCGTGTCGTCCATCGCGAACCGGACGCGCGCGAGCGGGGGCGACGCCGGAGACGCGACGCGAGGCGAATTGCCACGACGCGCGCGTCCCGCCCGAAGGCGCGGTACGCGACGCGGTCCGCCCGATGATGAATAAATTCGCGCGCGCCGGTTCGCGGTCGGCGCGCGCGTTCGACCGACGGTTCGTCGGTCAGCGCCGGTCGGGGTGAAGGCGCGATTCGCCGATTCGCCGATTCGCGCCCGATCGCGACCGGCGCGTTTTCGCGCGGCGGACCGTCGCTCGCCACCGACCGACGCGAGAGAATCGCGAATCGCGCCATTTCGGGCCGAGTTGACCCGCATAAAACGAAGACTGGAAAACCACTACGCGGGTGACTCGGATTCAAAAAAGTGCACGCTCCGGATAATCTGCGGCCACCTGTCGCGGGGGGACACGTCCCCCGGCGGCGTCGCCTCGCGCCGGTTCCGCGCACCTCACCCCGCGCGCGAGCCGCGGCGCGGGTCCGCGTCGGCGCGAGCGGTTCGAGCGCGCGGCGAAGGCGCCCGCTCCTCCGTCTCGGCGCCCGGCGGGGTCCGAGCGCGCTCTCGGCCGGGTCGCGCGCGCGTCGCGGCGTTTTCGCGGCGTGCCACGCGGGCGGCGTTCGAAGATGGCGTCGCGTCATCCGACGCCGCTGACGGCGAGCGCGCTGCGCGAGCTCGACGACCGCTCGCCTCCGGCGCCGCTCGGCTCGATGCTTCACCACGAGAGTTGGAGCTCGATGCCGAGCTCCCTGGACGCGATGGACGCGACCGGAACGGACCACCCCCCCGGTCCCTCCCCGGCCGCCTCTCCCTCGTTCGCGCCGGGGTCCCTCTCGGGCCCCGCCGTAAACGCCGCGCACGATCCCCTCGACGACGCGCACGAGCGTTCCTCCGCGGCGTGCGCCTACGCGGACCACGACGGCGTCGGCGGGGCGTTCGTGATCTACCTCCCCCCGAGCCACGGCCCCCAGCGCCTGGTGCGCCGCGGCCTCGACCTCGCGCGCGAGGTCGCCGCGGACCTCGACTGCGTCGTCCAGTCGGCGCTCCCGGGCTCGGGCGCCTTTTGCGCGCGCGAATCCTCCGGCGTCCGAGCGCACGCGTCCCCCGACGGCGCCTCCGTCGCGTTCCTCGTCGGCGACGTCGATAACGCCGACGAGCTCCGCGCGGACCTCCTCTCGTCGAGCTCCGCCGCGAGCTCCGCCGAGAGGAGCTCGAGCTCCTCCTCCGCCGCCGCCCTCGTCGCTCGCCTTCACGCGGAGCACGGCGCGTCTTTTCTCCCTCGCGCGGAGGGCTTCTTCGCGTTCGCGCTCGTCGACGCCGGCGGGGGCCCGGGGCACCACCAGGACAGCACCGGCTCCTCGCGGGTGTTCGCGGCCGCCGACCGCCGCGGCGGGTACCGGCTGTACAAGACCAAGTGCCCCGCGGGAGGCGTCGTCATCGCGCACGCGCTCAAGGCGTCGGAGGCGCGCGACGCGCTGCGGCGGAGATTCGCGGGCGAGAGCAGCGGAGGCGCCGAGCGCATCCCGCCCGGGTCGTACGTTCGAGGGAACAGGTACGTCGCCCCGAGGGCGTACGCGGCGGCGGAGGAGACGTCGTTCTCGTACCATCATCGTTTGAACGGAGATCGGGACGGGGATTCGGACTCGGAGCGCCGCGCGGGGGAGAGGAGGAGAGGGGACCCGAGCGGCTCGCGCTCGCCGCCGCGCGCGTCGGCCGCCCCCGCGGCGCGGACGCTCTCGCGGCGGTACTCCGCGACGGAGCTGGACATGATGCGCTCGTTCCTCGGCGGCGGCGGCGGCGGCGGCGAGGGTTCGAAACCCGGCGGCGGGGCGGCGTCCGGGGCGGGGGCGGATGTTTCCGACGCGAATTCGCGCGAGCCTGAGAGCCGCATGGGCGGGACGTTCCGGTTCGTCGACGGGGCGGGCAGGGAGCGAAGAGGTCCCTGGGAGGCGGCGACCGATCACGCGAACGACGGGGCGTTCCAGCGGGAGAAACACCCTTCGCCGCCCGTGTCTTCGGCGTTCGGGCGCCTGGGGGGCGGCTCGGGCGCGAGCGACGCGTCCACGACGCACACGGAGGGCGGGGGGGATGTTTTTCGGGAGCATCATCAAAATCCCCGCGGCGGCGGCGTCGGCGGCCACCGCCGGTACCGGCGGGAGGCGAGGGCGTCGCGCGCCTCGCGCGAGGGCGAGGGCGAGGGGCGCTCGGAGGACGCCGCGTCGGAGGAGTTCCATCTCGCGGAGATGAGGGACCTCGCGTTGGAGGGGGGCGCGGGGAGGGTCGGGGGGGG
>MDSW01121065.1_pt1 | contig 10955 bp, 3 predicted proteins | sample 811171 | NCBI WGS metagenome assembly MDSW01 (sample SAMN05326641, study PRJNA326480) | marine metagenome | isolation source: seawater | place: Atlantic Ocean: North West | collected 2012 | reverse complement strand
GGGGGCGCGAGCCGGAGGGCGCGGGCGCGTCTCGAGACGAGACGGGCGAGCGGGGCGGGGCGGCGGCGTGTGCGCGCGCGCGTCGCTCGTTGTGGTCGCCCCCGCGCGAGTCGGGCCGCGTGGACGTTCAAACGCGCGAAAGCCAGACGCGAGACGATGACGAGTTTGCTGGCTCGGCCCAAGTCTTCGCCCCCGGAATCGTCGCCGTCTCCTCGGCGTTGACCCGTCCGCCTCCCGCCTCACTCTTCTCGTCGCGATGCCTCGCCGCTCGTCGGGCGACGACGACGACGAGTCGGGGGCGATATGGGACGCGCTCGGTCGCGGCACCGCCGCCGGTCGCGCGGTGTTCAACCTGTACAGCGGCGACTCGAGCGGCCGCGCGTACGGGAAGTTCGCGAACGACTTCAACGTCGAGAAGATGGCGACGGCTGACCCGAAGACGCTTCGCTCGCGGCCCGATGAGGAGGAGGCGCGCAAGCGCGACGAGGCGGTGATGTCGTCTCGTCGCGTGCGCGAGCGCGCGGTGCGCCGCCCCGGGAACTTTCGCGGCCGCGCCGCGCCCACGGACGACGAGGCGGAGGCGAACGCGTTCGCGCGCATGCGCGAGGCCAAGTTTTCCGTCCGGCCCAAGGCGGTCATCGACCGCGACGTCGCCGCGCGGTTCTCGGAGCCGGACGCGCCCGCGCCCGCGCGGCGGCTCATCGGGGAGGCGGGGAAGCTCAGGTTCCAGCGCCAGCGCGAGTTCAACGGCGTCCTCCCCGAGGAAAACCCCGCGCTTCGCGCGCCGCCGCGACGACCGAGGAGTAGGGACGATCCCGCCGAGGAGGCGAGGGCGTTGGAGCGCGCGTTCGACGACGTCGCGGAGGAGCTCGAGGCGTTCGAGGAGAGACTGCGGACGTGCAGAGGCGGCGCGCGCGAGGTCGCCGCCCTGCGCGCCGAGGTCGGCGACCGAGTCGCGACGCTCAGGAAATTGGACGAAGGCATCAAGAGCGCGTGGGCCGCGGCGAACGGGACGTAGCGACGGCGGACGCCCCGGCGAAGAGCCGAAACGACGGGTGCCTCGTCGTTTTTTTTTTTGCCCCGCCCGGGACGACGCTTTAAAAAGCCACGACACGCTCGAAAGAAGCCCACTCGCGGACTCGCTCGAAGAGGCCCATGTCCCCGCCTCGGACCAACGCCGCGGGCGGATCGTGCGCGAAGTGCAGCGCGAGCGCCAGGCTCAGCTGCTCGTCGTGCGCCAAGTACCACATACGGGTTCGATACTGCTCGCCAACGTGCCAGAAGGCGGACTGGAAGGCGCACAAGGTGGCGTGCGGCGCGAAGAACCCCAAGGCGGTGGCGCACGGTTCCGTCGCCGCGGGCGGGCTCGCGGGCGGTTGGGCGTCGCGAATGTCGAAGCCCGGGGATCGGTGCGCACGATGCCTGGGCCACTGCAACGACGGCTCGTGCCGAGTGCCCCATCCCGCGATGGACCGCGACTTGAAGGGGATGTCCATCAGCCGTGATGGCAACGTGGAAACCCTCCACTGCCGCGCTTGCGATCGGACGAGATGGAGACGGACGCGCACGGCGGCCAGAACCTCCTGAGCGGCCCGCGGTACTGCTACGAGGGCGAACACACGAAGGCTCGACTGGCGAAAGGAGACGCCAGACGCGTGCAGCCGTTCACCGTGCACATCACGCAGTCCTCGAGCCTCCAGGCCGAGATCGACGCCGTCCCGAAGGACACCGTGTGTCTCGTCGTCACCAACGCGATCGGTAACAAAGAACAGGACGGCGAGAAGTGGACGTTCGAGAAGAACCTGCCGAACCTTCGCGAGCTGAGGCTGGATAACGTCAAGTTCTCGCGGCTCGTGCTCGACGATGCGCTGACCCCCGAGCTCCGCAAGTTACGCTTCGTGAACCTCGGGGACGAGTGCGACGTCCGCGTGCGGTGCGCCAAGCTGAAGGACCTCACCATCCACTACTTGGAACCAAGCCAGGGCGAGCGCGGATCGGAAGCGATCCGCGAGATGCTGAGCCACGCCATCAAGCTCGAGAGGTTCGACTCGTACAAACTCCAGATGAACGAGCCGCTGGAGTTCGCGTCGAACAAACTGGAGTCCATCTACATCCACCGTTCGGACGGCATGGAGGGCCTGCGCCTCTGGGCGCCCAACCTGCGGGAGCTGAAGCTCCAGGCGAATTACCGAATCGAGTTCGTCGAGTTCGTCGACGACCACCCGTTGAAGTCTTCGCTCCCCGCGGATCACGCCCCGCCGAAGCTGGAGGTGACCACCATGAACTGCAACCTGCCCCCCGAGGTGAGGCGACAGATCCAGGCGCACCCCACGGCCGTCATGAAGGAAGACGACGCGGGTGGCAGGGACTTTTCCGGCGGAATGGCGGCAGGCGCCGGCGGAATGGAGGCGATGTGGGCGAATGTGCACGCGAACGCGGCGTCGATGCGCAAAGCCGACCCCGGGATGAGCGAGATGCTGGCGATGGTGCAGGCGTTATCGAAGGCGAATGAAGGCATACAGTTGTAATACACGTGGTATCATATATGAAGCGTTTCAAACTCTAGCTAGACTACATAAAAAAAAGGTCTCATCAGACCTTAGGCGGCGCCGCCGTCGTCCTTCTTCGGTTTCCTCGCGACGGTGGCTTCGTGGAGCGCGTCTGCGGCGGACTTGAGCGCGTGGTTGGGAACGAGCGCGACGGACGGGAGCCTGAGGTTCGTCACCGGGCTCGTCAGCCGCCCCCTCGCGAACCACTGCTCGATCGCTCTGCGCTCGTACGTGTGCCCGTCCAGCGCCACCACCGGGTCGCTCATCGCGGTCTGCGTGATCGGACACAGAAGCGTCTTCGCCGCGTCCGTCGCCGCGTCGGACGCGCGTTTGGCGCGCGCCTCCGCCTCCGCCGCGTCGTCGCGCGTCGACGCGAGCGCCGCGCGAAGCCGCTGGTGCGCGGCGAGCATGGACGTCTGCTCGAGCGTCGGCGGCGCGCCAGCGGCGGTGAGAAGATCGCGAGCCGCGCGAGCGAGCGACTCGGGCGAGGGACCGACGGAACGAGACCGGGAGGAGGAGGACCGAGTCGCGGCGACGTCAGCGTCCCCCTCGTTCTCCTCGTTCTCCTCTTCCTCCTCTTTCTCCTCGTTCTCCTCGTTCTCCTCGCGCGAATCGTCCTCCTCCTCATCATCATCCTCCTCGGCGGCGAGCCCGAACGTGAACACGTCCGCCGTGACGGCGCGTTCGCGTCGCCCCGGCGCGGTCTCGAGCGTGACCTGCGCGATGGCGGCGCCGGGCGCGGGTCGCGCGCCCTCCACCACCCGCGCGTACGCGAATCTCTCGGGGCGAGCGGGCGCCGCGGCCGCCCCCTCGGCGCTCGCGGCGGCGCGGCGCTCCGCCGCCGCCGCCGCCTTCGCCCTCGCGTCGGTTTCACTCCAATCGGTTTCGGATTCGAACCCAGACCCCGACCCGCCGTCCCTCACCCTGACGGCGACGATCTCGCCCGCGGTCAGCGGTCTGAGCGGCGCCGCCCGGAGCCTCGCCGCGTCGGCGCGCGTGACGACCGCCCCGGGCTCCGCCGCCGCGCGTTTTCGCGCGTCGTCGCCGCCGAACCCGACGACGTCGTCCTCGTCCTCGTCCTCGTCCTCGCCCTCGCCCTCGCCCTCGCCCTCCTCCTCCTCCGCGCCACCCTCCGCCGGTTCGTCGCGAACGACGGGCGCGATCGCCTCCGCGACGGCGCCGAGCGCCTCCGCCGGCGTGGCGAGGAGCGCGGCGAGCGCTGGGACGTGCGCGTCGTCGAGCCCCGCGGCGCGCGCGATCGCCGGCGCGACCAGGGGCGCCGCGGGCGCGCCCGCGGGCGGCGGCGACAGAAACGCGCGACGCGTCTCGCTGCAGTGAAACGCGTACGCGCGCCGAGGCCCGCCGAGCGTGACGTCGACGGTCGCGCCGCCCGGCGCGGTGGTCGCCGCGACGAGGTGCGTGCGGAGGTTCGGGACGACGACGAGGCGGCGCGACGCGTCGCGGAGTCGAGCCGCGAGGCGGCGTTTCGCGGAGGCGCGGGAGACGCCGACGCAACGAGCGAGCGCGTCGGCGAACGCGGCGGATCGGAGCGCCCCCGCGAACGATTCCGCCTCCGGCCAAGACGCCCCGCCCTCGCGCGAGGGAAGCGAAGAAGAGTCCGAAGCGTCTCGATCCGAGTCTTGCGGATCCGAGTCTCGCGGATCCGATTCTCGATCCGAGTCTCGGGTCTCGGGCGCGGTCGCACTTTCGTCCTCCTTCGACTCCGCCGGGGCACAGTCGAACGCGTCCAAAGACGGTTCTCCCGGGGGCGTTTCGTCGGACGTCTCCCGCCTCCCCGCCTCCGTCTCACACCACCTCGCCTCGCGCACCGCGTCCTTTACCGCGCGTATGCCCGCGCGCTCGACCCACGCCTCCGCGGCGAGGAGCGGGTGCGCGGTGGGCACCTTCCGCGGGTCCAGGCGGCGGAGCAGCGACGGCGACGCGCCCCGCGCGTGCGCCAGCGTCCGCGCGGGAACCAACCGCCCGCGCGAATCCGGCGCGGGGAGATCATCAGAGAGCAGAGGGCCGTCCTTCCGAGACCTTGCAGCAGCCCCCGTGGCAGCAGCAGCGTACCCGTCTCCCTCCGCGCCCTCGGTCGCTCGCTTCAGCAGCGCGACCGCGGCTCGCACCTCGTTCGGCCCGAGCGGTTTCCCCGCGCTTCTTCGCATCGCGTCGCGCAAAATCTCCGCGGCGTCTCTCGGCGTCGCCTCGTCGCGCGCGCCGAGCGCTCTCACCGTCGCCGCGCGCTCGGCGAGCGCGGCGGGGAGCTCGAGCGCGAGCGGCGCGAACGCGGCGTCCGCGCGGAGGAACAGACGCGCGGGCGACGCCGAGAGGGCGCCGCGCGCGACGGGAACGAAGCGGCTAATGCGCAGACGCGCCACCGCGGAATCGTCCAGAGTCCCGTTCTCTAGCGCGGGCGCGAGCGCCGCGAGCGCGACGCTTACCGCCGCTGCCGCGGGATCGTCGCCGCCTTCGCCCCCGGGGTCGTCGTCGGCGCCCCACCGCTCGAACACGCGGCTTCTCCCGCCCTCGCGCGCGGGCGCGCCCAGCGCGACGAGGTGGTCGACGACGGTCGCGGGGCTCGGGGTGGGTTTGAGGCGCAGGGCGTGCCTCGCGAACGAGGGCGGGACGTGCGCCTCGGGGATCGCGGGACGCGCCATGAACCCCGTCGCCCACGCGTCCGGCGCCAGCGCGTCGGCGTAGGACGCGAGGACGTTGCACCGGTCGACGCGAGGCGCGCCCGGGACGCCGAACTGCGCCGGGACGAACGGCACGCCCGCGAGCGCGTCGCAGAGCGCCGAGCTGTACAGCGCCGAGCAGTGCTGCGCGAAGTGCGCCGCGAGCGCCGAGCCCGCGGCCATGATCTCGAAAACGTCGTCGGACTGGTCGTCGCGTCGCGCGCCGAGTTGAAGGCCTTCTTCAACGCCGCCTCGTCGGCCTTGTCTGTTTTCTTCTTCCCCCACAGAAGATCCTCCCATATAAAAGGGGATCGGCGGGTACCTTCTCTCGACGCCCTCGTTCGTGGGCGTGGGGAACGCGACGCCCGCTCGCATGGCCCTCGCCGCGACGCGCGTCGCGCACGTCCGGAACACGTCCGCGTCGACGCTCGAGCGCATGCCGCACGCGCGGAGAATCGTCAACCACGCGTCGCCGCGCCACCGGCCGACGGGAAAACTCCCCGGCGCGTCGGCGAACGTGCGCGCCAACAGCGCCACCTCCGGGTCGTACACGTCCCTCGGCCTGGCGAGCCCGCCGGCTCCTCCGTCGTCCGTCTCCACGAACGCGGCGTCGCCGAGCGCGTCCTTGAGCGCCTCGTCGTTCCTGAGCTTCGCCCAGTGCCTCTCGACGTAGGTGAGCGCGGCGACTCGTCCCGCGGCGCCCATGTTTTTGAGGTTGGGCACGACGAACCGGCTCAGCGCGTCGGCGTCGGAGAGCTCGGCGACGCCCAACGCGGCGTAGAACTCGCGGCGGTCGCGGTCGTGCGCCAGGAGGCCGTCGAAACCGCGGAGCGCGTCCGCGAACGCGAGGTCCGGAGGGCACGTCGCGAACTCGCCGCGGTCGATCGCGACGCGCGCGCCCTCCGTCGTCGCGAACATCGCGATGGATTTCAAAATCGCGACGCCCTCGCCCGTCGCCGCGAACCCGCTCGAGAAGTGCTGCGAAGCGAACAGGTCGAACAAAACGTCCATCTTGGCCGGAGGGACGTGTGTGAACGACTCGGGAGGGAGCAACAGTGTGGATGACGCGTTATCCGGAGGACTCGATGAATTTGAGTCGGCGGCGTGACCCGTATTGGTACCCCCCGCGAAGGAGGAAAACGCGTCGCGGCACCGCCCGAGTTTCCAACACGCGACGTCGGCGGCGGTGCGCAGCCGAGCGAAGCGCGGGTCCGGGTCGGACGCGCGCACCGCCTCCACCGCGCCGGGGCCACCCGCGCGCGCGTCCAAAACGGGCGCGCGCGCGGCGACCAGCGCCGGGGAAATCCGGCGCCAGTACGCCGCGAGCGGGTCCGAGGACGACGAGGACGGAGACGAGGGCGACGAGGCGTAGTTCCTCGCGGCGGCCGCCCCGGGGGCCCCGCCGAAAAAATCAAACGCCGCCGCCCCGCGGGGAGAGGATGCCGACGTGGGGTGCCCGACGAGGATTCCGACGTCGCTCGCTCGCGGGTCCCGCTCGGGACCCTCCGTCGCCTCGCCCTGTGAGTCACCCGCCTCGTGCTGAAACGAATCGTCGTCGTCGTCGCTCGCGACGCTTCCCGGCGTGAGCGGGTGCGGCCTCGGCGTCCCGCGTTCGTTCATTCGGTCGAGGTCCATCGTCACCTCCGCCTCGTCCGGCGCGACAAACACCGCGCCGCGGTGCGCCACCCGCGCCAACGCGTCGCCGCGAATCGGAAGAAGAGGCCACGCGCCGAACAGCGCGAGCGTCTCGTCCGACAGATCGTCGCGCATCTCGCGCCAGAACGCGGCGAGCCAAGCGTCCGAAGGCTCTCGCGCGTTCGGGCTCGCGTTCGACGCGTTCGGGTCGACGTTCGGGTCGACCCTCGGTTCGAACGCGCGTCGCGCGCGCGAGGGGTTGAGTCTCGGGGGGAGCGCGCGCGGGAGCTCCGCGGCGAGCTGCGCCTTGGTGAACGGGCGAACGTCCACGAGCGCGGAGAAGTCCTCGCGCGCGAACAGGGACGCGAGGGAGCGGTGGTTTTCGTGGTGCGTCCGTTCGAAGTCCGTTCGAAGGTCGTTCGAAGCCCCGTTCGAAGAAGCCGCGACGACGCGGGGGTGCACGAACCTCGGCTCGAGGTGCGGCACGAGCGCGACGAGCGACGCGGTGCCCGTCCACAGGCGACCGCCGCGCCCGAGCGCGGCGACGCCGCCGCCCGCCGTCGGCACGGGAACGCCGCGCATGTCCCTCGCCGCGGAGGCGCGAAGCGAACCGGTGGACGACGACGAAGACGGCGTGCCTGTGCCTCCCCCCGGGACCGGGACGGACGGGTACGGCGAGGAGTCGCGACCGGGGCTGCTCCCGCTCGGGGATTCGACGCCGATGAGCCACGACGGCGCGCCGGCGGCGGCGAGCGCGTCGAACACCCCCGTCAGGCTATCCTCCGGCGGGCGCGCGCGGGTCGCGTCGCGACCGCCGCGCGGCGGGGTCGTTCGAAGGTCGTTCGAACCCCCGTGAGCCCCCATGGTGTCTCCGGCCGTTAAAGCGTCTTCGCGACCCTCCTCCTCCCACACGTCCGACGCGGCGCACTCGAGGAGCTCGACGTGCGTCTCGAGCGCGTCGCGATGGTCGCGCGCCCCCGGCGGAGGGGTCTCGCGGAGGAGGCGCCGAAGCGCCGCCGCGGTGAGTTCGCGCGCCGCGTTCGCGCCGCCCGCGCCCGCCGCCGCGAGCTCGCCGCGGATCCACGCGGGGGCGTCGAGGACGGGGAAGTGTTTCGCGATGAACGCCGCGGCTTTGGGCCGCGGCCGCGCGAAGGACGAAGATCCGCCGCCGCCGCCGCCGCCGGGAAGGGATGATCCGCCCAGGAAGGATCCGTCGGCGAACCCCGCGGGGAGGAAGTACCCGTCCGAAGGCTTCATCGCGCGCCCGCCCGCGCCGCCGCCGCCCAGGGAGCGGAACAGCGCCTTCTCGCTCAGCTCGCGGATGATCGGCCGGATCAGAAGCTCGGAGGCGGGGTGCGCGCGAGCGCGTTCGGGCGGAGGACCCGGGGGAACGAGCGCGCGCCCGTCGGGGTCGAGCGCGGGCGGGCGCGGCGCGCCAAGGCGCTCGGACCGTGGCCACATCGCGTAAAAGGTCTCCGACGGTAACGCCGGCGCGTGGTATTTGCGCGCGTGCGTCGCCATCTTGACGTGCGCGGCCACGACGCACTGGCACAGCGCGCGGTTCCACGCCGAGGCGTCCCACCCGTGCGGATCGACGGCGGCGGTTTGGCTCGGCTGGGTTCGGTTCCGGTCGGCGTTCGGCGCGCTTCGAGGGTCGTCCCCCTCCTTCTCCCCGGGGACGAACGCGTGCGCCTCGCGCCCGAACCCGTCGGCTCGCGCGAGCGCGAAGTGCGCGTTGACGACGCACGGCATCGATCGGAGCGCCGCCGCGACGGGGTCGGGCGTTCGGTCGGTTCGGTCGGTTCGGTCGGTTCGGTCGGTTCGGTCGGTTCGGTCGGTTCGGTCGATCGATGACCCGCCCGCGACGATCGGGAACCCGAACGCGCTCAGCCCTCGCCCCGGCGCCGAAGACCCCGCGAATCTCGACCTCGACCCGCGCGGGGTTCCGCCGCGCCGGGCGGCGAACTCGGCGCGCGCGGCGTCGAGTCGGCTCGCCGCGGGCGCGGGGGGCGGCGCCGCGGGATCCACGGGGTCGCCGTCGCGGCGCGCGTGCGACGCCGTCTGCGCCAAAGGAACCAACGCGAGCCGCGCGTTGGTTCGGTCGAGCGCAAGGTCCCGCGCGCGCCCGACGCCGACGGCGGCGCCGACGATCCACTCGTCCGACGTCGTCGTCGCCGCGGCGCCGGAAGTACCGGAATCCGAATCCGAATCCGAATCCGCCGCGTCGCCGCCCGCGCGCTCGGTCAGGACCACGGACCGCGCGACCCGCGTCGAGGTCCCGCCGCCGCCGAAGAAACTCGTCAGCGTCGAGCGGCGCCACTCCTTATCGTGAACGGCGTTCCAGGGCGTCGTCGACGTCGCGCCCCCGCCCGGACTCTGCGCCTCCGCCTTGGAAAGACTTCGCATCGCGACGCGACGCACGTCGACGAGGAGCTCGGCGGAAGACCCGCCGCTCGCGTTCGCGACGACGCACCGCGCGCGGCGCACGCCGGAGGAAAAGAGCAACGCCCTGTGCGCCGCCGCGGCGAACTCGGCGAGCTCGAGCCTCTGCGCGTCGACGTCGTCCGCCGCGAAGCCGACGAGCGCGGACGCGCGCTCGGCCTGGGCGCGCGTCCTCAGCGGGAGCCTGATGAACGTCGATTCCGCCGATTCCGCCGATTCCGACGCCGACCCCGTCTGGGGCGTTCGCAAACCGGCGGCGACGAACGGCGCGAACTGGTCCGCGAACCGGGCGCACAGTTCTCCGCCGGCGTACGAGAAGCTCTTCGCCGCGCCCCCCGTTGTTCGGCGGTCGTTCGAGCCCCCGCCTTCGCCGCCGCCGCCCGACGCGTTGGAAACCAGCGCGACGCCCGCGGGGTCGAAGACGCACATCCGCCCCCCGCCGTGCGTCGTGCACGCCTGCACGACGTCCGCGCGGTGCGCGCACGAGACGAGTCCGTTGCCGAACCGGACGTGCCCCGACCGAACCGGAAACGGCGCCGCCGACGAAAACGCGCGCGCGAGCTCGTCGGGCGCCAACCCGACGCCCCGCGCCTCGAACACCACCGCGGGGCCCTGGAACTCGGCGAGCCTCGGCTCGAGGAGCGAACGCGCGGCGTACGTCGCGCAGTCAAGGGTGACGCGAACGCTCGACGCGCCCGCGGCGTCGGCGAGCTCGAAGAGGTCCCACAGGAAAAACGACGAGTCGTCGTACAGGGGGAGGAGCTTGCGGAGGGTGCGAGGGTCCGGACACGCGAGGCGAGACGTCGACCGCGAGTCCACCGCGTACATCTCGCGGAGGGACTTGGAGCCCAAACGCTCAGCCGCCGCGTGCGAGACGGAGGCATGCACCAGCCGCAAAGCGCCCACGCCGGCGGCGGCGGAGGAGGGCGTCTTCTTTTTGCGGCGGACCTCCTTCGCGTCCCCCTCTCCGCCCTCTTCTTTTTCTCCGTCTTCGCCTTCTTCGTCCTCGTCGTCCTCCCCGAGGAGCCACTCGGCGTCGTTTCGCGCGAGTTCGCGCGCGGGCGCCATGACCCCGCGTCGGTCCGGGAGGAAAAACGCGCCCGACGCGAGCGTCGTCGCGTCGCCCCGCTCCCGAAGAGACGCCGCGCAGCACTCCGCCAGCGACGCCGCGAGCGCGAGCCGATCGGGCGAGAGCCCTCCTCCCCCTGTGGGGGTACTAGTACCGGTACTACTCGCGTTCGAATCCTCGGCCCCGGACGCGTTCGAATCCTTCGCGAGGCGGTTCGCGGCTTCGAAAAAATCCATCGGCTCGAACGCGTCGCGCACGCCGAGCGCGTCCAGGAGCGCGCCGCGACTCGCGAGCTCCGCGGGGACGCCGTGAAGATACGGCGCGAGGTCCGCGGGCGAGTGCTTCGCGACGTGGCGGGACGCGGCGAACCCCGCGCCCGTCCACAGCCACCGCGCGCCGTCGAGAATCGTCGCGACGGCGTCCAGCGTCGCGCCGCCGTCTCTCGCGCACGCGGCGTCGGAGGGGTCGGAGGCGCTCGCCAGCGACGCGTACGCCGCGGGCAACGCGCCGGCGAGGGCGCGCGCGAGCGCGGAGTCGGGGGAGACGCGAGGGTGGAGCTCGCCGAGCTCGAGGAGCTGCGCG
>MDSW01183137.1_pt1 | contig 10956 bp, 7 predicted proteins | sample 811171 | NCBI WGS metagenome assembly MDSW01 (sample SAMN05326641, study PRJNA326480) | marine metagenome | isolation source: seawater | place: Atlantic Ocean: North West | collected 2012 | reverse complement strand
GTGCTGGGATAACTCCATTTAATTTTCCTGCGATGGTTCCAATGTGGATGTTTCCTATGGCAATAGCGTGTGGAAATACTTTTGTTTTGAAGCCATCAGAAAAAGATCCGTCATGTTCAATTCATTTAGCAGAGTTATTAAAAGAAGCTGGTCTACCAGATGGTGTCTTTAATGTCATCAATGGAGACAAAGAGGCGGTAGATGCTTTGATAAATAATAAAGATGTAGTAGCAATGAGTTTCGTCGGGTCAACTCCAATTGCAAAATATATTTACGAGAATTGTGCTAAGAATGAAAAAAGAGTTCAAGCGTTAGGTGGAGCTAAAAATCATTGCGTTGTTATGCCCGACTGCGACTTAGAACAAGCAGTTAACGGACTAATGGGCGCGGCTTACGGTTCTGCTGGTGAAAGATGTATGGCGCAGTCTGTTGCTGTGGCAGTTGGCAATATCGGAGACAAGTTAGTCGAGTCACTAGCAAAAAAAGTTGAGGCATTAAAAGTTGGCCCAGGTATGGATAAGCAATCAGAAATGGGACCACTAGTTACGAAAGAACACTTAGCAAAAGTAAAAGGTTACGTTGATATAGGTGTTAAAGAAGGTGCGAAGTTAATTGTTGATGGAAGGAATTTTAAATTACAGGGTTACGAAAATGGATTTTACATAGGTGGCTGTCTTTTTGACCAGGTCACAAAAGATATGAGAATTTACAAAGAAGAAATTTTTGGTCCAGTTTTATCAGTAGTTCGAGCTAATGATTTTGATGAAGCATTACAATTAGTAAATGATCATGAGTTTGGTAATGGAGTAAGTATTTTTACAAGAGACGGAGATTCAGGAAGAACGTTTTCTAATAAAGCTAAAATTGGAATGGTTGGAATTAACATACCAATACCAGTACCTATGGCTTTTCATAGTTTTGGAGGGTGGAAACGATCTTTATTTGGTGACCAGCATATGCACGGTCCAGAAGGTGTAAGATTCTATACGAAACTCAAAACTATTACTTCAAGATGGCCATCAGGTTTAAGATCAGACCCAGAATTTGTGATGCCTACAATGAAATAAAAAAGGATAAAAATGAAAAAAAAAATTACACTTATTGGAGCAGGACAAATAGGCGGTACCTTGGCTCATCTTATTGCGCTAAAAGAATTGGCTGATGTAGTTTTATTTGATGTAGCTGCTGGAATTGCAAAAGGAAAAGCACTAGATATAGCTCAGTCATCACCAGTTAATGGTTTCAATGTAAATTTATCAGGAACAGATAACTATGAGGACACAAAAAATTCTGATGTAATAATAATAACCGCTGGAGTTCCTAGGAAACCAGGTATGACTAGAGATGACCTGCTTGGAATAAACTTAAAAATTATTAAACAAGTTGCACAAGGAATTAAAAAAACTTCTCCTAATGCGTTTGTGATATGTATTACAAATCCATTAGATGTAATAGTTATGGCTTTACAAAAGTATTCTGGTTTACCAAAAAATAAAGTTGTTGGGATGGCTGGTATACTTGACTCTTCAAGATTTATTTATTTTTTATCCCAGGAACTTAAAGTACCTGTGCAGAAAATAAAGTCTTTTGTCCTTGGAGGCCATGGTGACAGCATGGTTGCGATGTTGGACTCAACAGTAGTTGATGGAAAGAAAATTAATGATCTGGTAAGTGATGGTAAAATATCTAAAGAGAAACTTAGTCAAATAGTAGATAGAACAAAAAAAGGCGGAGCTGAGATTGTTAAATATTTAGAGAAAGGTTCAGCTTTTTACGCGCCAGCAGCTTCAGGAGTTGAAATGGCAGAAAGTTATCTCAACGATTTAAAAAAACAATTACCTTGCGCCGTATATTTGAGTGGAGAATATGGTGTACAAGATATCTATGCAGGTGTTCCAGTAATAATTGGAAAAAGTGGAGTTGAAAAAATAGTTGAATTAGAACTTAGTGAGCAAGAAAAATTGAATTTCAATAAATCAGTTGAGGCAGTACGTGAATTATTTAATGCAGCAAAAAAAATTGATAAATCACTTTAATAATTTATATCCCTACATACTAATTAGTTTAATAGCTTTTTTTATTAATTATTATTACGGTTTTGTTGGGCTTATGCCCATGGATAACACAGTTTTGTATAATGGCGGCTATAGAGTTCTTAGAGGGTTTACACCGTTTAATGATTATTGGTTAGTAACAGGGCCAATTTTAGATTACTTAACAGCATTTTTTTTTTATATATTTGGTATTTCTTGGAAGTCATTTATCATTCACTCTTCAAGCTTTAACTTAATCCTTTCATTAGGAGTTTATTATTTATTAATAAAACTTAGATTAAATAAGTTTTTTTCAATTTTTTACGCAATATTAGTAGCAATACTTTTCTATCCAGTAGTCGGAACACCTTTTGTTGATCATCATTCTACTTTTTTTTTAATACTAGCTTATTTTTATTTTGCATATAGTTGTTATTATCAAAATTATAAATATTTTAGGATAATACCAGTAATATTTTGTTTAGCCTTTTTAGCTAAACAAACCCCGTCTGTTTATGGTCTTTTTGGTATGCTTTTTTTAATAATCGCTTATTCCATCATTTATAAAAATATGTTTAGAGAAATTTTTTTAAATTTCGCAATTGGTACGTTAATAGCTATTGCATTTATTATTTTATTTTTTTTTTTGACGGGAATAAATATCAAAAATTTTTTTGATCAATATATATTTTTTGCTAGCTCTATTGGACAGTATAGATTTTCAAACTACCAATTAGGTTTGACAGATGTTTTAGTCAAATTCAAATATATAAATATATTTAATCTATCTTTAATTTTTTTACTGTTTTTTTATTATAAAAAATTCGAGAAATATAAAAATGATTTTTTTTTAATTTTAATCTTTTTGACTTTATCTTTAATTCTTATTTTTCATCAATTTTATACATTAAATCAAAACTTTATATTTTTTTTAATTCCTTTATTGTGTTCTATCGTTCATTTAAACCTAGAAAAAAATTTCAAAAAAAAAAATATAACTATTTTACTAATTTTAATTTGTATATTTGCTGTGGTAAAATATCATTTAAGATTTAATGAACATAGAAAATTTAATGAACTTGAAAAGGTAAATTTAAATTTGGCTTTAAATTCAGAACAAATTTCAAAAGATTTAAAAGGCTTGAAATGGATTACTTATAAATTTCCTGAAGATCCAAAAAAAGAAGTTAAGGCTATTAAGGAAATTATGAATATAATATCTAAGGAAAAACAAAAAAAGATGCTAATTACTGACTATCAATTTATTGCGCCATCTTTAAGAATTTATGACAATTCTCCTAACCAGTGGCATCATCCCGGGGTCAGTTTTCCATTATCAAATAATAAATTTTTTGATGTATATAAAAAATTTTTCGTGGATATAATTTTAAGAAATGAATTAAAAGTCATTTATGAAACAGTTAATGATAAAGAAAATATTATAACAGGTTTGATCTTAGATAAAAGTTGCTTTGATCGAACCAGAGTACATGAAATGATGGCTAAGTTAGAACTTACTCAAAATTGTAAGGATTTAAATTGATAATATTTAGAAAAATTGCATTACTCTTTTTTGATTTAATTGATAAATTTATTCATCAAAAAAAAATTTTATCATCTTTATTAAAATTAAAAAGAAATATAGATATTTATGTCGATGTGGGTTCACACTTTGGCTTATACGCAGACTTTATAGATAATAATTTTAACCCAAAAAAAATATTTTTATTTGAGCCACAAAATAAAATTTTTAAAAGAATAGAGAAGAAATATAAGTTGTTAGATAAATTTAAAGTAAATAATTCAGCTGTCTCAGACGAAAATACAATTAAAAGTTTATATATAAATAAGCATGACCTCACATCCTCATTTACAGAATTTAATAATGATAATCATTACCTCAATTATAAAGCTAAGCTATTTGGAGGGAGTCTTAAGCAAATGATATTAAACACTGAAAAGGTAGAAACCGTCAGGTTAGATACTTACATTAATACCGAAGAAGTGAATACTATTGACTTGCTTAAAATTGATACAGAAGGCCATGAACTTCAAGTTTTGAGAGGTTTAGGAAAAAAGATATTGGATGTAGGTATAATTTTAATTGAATTTCATAATGATAATATTTACTTAAATTATGAAAGTGCCAAAATTCATGAATATTTAGAGAAAAGCGGATTTGAACTTACTGAAAAAATAAAATTTCCTTTTACAGAATGGGAAGATCGTATTTACGTAAATAGTTTAAAAAAATAAAAAAAACAAATTTATTTTTAATTACATCTTTAATTCAGAGAAAATTTTTTTTAAAAACATCTGAATTAATTCAGCATCCTCTGTATTTAATATTCTATCTTTTTTTAAACCATCTTTAAGTTCTTCTCTTATTTTATCTTTGATAATTAAAATATTTTCTTTTGATTTAAATTTGTATAAGTTTTTTTTAAATTCTTTAATTAACAAGCCAAATGTTAATTGAAAGACTATATAAAAACTAATTATGAAAATTAAAATTTTATAAATAAATATTCGCATTACTTTTTTTTATATATTTCATAGACAATAAATCCTTTTATGGAAAAATCATCTATTTTTTTAAAATTCTTAGGTACATCGTATTTTTTATTGTAGGCTACATTTACCTCTGAAATATTATTGTGAAATATATAATCAGAATCTGAATAATTTTGACCAATAATTTTTATTTTTTTTCTAGATGCGTCGTCAAGTAACTCTAGACTTCTTTCAAGAGGAACGTAAGAGGCAACCCCTATATTAATCTCCCCTTCAGTCTTATCAATTTTAACTATTTCTTTTAGGAATTTTGCACCTGCTAATCCCCAGTAATCTATTTCAAACTCTTTTTTTTTATCATTCTGAATTAACTGATTGAAATAAAGACTTTGATAGGGATGAAATATTTTAATCTCGTAAAAATTAAATAAAGTTAAAATAAAAACAATGAAAAAAATAATTTTATTTTTTTCATACTTTAAATCAATTAAATACAAGGCATAACAACCTAAATAAATCATTAAGGGATGTAAAAAATACAAGTGCCTCCAACCGGTATACAATACTGGTGATGATAAAATAATATAAAAAAATATTAAATTAAAATTTAAAAAAATAAATAAGTCTTTATGTTCATTTTTACTTCTCCAGAAATCGTTATAGAAAGATTTTTCTTTTATATTTATAGCCCTAATAAAAAATCTTTTTAAACAAAAAAGATACCCGTAAAAAAATAATAACAATATAATTATTGGCGTTGTTATAAATATCCATAAAGGAATATAATTTAAAGGTAAAAAATAGGAAAAAACATAATCTCCATTAAACAACATACTTAAAGGCTGGCTTGAATATTTTGAAAATTTTATCAAACTTTGAATCAAATTAGAAACAGGATTGTTCCATAAGTACGGCCAAAATAAAAATAAAAAAGAGAAAAAAATTGTTAAATAAAAAGTTATGGTAAATAATTTTTTTTTTGAGTTTATTTTCTGCAAAAGCAGGAAGGCTAAAAACGAAAATGGAATAAAAATTCCCAGAATTCGTAATGATGACGTGATTGCTGAAAAAAATGCAAATAAAAATATATTTTTATAATTATGAGTCTCTATTAATTTTAGATAAAAATAAAACGTTATTGTTACGAGTGATAAAAAAACTAAATCTTTATTATTATAAAAACTATCCCCAAAGATTCTTGGAGAACTAATGTATAAAAGAATACCTATAAAAATAATCTTTTTACTTGAAAACCTTGATGATAAAATTAAGAAAAAAAAAATAGAACTTATGAAAAAAATTAAAAAATTTGCTTTATGTCTTAATAAAAAATATTTATTAGAGTCATCTATTTTTAAAATTGTTTCTATCAAAGCTAGCGGAAGATCAAAAATAACTCCATAAAAAGGATAATCTTCTGGATTTGGTAACGTAAGGCCACCAATGTTGTTTAATTTTTCAACTGCATGCATCCTTAAATTATCAAAAGGTAAAATCTCTAGAACATAACAAAGCCAGTAAAATCCTGAATATCTTTGAAACTCTTCGTCAGTAGAAATTCCATAATCCTGCACGATTGATAGACCAATAAAAAAATAAATAGTAAAAAAAATGATGAAAATATTATTTTTAAAAAAGTTCGTTGCTTTCATAATAATAAAAATATAGAAATACTTTAAAATTTAATAATTGCCAATGAATATTCACGAACATCAAGCCAAAGATATATTGAGGGAATTTGGTGCACCAGTTTCTAGGGGAATTGTGGTGCACTCTGTGGATGATATTAAAAAAAATATTAAAAAGTTAGAATGCAAGAAATTTGTATTAAAAGCACAAATCCACGCTGGAGGAAGAGGTAAAGCAGGAGGAGTAAAACTCGTTAAAAATATTGCTGATTTGGAAAGCGAGGCAAAAAAAATGATGGGAAAAACACTTATAACCCATCAAACAGGACCAGAGGGAAAGAAAGTAAAGAGACTTTATATAGAAGAGGCCTCAAACATATCTAAAGAATTTTACTTATCTTGTTTAGTAGATAGAGCATCATCGAAAATCGCATTCATCAGTAGTACTGAGGGTGGGATGGATATAGAAAAAGTTGCTTTAGAAAAACCCAGTAAAATAATAACTACAAAAATAGATTTTAAACCCGAAGGACCGAATGAGGAAGAAGTAGAAAAAATTATAGAAAACTTTAATTTTAATGCAGAGCAAAAATCTACTGCTTCAAAATTAATAAAATGTTTGAATAAAATAATTATTGAAAAAGACGCAATCTTAATTGAAATTAATCCACTAATAATAACAGACTCAAATAAATTAATTTGTTTAGATGCAAAAATGAATTTTGATGAAAATGCTATTTTTAGGCAACAAGAAATTTTAAAATTACGAGATTTAAACGAGGAGGAGCCAGCAGAAATAGAAGCAAGCAAACACGACCTGGCATATATAAAACTTAATGGTTCTATAGGGTGCATGGTCAATGGAGCTGGTCTTGCTATGGCTACAATGGATATTATTAAACTTTATGGAGAAGAGCCTGCAAACTTTTTAGATGTAGGTGGTGGAGCTTCTAAAGAAAAGGTATCCGCTGCTTTTAAATTAATTCTAAGTGATAAAAATGTAAAAGGTATATTAATAAACATTTTTGGAGGTATTATGAGATGTGATATATTAGCCCAAGGTGTAGTTGATGCTGCAAAGGAAATAAATTTAACAGTTCCATTGGTTGTAAGACTAGCAGGCACTAATTTTAAAGAAGGTCAAGAAATTCTTGACAAGTCAAATTTAAGAATTTTATCAGCATCTGATTTAAATGATGCTGCCAAAAAAATTGTGGATTCTATTAAATAAATGTCTGTATTAGTTGATAAAAATACAAAAGTTATTTGTCAAGGTTTTACTGGAACTCACGGAACATTCCACTCAGAACAAGCGATAAAATATGGTACGAAATTAGTAGGAGGTGTTACTCCAAGAAAAGGTGGACAGAAACATTTAAACTTACCAGTATTTAATACAGTACAAGAAGCAAAAGATAAAACCTCTGCGAACGCAACAATGATTTATGTTCCTCCAAAATTTGCTGGTGCTGCAATCATTGAGGCAATAAATTCAAATATAGAACTTATTGTCTGTATTACTGAGGGTATACCACTTTTAGATATGCTTCAGGTCAAACAGACTTTAAGCAAAAGTTCATCAAGGCTGATTGGACCAAACTGTCCAGGTATTATTACTCCTGACGAATGTAAAATTGGTATCATGCCGGGAAATATTCATAAAAAAGGTTCAGTTGGTATAGTTTCTAGATCTGGGACATTAACTTATGAAGCGGTAGCTCAAACTTCAGCAAATGGCATGGGCCAATCAACTTGTATAGGAATTGGGGGAGACCCAATCAATGGAACAAATTTTATTGATTGCTTAGAACTTTTTTTGAAGGACAATGAAACCAAATCAATAATTATGATAGGAGAAATTGGTGGATCTGCAGAGGAAGAAGCAGCAGAATTTTTAAAAAGGGAAAAAATTAAGAAACCTATGGTAGGGTTTATTGCTGGATTAACCGCCCCGCCTGGGAGAAGAATGGGACATGCTGGTGCTATTATTGCTGGAGGCAAAGGAGGTGCCGAAGATAAAATTGAAACAATGAAATCTGCTGGTATTACTATATCAAAATCACCAGCAGATATAGGTAAGACACTTTACCAAAAACTTAATGGTTGATTTATATTAATTTATGTTAGAATAAATTTTTTAAATGTCTTCATCAAAGAACAATATTGTTTATAAAAAAACCTCTTTTTTAGCTGGTAATAATTCTGAATTTATTAAAGAATTTTATGCTGATTATATTTCAGATCCAAATTCTTTACCTGAAAGTTGGCGAAAGTTCTTTGATGGCTTAAGTGATGACGAAAAATTAATTTACCAAGATTTAAGTGGACCTAGCTGGTCACCAGAAAAGAAAATTAAAAAACCTAGATCTTTTACTGAAAAACAAAATATCCACGACAAAACTTCAACAGATTTAGACTTATCTTCCGTAAAACAAGCATCAAAGGACTCTGTAAGAGCAATTATGTTGATAAGAGCATTTCGAATAAGAGGTCATTTGATTGCTAATTTAGATCCTTTAGAAATTCAAAAAAAAAAGGAGCACTCGGAGTTAAAACCAGAGAGTTATGGATTTACGAAGAGTGATTTTAATCGAAAGATTTTTTTAGATGGTGTTCTTGGTTTACAATACGCTGATTTAAACCAAATATTAAAAATTTTAAAAAAAACCTACTGCTCAAATATTGGTTATGAGTTTATGCATATGGGAGATCCAGATGAAAAAGCCTGGATAAGAGATAGAATCGAAGGACCAGAAAAAAATATAACTTTTACTGATAATGGTAAAAAAGCGATCTTAAACAAGATGGTTCAAGCAGAGGGTTTCGAGAAGTATTTACATATTAAATTTGTTGGAACTAAAAGATTTGGCTTAGATGGAGGCGAGTCATTGATACCTGCTTTAGAACAAATAATAAAAAGAGGTGGAAATTTAGGCGCGAAGGAGATCAAAATAGGTATGCCTCATCGTGGAAGACTAAATGTACTAGCAAATGTAATGGGCAAACCTTTTAAAGCAATCTTTAGCGAATTTTTTGGAAAGTCAGTAAGCACAAGCAAAGATTTTGAAGGAGATGTTAAATATCATTTAGGGGCTTCATCTAATCGAGAATTTGATGGGAATTCAGTACATATAAGTCTTACGGATAATCCCTCCCACTTGGAAGCAGTAAATCCAGTTGTTTTAGGTCAAGTCAGAGCAAAACAATTTTTTCATAAGGACAAGAATAGAAAAAAGGTTATACCTGTTCTAATGCATGGAGATGCAGCATTTGCGGGCCAAGGTATAGTTGCTGAATGTTTTGCTATGTCTGGTCTTCCAGGACATAACATTGGTGGGACGATTCATATAATAGTTAACAACCAAATAGGTTTTACTACCGCTCCAAGATTCGCAAGATCTTCACCTTATCCGTCTGATGTTGCAAAGACTGCTCAAGCACCGATATTTCATGTCAATGGGGACGATCCTGAAGCAGTAGTCCATTGTGCTAAGATTGCAACTGAATATAGACAAAAATTTAACAGAGACGTGGTTATCGACATGGTTTGCTATAGAAGATTTGGTCATAATGAGGGAGACGAGCCCTCTTTTACCCAACCAATAATGTATAAAAAAATCAGATCTCATCCTACAACGCTATCAATCTACGGAAAAAAATTAAGTGAAGAAGGTTTGACATCTGAGATCGATTTACAAAAAGATAAAATAAACTTCAAGAAATTCTTAGAGAAAGAATTTGAATCATCAAAAAATTATAAGTCAGAACTGAAATGGTATGATGGAGTTTGGTCTAGATTTAAACCAGGTCTGGGCAAAGATAAAAGAGGTGTTAGCGGTGTTGATAAGGTTAAATTAAGAAATATTGGAAGAAAAATTTCTGAAATTCCAAAAGAATTTAATGTCCATAAGACCTTAAAAAAAATATTTGATTTAAGAATGGCAGCCATCGAGAATGGAAAATCGATTGACTGGTCCACTGCAGAAAGTTTAGCTTTTGGAACTCTACTTACGGAAGGATTTTCTGTAAGATTATCTGGACAGGACTCTGGAAGAGGGACTTTTAGCCAAAGACATGCTGTTTTAAGAAACCAGGAAAACCATGAAAGATATATCCCACTTAATAATATTTCGGGCAACCAAAAAAACTTTGAGATAATTGATAGTCTTCTTTCAGAATTGGCAGTCTTAGGATTTGAATTTGGATACTCCCTATCTGAACCTGAAACACTTGTTTTATGGGAAGCTCAGTTTGGAGATTTTGCAAATGGAGCACAAATCATAATTGATCAATTTATTTCATCAGCAGAGTCAAAATGGGGAAGAGCAAGCGGTTTGGTATTATTATTGCCTCACGGTTATGAAGGTCAAGGACCCGAGCATTCCTCTGCGAGGTTGGAAAGATTTTTACAATTATGTGCTGGAGAAAATATTCAAGTTGTTAATTGCACCACACCTTCAAATTATTTTCACGTTTTAAGGCGTCAAATGCACAGAGAATTTAGAAAACCTTTAGTAATTATGACCCCAAAATCACTTTTAAGGCATAAAAAATGTGTTTCAAATATCTCAGAGTTTTCAAAAAAAAGTACTTTTCATAGAGTTCTAGAGGACGATACGTACTCGAACATAAAAAATTTATTAGAATTAAAAAGAAGAGACTCAAAAATTAAAAAAGTGGTTATGTGCTCAGGGAAAATTTATTATGATCTAATTGAGGCAAGAGAAAAATATAAAAATAACGAGGTAATATTTATAAGAATAGAGCAACTTTACCCATTT
>MDSW01149146.1_pt1 | contig 10957 bp, 12 predicted proteins | sample 811171 | NCBI WGS metagenome assembly MDSW01 (sample SAMN05326641, study PRJNA326480) | marine metagenome | isolation source: seawater | place: Atlantic Ocean: North West | collected 2012 | reverse complement strand
TTATTAATTTTTTCACTACCTAAAACAAAATTAATTTTTGTAAAAAAAATTAATATAATCAGATTAAAGAAAAATAGTTTCAATTTTAAATTTTAATTTTTTAATAATTTGCTTTTAGCTTTATCAAATTCTTCTTTTGTTAAAACGCCATTTTTGTATAATTTAGTTAATGTTTCTAATTCTTTTACAATATCAATTTCGTTAGAACTTGAAGTAATATTAGATTTTTTCTTTTTTTTACCAATTACTTTTATAGAGTCATCTAATTGTCCAGTTTCAACACTTATCCCTGTAAGCTCTGATAAATTACCGTCATAAAAACCTGCATCTTGAATTTTTTTTGCAACTATGTAAGGACTTTTTAAATCTTTTGTTTTGATTTTTACTTTGTCACCGCCATTTTTCCAAACAACTCTTCTTTTAATGGCAAAAATATAACAAGAACTACCTTTTGAAGATTTTTCGCAACTTGTTATTGCTTTTCTTTTAGTGTGATTATCCATACAACCATAGGCACGATATTGTGCTGGACAATAAAAATAATAAGAATGTCTACCATTTTCTGAAATTGCAATTATCAATGGATCATTTTTTTTAGTATTAGAATATTTTGTTTTATTACCTGCTCCATACATATACATCAGAACATTTTCCATAGTAAATTTAGATAATTTTAGTTCACCTTTTCCATTTTTTGCATATGAAGTATTTGTTAAAAATATAATAAAAATTATAATAGCAATTATGTTAAAATTTTTTTTCATCTATCATAACCTTCTTAAATTCTTTGTCAGATAATTTTGGATTTTGATATTCTAAAGATTCAGATTCCATAACTCCATTTTTTTTCAAGCGTGTTGAAAGGTATGGCATTAATCTAACTTTTGGATCACAATAAACTATGCTTATAAAAGCTTTTTTAGAATTTAAATTTTCTTTAACTTTTTTATCAAGATCTTTATTTGAAAAAATTTCATTGTAATTGTAACCATAAGATTTTACTATTTTTTTAAAATTAGGTATTTTAAATCCACTTGCGGCATCTGAACCTATTTTTCGACCACTAAAATAATTTTGTTGGGTTTTTACTAAACTTATATATCCTCCATTATGCATTATAAATATTTTTAAGGGTAATTTATTAGTTAAAATAGTTTGTAATTCTTGTAAATTAACCTGTATTCCACCATCTCCTGTAACACAAATTACACCTGCGTTATTTAAAGCTAAAGATGAACCAATAGCAGAAGGTAATGAATGACCCATACATCCTGCGCCAATTTCAACAAATATTTTTTGATTTTTTTTCTGTTTAAAACTTTGCCAACCTATAATTGCATGAAACCCAGCATTACCTAAAACAATTTTATCATTACTTGTTGTTAATTTTGATAATGAATCGAAAAAATTATAATGGTTAACTTTTTTATTTAAATTCTTTTCAACAATAATTTTTTTATATTTACTTCTAATATCTTTACAATAATTAAGCCATTTATTCCTTTTAAAATTTTTTAATTGATTGTTGCAGGCTTTTAAAAGATCCATTAAATAAACTCTACAATCAGAATTAATAGGTATATTTGGTTGAATATTTTGTTTGCTTAATTCATTTCTATCAATATCTATAATTAATTTTTTTGCATTTTTTGCAAATTTTTTGTAGTTGTAACCTGTAAGTTCATAATGTAACCCTGAACCAATTGAAATTAATAGATCACAATTTTGAATTATTAAATTAGCTTGACGTTGACCATAAAGACCAGGTCTACCAAAATACATGGCATGATTATCATCTATTAAATCAATTGTACTATAAGTTGTTAACACTGGTATTCTTAACTTTTGTACTAATTTTAAAGATAATTTTTCCGATCTAGATAATTTTACCCCATTCCCTAAAACCAATAATGGTCTTTTACTTTTTTTTATTAATTTAATTGTCTTTAAAATATTGTTTTTATTTTTAAATTTTTTTTCATAATTTTTTATAATTTTTTTTGCTTTGTTTATTTCTTTATTTAAATCAGCTTCTATAAACGCTCCTTGAACATCTAATGGTAAATCTAACCATACAGGTCCTTTTCTACCGGTCATAGATTTGATGTAAGCTTTGCTTAATTCTTTTGGAACATCTTTTGCTCTAGTAACTAATTTTGCGTATTTTGTTATTGATTTTACCATTTCTACTGGAAAATATTGTTGAGGCGCTGTTCCTCTTAATTTTTTTTTCATATCAAGTGTAGGTACTCTAAATTGTCCAGAAAGGACCATCATTGGTATTGAATCTGTCCACGCACTAGCTACACCGGTCATTGAGTTAGTGCCAGCAGGTCCAGATGTTACCATTAATACTCCATAATTATTTGTTGCTCTTGAATAGGCTTTTGTCATCATTGAAGCTGGTGTTTCGTGAAAAGTTGAAATGTATTTAATATTACTTTTAAATACAAAAGAATCCATTAAGTGCATAAGATGACCGCCTGCAAGTGCAAACACATGCTTCACACCTAATTTTTTAAAAAAAATACTGATATAATCAGAGGCTTTAATTTTCTTCTTCATCCTAAAAATTTTTCTGGTAAATACATAACTATTTCAGGAGATACAGATATTATTATTAACACAACTAGTAAAGCTAAAACAAAAGGTATTATCGCACTGAATAATTTATTTAAAGAAATCTCACCTACTTCAGCTACAACAAACATTGCCGGACCAAATGGTGGTGTTATTAGTCCTAGCATCAAAGCCATTACCAGAACTACACCAAAGTGTACCGGATCTATACCAAGTGATACTGCAATTGGTAAAAAAATTGGTACAAGTAAAAACATAATTGCCAAACCGTCTAAAAAACATCCTAAAATTACTACTAGAAGTCCAAAAACAATTAAAAATAATTTTGGATTAGTTGTTAAACTTACAACAAATTCACCTACTGTTTGTGTCACTCCTTGCACAGTTAAAAGATAATTATATATACCTGCTGTACATAAAATAATTGCAATTTTTGAAGTTAAGATCGCAGTACTAGTAAAAACTTTAGGTAAATCAGTCCAACTAATTTCATTATAAATAAATTTTGAAACTATAAAAACATAGATAACTAATGCTGCAGCAGCTTCAGTTGCAACAAAAACACCGGCAAATAAACCATAAAAAATAATAAAAGGTGCCATAAGTGCAAAAAAACTTGATTTGAATTCTTGAACGACGTTAGAAAATTTAAATATAGTTTTTTTAATTTGTTTTTGTTTTTTTGAATAAAAATAAACATAAATCATTAAAACCAATGCTGTTAAAATTCCAGGAGCGAAACCTCCTAATAACATTTTACCAGATGAAGCTTGAGCAATTACGGCATAAAGTATTAGAGGAACACTAGGTGGTATCAATGGTCCTAAAGTTGAAGCGGTGGCAGTTAAACATCCTGCGAACACTTTAGAATATCCATCTTTTACCATTGATGGAATAAGAATTTTACCTATCCCTGCAGCTTCTGCCAAAGCTACACCAGATATTCCTGTAATAATTAAATTAGCACCAACATTTACTTGACCTAATCCACCAGGTATATGACCTACAATTGCTCTTGAAAAATTTATAATTCTTTTAGTTACACCTCCTGTATTCATAAACTCTCCTGCTAATATAAATAAAGGTACACTTAACAAAACAAATGAATTTATGCTTGCAAACATTTTTTGTGGAATAATTATAAGAGACTCATTTAAAATTATTAAAGCAGCAGTTGAAACTAAACCTAGTGATAAATATATTGGAAAACCAATAATCATCAAAACAAACCAAGCTAACATTGTTAAAAGAAATACAGACATAAAATATTAATTATGAATATTTTTAAAAAGTTTAATTGAATTAATTATTGCTATTACTGAAGTTATCGGAATTATTATAAAAATAAACCCCATAGATAAATTAAGTGAAACTGTTGTCACATTCCATGTATTAAAAGTAACTAATAATGAAAGGTAAAATAAAAGTATATAAAAAGATAGACTAGATATTAAATATAAATATCTAAAAAATTTTTGTTTTTTTTTAGAAAATTTTTTTTCAAAAAAATCAATTTTTAAATGACCATCACTATAAATAATTGCTGACGATCCAAGAAAAACTGACCATACATAACAATACGTGCTCAACTCCTCACTCCATGTTAGAGAAGAATTGAGCACATACCTTGTAAATACCTGCGCTATAATTAGAACAGTAATTAGTAAAAGAAAAAAGCCAGAGGCGTATTCAGTAAAAGGTGAACTTTTCCTTTTTACAGACCGCTTCTCAATGCTTTGACTATTCCTTTCCCCCAATCGGCCTCCTTGTTCTTATAGACAACTACCATTTTCTTTTTAAAAGCATCTTTATCAGGTTTTGTAACCGTCATACCTGCTGCTTTAAAATCATTTAAAAGTTTTTTCTCGGCGTCGCTTACTGCTGCGTCATTAGCTTTAGCTCCAGCATTAAAACCTTTAATAATTATATCTTTTTGCTTTTGTGACAAAGATTGCCATTTTTTACTATTAGATAATACTAAAAAAGCAGTTGTTATGTGGCCAGTCATACTAATATGTTTTTGCACTTCTTGAAATTTACCAGCATTAATAGTTGTAATTGGATTTTCTTGACCATCAACTACACCCGTTTGCAATGCCATATAAACTTCAGCAAATGCCATTGGTGATGGAATACCACCGCAAGCTTTTATCATATCCATAAAATGAGGTACTTTTGGTACTCTTATTTTAAGTCCTTTTAAATCATCAGGAGTTTTAATTGCTTTTTTTGTAGTAGTGAAATTTCTTGAAGAACCGTTCCATGGATCAGCAACAACTTTTAAAGATGCTTTTTTTTCTAATTCACTAAACATCGATTTAGCTTTTGCTCCATTAACAATTTTTTTCATTTCATCCCAACTATCAGCAAGAAATGGTGCCTCAAATACAGCGACTGGTTTATGCCAGTTTCCAATCATTCCAGGACCATCTATTGTAAAATCAAGACTTCCATCACTAACTTGCTGTACAAGATCTTTATTTTTTCCTAATTGGTTAGCTGGAAAAACTTTAAGTATAATGTCTCCACCAGATAATTGTTTTATTGTTTCAGCAGCCTTCGTTGTCCCTAATGTAATTGGATGACCAACAGGTGCAAAATGTCCAATTCTTAATTCCAAAGCAAATGTTAATGAGCTTGAAAATATTAAAATAAGGCCTGCAAAAAAAGAAGTTACTAATCTTTTTTTAATCTTATAGTCAAACCATAAAGATTGTCTTTTATTTATTTTATTTCTTATCATATTATCCTCTTAATTGATTATTATTAATGCGAGACTATATTAAATATTAAATTTTTTATCTATATTAATTATGTCTATTCTTCACTTTTAAAAGTGTAGGATTTATGCCCCTTATAAGTAATTAATATAGTAAAAATCATAGAAAGAGCTTGGGAAATAAAAATATTAAATTTCAAAATTTCAATTGATAGCCATAATATAAATATACCAAAAGCTATATTAACTCCATATACAACATATGATCTTAAATATTCATTAAACCAATTTGTATTTTTTGTTTTAAAAACAAATATTTTAAATAATGTAAATGAAAATGTAATTCCTACAATACTATTTAAAATTCCAACAACAATTATACCTAATGAATGATAAAATAAATAATAAGTAATTACGCCAAATAAATAAGCAAAAAGTGTATTTATAAATCCAACAATTAAAAATTTAAATGGTAATTTTTTTATAAAATTTATCATAAATGTTGAACTATATTTTTACAAATTAATATAACTATGAATCAAATTTTTTATTTTAATCTTTTTTAATTATATAAATAGTCTCATTTTTTTTTCCAAACAAAAACCTTTCTCTTATTAAAGTTTCTATATAGTCTAAATCTAAATTAGTACTTAATAAAAAATTTTTGTGATCTATATCTTCAATCTTTGCTGTCAGTTTTAACTCATCTTGTTTTAAATTTTTTAAAAGTTCTTTTTTTTCAATATATGAAAATAGACCTCTTTCTCCTGATACAAGATTAAAAGTAAAATATAAAATTAAAAAAACTGATATTAGTAAAAAATAATTTTTTTTTATAACTCTTAACATTAATAAATTTTATTCATTCTTGCTTTTTTTCCAAGCTCTTCTTCTATACGTATTAGTTGATTGTATTTAGCAACTCTTTCAGATCGTGCTAATGAACCAGTTTTAATTTGATTTGAATTTGTTCCTACTGCAAGATCGGAAATAAATGTATCTTCACTATCTCCTGATCTATGTGATATAATAGTTTTATATCCTATAATTTGAGCAAATTTTATTACCTCTAAAGTTTCAGAAACTGTTCCTATTTGATTTAATTTAATTAAAATTGAATTTGATGAAATATTTAAATAACCTTTCTTAAGCCTTTCAAGGTTTGTAACATATAAATCATCTCCAACTATTTGAACTTTGTTTATTGATTTCATTAACTTATTCCATGCAAGCCAATCATTTTCAGCAAATGGATCTTCAATAGATTTAATTTTATATTTTTTAATAATTTTTTTGTATTCTTTAATAGATTTTTCTACAGAAATATTTTTTTTAGAATGAATTGAATATTTATTTTTTTTAAATAATTCATTGGCAGCTACATCAAGACAAATTGAAACATCTTTACCATTCCTAAACCCTGATTTTTTAATAGCAGTTACAATTAAATCCAAAGCTTGATTATTACTACTTATCATAGGAGCAAAACCACCTTCATCTCCTACTGACGTTGATAAACCTTTGTTTTTTATCAATTTACTTAAACATTTGATAACTAAAAAGCAAATTCTCATAGCTTCAGAAAAACTTTTTGCTCGATCAGGTCTAATCATAAATTCTTGAATTCGAAGACCATTGTTTGCATGAGCCCCACCATTAATAATATTCATTAATGGATAAGGTAACTGAAAATTATTCTTCTTAAAAAAAGTTTTATATAGTGGTAATTTTTTAGCTTTTGCAGATAATTTTTTTACAGCCATTGATACTGCAAGCATGGAATTAGCACCCAAATTGGTTTTTTGACGCGTACCGTCTAAATTAATAAGTATTGTATCAATTCTCTCTTGATTATGAATATTTTGACCTATTAATTTTTTTGAAATTTTATTATTAACTAAATTAACAGCATTCAAAACACTTTTTCCTAAATATCTTTTGTTGTTTTTATCCCTCTTTTCAAAAGCTTCAAAAGTTCCAGTAGAAGCACCTGAAGGACAAATTGCAGAAGCGCTAATATTTTTAATATAAACTTCTGCTTCAACAGTTGGATTTCCTCTGCTATCAAAAACTTGACGTGCTTTTACTTTTAAAATTTTACTCACTACTTTTTAATCAAACTATCTATATCTGTTAGTTGTTTTAGTAAATTTTCTAATTTATCTAATGGAACCATATTAGGACCGTCTGATGGTGCATTGTCAGGATCTTGGTGTGTTTCAATAAAAACTCCTGCAACGCCAACAGCAACTGCTGCTCTTGCTAAATATGTAACAAACTCTCTTTGGCCACCAGATGAATCACCTTGGCCACCTGGTTGTTGTACAGAATGTGTGGCATCAAAAATTACTGGATAACCGTTCTTGGCCATAATCGGTAAAGATCTCATATCAGATACTAAAGTATTGTAACCAAAACTTGCTCCTCTTTCAGTTACTAAAATATTATTATTACCAGAATCTGAAATTTTTTTAGTTACATTAACCATATCCCAAGGAGCTAAGAATTGACCTTTTTTTACATTTATAATTTTATTAGTTTTAGCAGCTGCTATTAATAAATCGGTCTGTCTACACAAAAATGCTGGTATTTGTAATACATCTACATGATTAGCTACTATTGAACATTGTTCTATATTATGAATATCTGTTAGAATTGGAATATTTAGTTCTTTTTTAATTTTATCAAAAACTGGTAATGAAGACTCAAGTCCAGCCCCTCTTTTTCCTTTAAGACTAGTTCGATTAGCTTTATCAAAAGAAGTTTTATAAATAAAACCAAGTTTAAATTTTTTAGTTATCTCTTGAATTTTACCTGCCATATCCATTGCGTGTTGTTCGGACTCTAATTGACATGGACCAGCAATAATACAAATCTTATTATCGTTTGAAATTTCTATATTTTCACAATTAACTTTAATGCTGCTCATTTATGATTTTTTGCTGCCTTGATAAATGAAGAGAATAAAGGATGGGGAGACAAAGGTCTAGATTTAAATTCAGGATGAAATTGAACGCCTATAAACCAAGGGTGATTTTTAAGTTCTATTATTTCTGGCAAACTATTATCTGGTGACATTCCTGAAAAAATTAATCCTTTTCTTTCAAATTCATTTTTAAGATTATTGTTAACTTCATATCTATGTCTATGTCTTTCTTTAATTGAGTTAGATTTATAAATTCTTTTTATGGCAGAATTATTTCTTAATTTAGCCTCATATAAGCCCAATCTCATTGTTCCACCTAAATTTTTATCTGTACCTTTAATAATCTTTCCATCTTTATCCCACTCATTAATTAACCCTATAACTGGATAACAATTTTTATCTAGTTCGCTTGATCCAGCCTTTTTAAGTTTCAATTTACTACGCGCAAACTCAATGATAGCCATCTGCATCCCAAAGCAGATACCTAGAAATGGTATTTTATTTTCTCTTGCATATTTTATTGCAGAAATTTTACCTTCTGTTCCTCTTTTTCCAAAACCCCCAGGTATTAATAAGCCAGAAACATTCTTAAATTTTTTTCTTATCTGGTTAGGTTTCAATTTATCAGATTCTATTCTTACTAAATTAACTTTAATTTTGTTTGCAATACCTCCATGTGTTAAAGCTTCATCTAAAGATTTATATGCATCTTTTAAATTCACATATTTACCAATGATTGCAATATTAACTGATTTTTTTGTATTTAAAGCAATATTGGTTATTTTTTTCCACGGATTTAGATTGGCTCTTTTCTTTGATTTAATTTTAAAATATTTCAGAACTTGTTTGTCGAGTTTTTGATTAAAAAAACTAATAGGTGCTTCATAAATAGTTCTTACATCAACTGTTTCAATTACATTGTCAATTGGAACATTGCAAAATAAAGATATTTTTTTCCTTTGGTCAATTGGTATTGATTGTTGCGATCTACAAATAATTATATCTGGCTGAATACCAATACTTCTCAATTCTTTGACGGAATGTTGTGTTGGCTTTGTTTTTATTTCATCAGATGATTTTAAAAAAGGAACAAACGTTAAGTGTATGAATAAAGTTTTTGACTTACCGTGTTCATTAGAAAACTGTCTTATTGCTTCAACAAATGGCAAACTTTCAATATCTCCAACGGTTCCACCAATTTCGCATATAACAAAATCTTCATTTGAAATATCTTTTTTAATAAATTCTTTAATTCTATCTGTAATATGTGGTATTACTTGAACTGTTTTTCCAAGATATCCTCCTCTTCTTTCTTTTTTAATTATATCACTATAAATTCTTCCAGTTGTTATATTGTCTGATTTTTTTGAAGATATATTTGTAAATCTTTCATAATGTCCTAAATCTAAATCTGTTTCAGCTCCATCATCAGTTACAAAAACTTCACCATGTTGGAAAGGACTCATTGTCCCTGGATCGACATTTAAGTATGGATCCATTTTTCTTAATCTAACTTTGTAACCTTGTGATTTTAATAAATATGCTAAAGAAGCTGATGACAAACCTTTTCCAAGTGAAGAAACCACGCCGCCAGTAACGAATATATATCGCGCCATGGAATTATCTTATAGCGAATAAAAAATGAAATGAAAAGTAATAATTAATTATTTTCAGGAATTGATGGAGTATCTTCTGTTTTTTCCTCAATAGTATCTAAAACTGAACTAGTTGGGGTTAGCTCGCCTCTTGAAATAATAGTTAAAGCCAAACTGCAGATAATGAAAAGTGTAGCAACTATTGCCGTTGCCTTTGTCATAAATCCCCCTGCTGACCTAGATAGCATAAAATTTTCTTGCGAAACACCTATACCTAAAGCTCCACCTTCAGATTTTTGCATTAAAACTAATAAAACTAAAATAATTGCAAAAACGATGTTCAGTATTAATAGCAAATTTTCCATGTTGGTTTAAATATAGGTTTTTTTGATTATATCAATAAATTTTTTTGGATCTCGAGAAGCTCCTCCGATCAAAAAACCATCGATTGTGCTAATATTTTTTAATTGAACAATGTTGTCACTATTAACCGAACCACCATATAAAATTTTTTGATAATTTTTATCAAATTTACTTCTAATAAATAAAACTGATTTTATTAAATCTTTTGGTTTTGGAATTAATCCAGTTCCAATAGACCAAACTGGTTCATAGGCTATAATTATTTTTGATTTATTTTTAACTGACTTCAAACCTTTTTTAATTTGTCTAGCCAATACTTGATTGGTTTTCTTATTTTTTTTTTCACTTAAAGTTTCACCAATACAAAAAATAATTTTTAAGCCTGATTTAATGGCACTTTTAATTTTTAAATTAATTAATTTATCATCCTCTCCAGCTTGTCTATTTTCTGAATGACCTAAAATTACATATTTGGCACCAACATTTTTTAACATTTTTGAATTTACATGACCTGTAAAAGCTCCATTGTCATTGCTTTGATGACAATTTTGTGCACCAATTTCTATTTTAGTTTTTTTAAGTCTTTTTGACAAAGGACGAATAAGTGTATTTGGTGGACAGTAAATTAATTTAAATTTATTTTTTATATTAGCTTTTGAAAAATTTATAACCTTATCTAATGAATTAAGAGTCCTTAAATCACCAAACATTTTCCAATTAGCTATAAAATACATATATTTATTTGTCATAATTGAATTTTTAATCTATAGATTT
>MDSW01158968.1_pt1 | contig 10958 bp, 15 predicted proteins | sample 811171 | NCBI WGS metagenome assembly MDSW01 (sample SAMN05326641, study PRJNA326480) | marine metagenome | isolation source: seawater | place: Atlantic Ocean: North West | collected 2012 | reverse complement strand
GTGGGTGTTTTTCACCGTTGTAGATTTTTAATTTAGTCAACTGTTTTTTTGCTAAAGGTCCGCCTGGCAACATTCTTTTTACAGCAAGTTTTAAAATTTCTTCTGTTTTATTTTTTTCCTTTAAAAATAACGGTGTTGATTCTTTAATCCCTCCTGGGTGTCCAGTATGTCTATAGTATTTCTTGTTAAAATATTTTTTACCAGTAAACTTTATTTTATCTATATTTGTTACAACAACGAAATCACCATTATCAATATGAGGATTATATGTTGCTTTATTTTTTCCTCTTAATACTTTTGATATATAAGCAGCTAATCTTCCAACTGCTGCGTTTTGGGCATTAATAATATACCAATCTTTTTTAATATCTTTCTTTTTAATAAATGGTGTCATGATAATGGGCGATAAATACAAAGAATGAGAAACATTGTCAATTTATTTAGTTCTAAAATAATACAGATTAATCGCACTTAATACCAAGAAGATACTAATAATTTGGTGGGAAGAGGCTAAATAAATATTTAAACCGCTTATTAACGTAAATATTCCTAATAATACTTGAAGTATTAAGAATAATATTAAAATTTTTAATGGAGTGTACAATTTATCTAACTTTTTTTTGTATATGTAAGTAGATAAAAAAATTACATATATAATTATCAAATATGCCAAACTACGATGATAAAATTGAACCAAAGAATGATTGTTAAACTCAAAAATATTTAAAAAATTAAAAAAAACTAAATCATTAGGAATAAATGTATTCCCCATTTTTGGCCAAGTTTGATATATCATTCCTGCATCTAACCCAGATACAAATGCACCTACTATGATTTGAAAAAAAATAAGTATTACTAATAAATGAAAAGGCAAATTTTCTAACGAATATCTAAAAAATATTTTGTTTTTTCTATTAATAAAATTTTTTAATAGCCAAAAAATCATTGAAATAATTATAACGGCAGTTGTTAAATGGATTGAAAGTCTATAATGACTTACGGTAATGTTGTTAACTAAACCACTTTTTACCATATACCATCCGATAACACCTTGAAAAAGTATGAAAAAAAAAATTAAAATGCAGATGTAAATATATTCTTTTTTAATTTGTTTTGTGAGATAAAAATAAATTAAAGGAATTAAAAAAAAAAGACCAATTAACCTTGCTAACATTCTGTGTACATATTCCCAGTAAAAAATAACCTTAAATTCACTTAAATTCATATTAAAATTTAATAATTTATATTGAGGAATTTGTTTATATAAATCAAAATAAGCTTCCCAGGATTTTGAATTTAAAGGAGGCAAAATTCCTTCAAACAATTCCCATTCAGTTATTGATAGACCTGAATTAGTTAACCTTGTTAATCCACCAACTATTATAATTAAAAAAACGATAGTAAAAGAACAATATAACCATTTAATAAATAGTTTATTTATTTTTTTCTCGTTTAGACTCATAAATTATAATATACATTATAAATATATACGTTAAATTTTTATATTGTCGCTATGGTAAATAAGGAAATTCTTAAAGTTAGAAAAAAATTAGATAGCCTAGATAATGACTTATTAAACATTATTAAAAAAAGAACAAAACTTGTAGATATAGTTGTTAAGAATAAACAATTTAAAAAAGATATAATTGATAATAAAAGAATTAAAATTATATTAAAAAATATATCAAAAAAATCTAAGAAAAAAAAAATAGACACGAAAATCACACAAAAAATCTGGAAAAGTATGATCGGTGCTTTTATTGATTACGAATTTAGAAATTTCAACAAAAAAAAGTAATTATTTACTATGAGGAGGAAGTTTTTTCTCTATAAAAAACTCGTGTTTTCTTGTATTTGGATTATATTTTTTTAATTTAAGTTTATCTTTTGCTTTTTCACCTTTGGTAGGTTTTTTTGCATAGTAAACAAATTTACTATCAGGGTTACTTTCTGGAACCATACGAACTTTAAGATGAGTTTTTTTTGCCATAACTTTTAATTTTATTAATTTTATTTAATATGTTTGTACTTTTTGTTTTTAACTTATTTTTATAAAGATCTTTTTTTAAACCATCTAACTCATTAACGTCAAGTTTATTTATATTAGAATTAAGAAAATTTTTAACACCATCAATTGTCATACCCTTGTTTTTAAGTAAAAATTTTATCGTTTTAATAATTTCCACCTGTTTTAATGAATAAAATCTTCTATTATTAATTTTTTTTGGTTTAATTTGAGTGAATTCCTTTTCCCAATATCTTAAAATATGATTTTTAGGCTTTTTAGTTTTTGAGCTTATTAGATTAAGATATTTTGATAAATCAGATATACTTATAAGTTTTTCACTCATCATTTACACTCTTAAGTAAATTTTTAGATGCAATAAAACTTATAGACTTTCTTGCAGTAATTACAAATTCCTCTTTTGTTTTAGGGTTTCTACCAATTCTTTTTTTTTTATCTTTAATTTTAAAAGAACCAAAATTTTTAATTGTAAAACTTTTATCATTTTTTATTTTGTAAATAAGCATAATTAAATAATCATTTATAATTTCTTTAATTAAGCTAACTGGCAAACCTGTGGCAATATTTATTTTTTTTACTATATCTATTTTTTTAAAAGTTTTTTTATTCACTTTTCAAATGATTTAGATTTTTTCTAACTTGTTTCATTAAATCACCTTTTACAATTTTGTAACATAAGTCAATTGAATGATAAAAACCTAAACTATCTGTTCCACCATGACTTTTAACAACTGGTCCATTCAAACCTAAAAAGATTGCTCCATTATATTTTCTTGGATCTAATTTTTCTTTAAATTTTTTTAAAGAAAAATATGAAAAAATTAAAGATATTTTCGTGAATAAATTTTTTGTAAGAGAGTCTTTTAAATTTTTAGTCATAAATTTTGCTGTGCCTTCAGCTGTTTTAAGTGCTATGTTGCCTGTAAAACCATCTGTTACAATTACGTTTGAATTACCACTCATAATGTTATTCCCTTCAATATAACCATTAAAAATAAAATTATCCTCACTGCTTAGCTCTTTTAGTTTTTTATAGGCAGCTTTTAAAATATCTGTACCTTTAATTTCTTCTGAACCGATATTTAAAAGTGAGACTTTAGGTTTATCCTTAGGAAATAATGATTTATACAACGCTGATCCCAATTCAGCAAAATCAATTAAATTTTTCTCATCACATTCAATATTTGCACCTAAATCTAATACAACATTATAACCATATTGATTAGGCCATAAACCTGCGAGCGCGGGTTTATTAATTTCACTCATCATTTTTAAAATCATTCTTGATACCACTAATAATACACCAGTGTTACCTGCCGATAAACTTATGTCTGCTTTACCATCTAACTGATATTGAATACTATTCCACATACTTGTGTTCTTTGAGTTTTTTATTGCTGTAAGTGGTGTTTCGTTATCGGAAACAACAGAGTCTGAATCAATAATATTAATATTTTTATTATTAATCTTCAATTCATTTAGTTTAGTCTCAATTATTTTTTTTTTTCCGAATAGATGTAAAACATAATCATCAACACTATTATTTTTCTCTAAAAATAATTTTACACCTCTAATTGTTTTATTTGGTGAATCATCTCCACCCATTGCATCTATGGCAATAGAAATTTTTTTTTGCATAATTCTAGATTTAAATGTCTAGTATTTTTTTTCCGTTATAATAGCCGCTTTTTAAATCGATGTGATGGGATAATTTATATTCACCACTTTTTTTATCTTCAATAATATTTACAGAAGATAATTTATGATGAGATCTTCTCATTCTTTTCTTTGAGACAGATGTTTTTCTTTTTGGTACAGCCATAATTAAAATTTAAATTTTGATAGATTATGTATCATATTATCATTAGTTTGTTCAAAACAAAAATTAAAAAAATTATCAAAATATCTCTCAATTATTGACAAATTCTCGTTTTTTGATGTTTTAAGTTTATCAAAATATTTAATTAAAAGATTTCTATTAATTTCAAATGTTTTTTTTTCTACATTAGAGGTATCTAACTTTACTAAAATGTCATAAAGAATCTTATTAAATTCTTTCATTTTTTTATTTACAGACACATCTCCAAAACCAAGTTCTCTTAAGTCATTTTCTATGGCATGAAATAAAAAATCATAATTTTCTTGATCGAATTTTTTACCCTTTTTTTTAAAAGCCAACATTATTATAGAAAAATGAAAAAACATAAGGTAAATACGTGTTTCAAATTTATCTTCTAATTCAATTTTTTGATAAAAAAAAATATTTCTAGATAAGTTTAATAATGTGCTATACAGATTAAAGTTATGTTTTCTTTTAAAAAATATCATATAATTTTATTTATATTTTTAATTACTATTATTTCAACATCTTGTAAACTTCAGGAACCTGTAAAGCACCATGGAATTTTACACTTAAAAAATCGTGCTGAGTTAGTTAAATTAAATAAATCTAACAAAAATGATGTTATTAAGATTATAGGTCAACCTCATACTTTGTCAACTTTCAGTGAAAATGAATGGGTTTATTTTGAAAGAACTCTCACAAAAGGTGAATTTCTTAAATTAGGTAAAAACGTGTTAAAAACAAATAATGTTTTAATATTAAGCTTTGATAAATATGGAATATTAAAGGATAAAAATTTTTTAGATAAATCCTCTAAAAATGATATTACTTTTTCTGAAAAAACAACTGAAAATAATTTAAAACAAAAAAGTTTTGTTGAAAGATTTCTCTCAAGTTTAAGAAATAAAATGTACGGAAGAAAATAGTTAATGAGCTATTACCGCAAGGAGTAATAAAGCTACAATATTTGTTATCTTAATCATTGGATTTACTGCTGGCCCTGCAGTATCTTTATATGGATCTCCAACTGTATCGCCTGTTACGGCTGATTTGTGTGCTTCAGATCCTTTTCCTCCAAAATTTCCGTCTTCAATATATTTTTTTGCATTATCCCAAGCACCACCGCCAGCTGTCATAGACACTGCAACGAACAAACCTGTAATAATGACTCCTAATAACATCGCTCCCAGAGAAGACAGAGCTGCTTCCATTCCGCCAATTTGTAAGATTACAAAATATAAAATAACAGGAGATAATACTGGTAAAAGTGAAGGTACAATCATTTCTTTAATTGCTGCTTTTGTTAATAAATCTACTAATTTACCATAATCGGGTTTTCTTTTACCTTTCATTATTCCTGGTATTTTTTTAAATTGTCTTCTTACTTCGACTACGACAGCGCCTCCAGCTCTTCCAACAGCTTGCATACCCATAGATCCAAATAAGTAAGGTAACATTCCACCAATTAATAAACCAGCAACAACAAAAGGATTAGATAAGTCAAATGTCACTATCACACCTTCCAGAGCTGAGCCTTTTACTGTTGAAAAATATTTTATGTCTTCAGTGTAGGCAGCAAATAAAACTAATGCACCTAATCCAGCTGAACCAATAGCATAGCCTTTTGTTACAGCTTTGGTTGTATTTCCAACAGCATCCAATGCATCTGTAGTTTTTCTAACATTTTTTGGTAATTTGGACATTTCAGCAATTCCGCCAGCATTATCTGTTACTGGTCCATAAGCATCTAAAGCCACTACCATTCCGGTAAGAGCCAACATTGCGGTTACAGCAATAGCTATTCCATAAAGACCAGCTAACTCGTTTGTAAATAAAATTCCCGCAACTATAATTAAAGCTGGAATCGCAGTAGCCTCCATTGAAATTGCTAAGCCTTGTATTACGTTCGTTCCATGACCAGTTGTTGATGATTGAGCAACAGTTTTTACTGGTCTATAATTTGTGCCTGTATAATATTCTGTGATCCATATTAATAATCCTGTAATAACAAAACCTACTACTCCACAAATATAAAGGTCCATCCCATTAAATACTTTTCCTCCATTTTTATAAGTTTCACCTAATCCAACAATTGAATTAGTTACAGGATATAAAATCAAAAGTGATGTAACAGCTGTAACAATAAAACCTTTATACAGCGCACCCATTATGCTTTTACTTTTACCAAGTTTGACAAACCATGTTCCTACAATTGAAGTTAATATACAAGCTCCACCAATCGCCAAAGGATAAATCATTAAATTATAATCTGTAGGGAAGAAAATTGATGACAAAACCATTGTAGCAACTATTGTTACAGCGTATGTTTCAAATAAGTCTGCAGCCATTCCAGCACAGTCTCCAACATTGTCCCCTACATTGTCGGCTATTACAGCTGGATTTCTTGGGTCATCTTCCGGAATACCAGCTTCAACTTTACCTACTAAATCTGCCCCAACATCAGCACCTTTAGTGAAAATTCCTCCTCCTAGCCTTGCGAAAATTGAAATTAAAGATGCTCCAAAACCTAAAGCAACTAAAGCATTTATAATTTCTCTATTATCGACATTTAAATTTATTAATACAATATAGTAAAAAGTTATTGCTAATAAAGCTAAACCTGCAACTAATAAGCCAGTTATAGCTCCTGATTTAAAAGCTATCGTTAAACCTGATTGTAAACTTTGTCTTGATGCCTCTGCAGTACGAACATTTGCTTTTACAGAAATTAACATTCCTACGTAACCAGCAACACCAGATAAAAAAGCTCCAATAAAATATCCAATACCTACCAAATAATTAAAAAAATAAGTGACGATTGCAAGAACTAAAATCCCCACAATAGCAATGGTTTTGTATTGTCTATTAAGATATGCTTTTGCACCAATCTGAATTGCCTCTGCAATTTCTTGCATTCTAGAATTACCAGCACTTGAAGAAATTATTTGTCCCGACAAAAGATAACTGTAAGCTACAGCTAAAACACCTATGAAAGCTATTAAATAAAGTAATTCTAAATAATTTGTCATGATAAAGCGCATAAATGCCAAATTAATATTAAAAACGCAAGCTAAACTTCAAAAAAAAAACAACTTTTATTCCTTTTTTCTTATCTCTTTAGCTATTTTGTCTAGTATAGCGTTTAAATAACCGATTTGGATTTTCTCTAGAAAATGTTCGGAAGCTATTAAATATTCACTAATTATCACCTTCTTAGGGGTATTATGTTTGAACATTAATTCAAAAATTGCGGCAAAAAGTATAATTTTTAGTAATTTGTCTGTTTTATTGAGATTTATATCTTTAGTCAAAAATGAATTTATTTTTGTCTCAATTAAATCAGTTCTTTCTAAAGTTCCTGTGACAACATCTTTGATAAATTTTTTATACTGACTTTTTGGATATTCTATAACAGCTTCTGGATTCATCAATGCGTTATAAAGTTTTTGAACTACTTTAATTCTTGGAGACGTATTTTTAGATATTTTTTGGTTCATTTTTGAGAATAGAAATCACTGCATTTGCAGCTTCTAGCCCTTTATTAGGTTTTTTACCAATTTTTATTTTACTTCTTTGATAAGCTTGTTTTAAATTTAAAGCAGTAATAATACCATTACCAATAGGTTTATTAAAGGTGATAGACATATTTATTAAAACATTAAATGTAGACGAACATATTAAATCGAAGTGAGGTGTTTTACCTTTAATTACACAACCTAACGCAACAAACGCATCAAATTTTTTAATATTTTTTCTAATAGCGATTGGTATTTCATACACACCAGGAACTTCTAAAATTTTAACTTTAAATTTAGTTTTAAGCAATTTATCTTTAGCTTTTAATACTAGATTATTAGATATCTTTTTATAATAATTAGAATTAATAATTAAAATTTTTTTCATTTTATTATTACTTGCTTTTTAATTTTAAGACCGAAACCTTCAAGTCCAATAATTTTTTTTTTGCTTCTAGATACAAGTATCATATCTTTAACATTTAAATCTTTGATTATCTGGGCTCCAATGCCGTAGTATCTTAAAGTATTAATATTATTTTCCTTAGAAATATTATTTTTGTTGTTTATTATCAATAATAAAAAACTTTTATATTTAGCCATGGCTTTCAAGGATTTTTGAACATTATGATTAATTAGTAAATTTCTTTTTTTAATCTTTTGAGAAAGTACTCTAACGGGTATCGATTTTTTTTGATTAAACCTCCCCTTTGTAATTACAAAATTAGTGTTTTTTTCTAATTTATTTTTATAAATATAAATATTTACTTTACCAATTTTTTTTATAATTAAAGTTTTCGAAGATAGCTTTTTTACTAATTTTTCATATTTTAATCGATAAGAAATTAAATCTTCTATAGAAGCTAATTTTATTTTATGTTTTGTTGAAAATTTAAATAAATCATTTAGCCTTGCCATTCGCCCATCTTCATTCATTACTTCACAAATAACAGAGCTTGGATTTAAATTAGATAATTTGGAAATATCTACCGATGCTTCAGTATGTCCTGCTCTCTCTAACACTCCTCCATTTCTTGCAACTAGAGGAAATACATGGCCTGGGGATACGATATCACTTTTTTTAACTCTTGGATTAATCGCGGTTTTAATAGTTTTTGCCCTATCATGTGCCGAGATACCGGTGGTAATTCCTCTCTTGGCTTCGATTGAAATCGTAAATGCTGTTTGCATTCTTGATTTATTAATTGATGACATTAAAGGTAATTTTAAATTATCTACCTGTTTTTTTGTTAATGCTAAACAAATTAAACCTCTGCCGTGTTTAGCCATGAAATTGATACTTTTAGAATTACATTTAGACCCTGGAATAATTAAATCACCTTCATTTTCTCTGTTCTTATCATCAACCAATATAAACATTTTTCCTTTTTTAGCGTCATTTAGGATTGATGAAATCTTTGAAAATTTATTTTTAGGCATCTAATTAGAATATTTATACATATATTTACTTAAAATATCTAATTCTACATTTACTAAGCTGTTAAATTTTAAATTTTTAAGGTTAGTAAGTTGTAATGTGTGAGGGATAACATTGATTTCAAAAAAATTTTGAAAAGTTTTTGAAATGGTAAGTGAAACACCATTTACAGAAATTGACGCTTTTTCTACTAAAAATTTATTAAATTTTTTATCTACAATTTTTAACTTGATCAACCAAGTTTTTTCAACCAATTTTATTTCCTTAATTTTTGCTACTGTGTCTACATGACCCTGGGTAAAGTGACCAGATATTCTTTGTCCATAGACAAGTGATTTTTCTATATTAATGATTTGATTTTTTTTAAGATTTTTAAAATTTGATCTTTTTAATGTTTCATTAGAAATATAAAAATATATTATATTTTTTAAAACTTTTGTCAAAGTTAAGCATACTCCATCGCAGCTAATTGATGAACCTATATCATTTTTATTAAAATAAATTTTTGTTTTAATTCCTACAAAAACACTATTCTTATTTTTTTTAATATATTCAACTTTTCCAGTATTAAATATTATTCCATTAAACATAACTAAAATTCTTTTTTTAAAAGTTTATCACCATTTAAATTAATTTGTATAAATTTAGTTGAAATTTTTTTTAAATTATTTGTAGAAGTATTATTTTTACCATTTTTACTTAATTTATTATTACTTTTAAAAATATAAAGAACATCTATTAAATGATAATCAAGCAAAAAATTTAAAAAAGTAAGGCCAGACTCAATTAAAACTCTAGAATAACCTTTTTTATAAATCTTATTACAAAGTAAATTAAAATCTTTTTTATTTTTTAATTGATTAATATAAATAATTTTATATCCAAGTTTTTTAAATTTTAAAATTTTTTTTCTATTATTTTGACTGGTAACAATAAAAGTTTTTCTTTTAGCAATTAAATTATTAAGGAGTAATTTTTTCTTTAATTTTAAATTCAAGTCTATAATAAATAAATCTGGCTTATTATTGTTTAAACCATCTATTCTACAATTAAGTAAAGAATTGTCCTTATTTATTGATTTTGAGGTAGATAAAATACAATCATATTTACTTCTTAAAAGATGTACAATTTTTCTTGAGGTTTGATTAGTTATCCATTTATTTTTTTTATTGATTGAAAAGAAATCTTTAGATAATGCAATTTTTGCTGCAATGTAAGGTAAAGAGAATTTTTTATTATGGAAATAACTTTTATAAAATTTGGGATATTTCTTTGACTTAATTAATTTAGTTTGTACACCTTTTGAATTTAAAAATTTTTTTGCTTTTTGAAATGTTCTTGTATCAAGATCTTCAAATGCATAATAAACTTTCTTAATCTTTTTTTTTATAATGATATTTACACATGGTGGGGTTTTGCCATGGTGTGTACAAGGCTCTAAAGTCGTGTAAAGAGTTGCACCGGAACAGTTTTTTAAGTTATTTAACGCATTAAATTCTGAATGCGGCCTTCCATTTAATGATGTTACTCCTGAGGAAATAACTGCGCCGTTTTTTACGATAACTGTGCCAACGGATGGATTTAATTTAGTTTGGCCTAAGTTTCTTTCTGCTAATTGAAAAGCAAGGTTTAGATAGTAATTATGATTTGCTGTCATCTAAATTGCCTACAAACTGTTCAAAATCTTTTGCTTCTTTAAAATTTTTGTATACTGAAGCAAAACGAACATATGCAACCTTATCTAGTGATGACAAACCATCCATAATAAACTTACCGATAGTTGGTGTAGGAATTTCACTTTCACCAAGCCCTTCTAAATTTCTAACTATTTTTGAAATAAATTTTTCAATAGTTTCTGAGTCAATAGGCCTTTTTCTTGTGGCTATTCTTATAGATTTAGAAATTTTATCTCTATCAAATGGCTCTCTTTTCCCGTTGCCCTTTATTACGGTCAGTTCTTGAAATTGAACACGTTCAAAAGTAGTAAATCTCTCTTTTCTATCACAACCACAAAGTCTTCTTCTTCTTATAGCCGTACCATCCTCAGTTGGTCTCGAGTCAACTACTGATGTATCTTTTTCTCTACAAAAAGGACAAAGCATAAATTTATTTAATTTCCATATATAGGAAAAGAAG
>MDSW01147229.1_pt1 | contig 10958 bp, 13 predicted proteins | sample 811171 | NCBI WGS metagenome assembly MDSW01 (sample SAMN05326641, study PRJNA326480) | marine metagenome | isolation source: seawater | place: Atlantic Ocean: North West | collected 2012 | reverse complement strand
TGCTTCTTCTTCACTAGGATATGAACCACGGCATTTAATCATTCCGTATACACCATCTTTATCAGGGGTTGCTCCTCTGGAAGGAACAAATGATACAAGCTGGTAAGTTTGTCCCGAAATAGAAGGATCGGCAAACGCTCTTTCAACTTGGGGATATTTTTGAACATAATCACTAACATGAAGATCGGCCATTGCATCGACTGTCTCTTCATTATTTAAAGATCTATGACTACGATCAGGTTTATATTCAACAGATGAATCTTTATCAGATGGAGAAGTCAATGCAGTTTGAGGCGCACGAGTTTCTTCATCTTTTACACTACACGTTCCAGTAGTATCACAGCACGAATTTGTATTATCAGACATTTTTATATAAAATTATTAATTCTTTAAACTTTATCTTTATTTAAATAAAAATGTGTTTCTCTAATAAAAAATATACAGAATATATGTCACCATTAACAGTATGTGAAACACCCAACCTTCCATCCTATGGTTGGTGGTATTATTGTAAAAAATGTACTTTGCCTACATATCATGAAGATAGAATTTGTAACACATGTAAAAGAATATACAGAAGGAAAAAGATGAGATTGAGAGTATAATTTATTATATGATTATATATAATAAATTAAAATTTACTTCTTTTTGTTTATAATTTTAACCCACTTCTTATATTCCTTTTGAAATTCATTTAGATCTGTAATCCACATATCTTCAGGAGATAAAGCAGTAATTCTTTCTTTTTCTTTTTCTGTATTTTCTTTTTCTGTATTAAGTTGAGTTACTTTATCATTAGAAAAACTTCTAATATTCATATTTAGCAAATAATCATATGTATCATTAATACGATCATAATTACCTTCTGTCAGCATAATATCAATATCTCTCTCATCTTTTTTGAAAATTTCTAACTCTTCGCTAATAATCTCTTCAAGAAATCTAATCTTATTTTTCAAAATCTTAAGGTGATGTTCCAAATCATTTAATTGTCTTTCACGACGTTTGACATATAGAGACAAACGTTTCTGACAAAAATAATCAATTATATCATTGATGCTATTAAACTTTTTGATTTTATTATTTTCAGTAAACAAAACCATATTGGATGTGTAAACATATGATTTTAATTTCAAATTATCATTGTTACAGATAATACCATCATCTGACTGAGTAATAACCAGTTTTACTTCATGAGGCGTTGAATAATTTTGAAGGTTCTTAATTGTTTTTGTTTCAAGCAAGTCTTCAAGAAATTCTTTGTACTTATCTGTCCATGTATTAATTGGTAACTCGGTAATTGTACATATTTCTTGATTTCTTTTCATAGAATGTTCAAAATTTCCACTGGTTTCATATTTAGTTTCTGTAACTTTAGTAATAGAACCATCAAAACCTCTATACCATGGAGTCAATTCATTCATACCATCTACTCCTTTTTTAATCCAATGTTTGATATTCTTAATAATATCTTCAGGATTAAATGATGGAATTGAACACGACCACCCTGTCCCAATACCAGCAGAACATCCATTAACTAAAATCATAGGAAGAATAGGAACATAATATTCTGGTTCAACATAATCACCATCATCAATAATTCTATCAAGAAGCACATCATCTTCTTTTGGAAATATAAGACGTGTCAATGCTTCTAATTTTGTAAAAATATAACGAGCATTAGCTGCATCTTTACCGCCATTAAGTCGCGACCCAAATTGACCGTCACGATAAAAATATGGAATATTATTGCTTCCAGGAAATTCTTGAGCCATTTTAGTAATTGTATCAAAAAGACATATCTCACCATGATGATAATTACTTTTTTCGGCAACAAATCCAGCTAATTGAGCAACTTTCATAGATTTTCCAGAATGTTTTAGATTTTTTAGGAATGTTGCATACAAAATTTTGCGTTGTGATTCTTTTAGTCCGTCAAAAACATGAGGAATACTTCTTCCGCAATCATCTATTGAAAACTTAATATGATCAATATTCATATAATCAGAAATATCCATAGCATCATAATCATTATCAAGTTCACCATGACTTGGATCATATTCTTCAAGCCATTTTTTACGTTCATCAGAACGTTTACTATTAAATACTTTATCTACAGTATCATCAGTATCATCATCATACAGATAACTAATAACACGTTTACCAAATGTATCTTTTACTTCTTTGTCTGAAGATGTACCAAGACCCTTGTAATATTTAATTGTACCTATTTTATCAGGATTTTCTCTAAGATACTTTTTAAACATTTCATCACGATAGAATACAAGATTTTTTCCAATTTTTACAATAGGGGTCTGCATCGATGTAATAAATGGATCATCTCTTTTCATCAAACTTGGGAATAGATGATGAAATACATTAATAATAAGAGATGAAATATGAATACCATCATTATCTGCATCAGTCATAATCATTACTTGTCCATAATTAAGACGATTAAAATTACTTTCGGTTTCATAATCAACACCATATTGAAGACCCAATGCATTTACAACATCTGTAATTTCTTTATTTTTAGAAATAGCACTCATAGATGCATTTCTAACATTAAGTAGTTTACCACGAAGTGGATAAATCCCAAACCAATCTCGACCACTCTTTCCATCAACACCTACTTGAATACCAACGACTGCATAAGTTTTCGCAGAAAGTCCTTCGCATAGAATAAGAGTACATTCACTAGAATGCTTGCCACCCGCATTATTTGCAGGATCAAATCCAGGAATTTTCTTAAATACTTTAGATTTCTTCTCTGTCTTTTTAAGATTTAGTAATTCTTTACCTTTAATAATATCATTAATATCACTAATTACAGACCATTTCATAATTGAAGTGATAGATTTTTGCGGAACTTTGGCGGTTATTTGGGGAGCTGAAAGAAATGTCTTTGATTGACTTGTAAATTCAGGATTAGCAACAGTACAGTTAACAAAAATTCTAAAAAACTTCTTAACATCTTTGATATTAATTTGAGGCTTCTTTGGTTTATTGAGTTTTGCAAGAAGAGGTCTAAATAAAGATTCACTCCATGAATCTACGTGAGTTCCTCCTTCTCTGTTAAAAACACCATTTGTAAATGCAACATGTTCAAAATTACCTGAAGATGGAGTAACAACAACATTGCATTCTTTAAAATTCATAGATACGTACTCACCTGATGAATTTTCATAAAACTTAGAATAATCGATTAGATTTTTAATAGGGACTTTTTCTCCATTAAGATAGACAGGAATTCTAGTTACCATTGCGGCATCATATACATATCTATAAAATACAGATAAGATACTCTTGTCATATCCTTTCATTCCAAATTTCTTAAAGTCTGGAATCCATGAAACTTCTGTAAATCCATTTTTCATAGATTTTGGAGATGTAATTTTTTCAGGAGTAGATTTTCTCATATTTTCAGTCCATTCTTTCTTGTAGAGTTTTCCTGAATTTTCATCAAATGTTTTTACAGAAAACTTAATAGAAAAAACGTTCGTCAATTTAATACCAAGACCATTACGACCAGATGTAAAACGTTCTTCATCATCATCGTAATTAGAAGAGGTAAGTAGATTACCCATGATTAGTTCTGGATTGTAGAGACCAGATTCTTCATTTTTTTCAATTGGAATGGTAAGACCATCATTATATATAGTAGTTTCAAAAGTCTCAGGATCAATATCTACTTTAATTTTATTACATTCAACTTTCGCTTCACGACTTCTCCACACATTATCAATTGCATTTGAGAGAGCTTCAACAAAAATACGTAAAAGACCTTCTGAATATTTAATAGTCTCTTTTTGAATGATCTTTTTCTTAGCTATATCAAATACATATTCATTATTATATACACGAACTTTTACAGAACCGATATACATATCTGGACGCTTATGCATATGGTCAATTTGATCAAGTTTCTGATACTTAGGCTTCTTTGGTGGCATAGTTATTTTATAATAAAATGAAATCTTAAAATATCATTTTTTTCTTAAAAATGATATTTTTATTTATATTATAAACCTTTGTAAATACGTACATTTTTTACTCCATCATATAGCGTTACTTGATCAGGAGTTTGCTGATACATCATTAAATCTTCTGTAAGATCTATATAAGATAGAAGAATACGTTTACAACAATAACGCTTCACTTTTAGTTTTTCACATATTTCATTCATATCATATCCTTGTTCTTTTAGTCTTTCCATAGGACCTTCAAGATTTCCTATAACCTTTCCGCAAGTAAAACATCTAACTGGAATTAACATTGTTAAATTTTAATATTTTAAACATATTAAAATTCAATTTTATCTTAGAAAGAGAGATCGTATGATCCGCTTCCAAAACTCATTTTATTTTTATTGATCATTGGAAGAATAAATGAAGCAGCTACACCAGCTACACCAAGTCCGGCAATAACTCTCATTATAATTGTAAATGTGTCTACACTTGCGTTTTCATTGGCATCATCAAAATCAGCTCCGACATTTAATACAAGAGCAAATACAACAGCACCTGCGGTGGCGAGTGATGCGAATTTACCCATCATGTGATCTTTTTGGAACATTTGTAAAAGTTTAGCTCCAATAGCATGATTAGCTAATAATAAGTGATGTCCTAATAAAAAGACGGCAACACCAACTAATCTCATTGTGTTAAGAGTAGCTGAACTGAAATAACCAATCATAGCTCCACTTGCATCGGCTTGTAAATACATATCAGAATACATTGTTAACATAAGTCCAGTGACTAAAATTGCAACATGTACCATTAATTCAACAGAAACCATTTTTTTTTTTATTTATATAAAGAAAAGATTTTTTTTTAACTTTCTAAAATTTTTGTAATCTCTTTGCAAATTCTATTAATTGTTAATTCGCTAAGATTAACCTTATTTTTAAATTCAGAAAGTGAAATATTTTTATTATTTTTTATTATATAATATCTTACCAGTCCACTTGCAACTGATTGAGGACGAGATCTATTTAATATAGATGATTTATTTTTTATTCTTTCGTATAATTGAATAACTTCTTTAACCTGTGATTCATCTGCATCAAATTTATTCATAATTTCTCGTATCAAATTTTCAGGTGTTATATAAGACATACGAACATATGAATTTTTAGGTGCATTTAAATTAACATGTTTTAATCCTTGTAAACCTATCTTACGTTTCAAATTAAATATTGAAATTAAATTATCACAACTTTGTGGATTTCCAACTGATTTATATGTATGAAAAATACATGCAAATACAATTGCTTTTCTCGAATTACCCCTGTAAATTTTACCTTTTGTAACTTCTACATATAATTCATTTGCTTTCGTCAATATTTTATCGCTAAAACCCATACCTTCTACATCTTTGTAAATAGTACGATCTTCTATTTTTCTAATATGACATCTATTTGGATCACTATTATGTTTTGTATCAGCAGCTCCATAATATCTCCATTCTTTGTCATAAGAAATATCCCGATTTATTTCTTCACCGCAATCTTCGCATAGTGTAGTACCATTATCTGATATTACATGCAAATGTTCGCATTGTTTTTTATTTATATTTGGAGATGTTTCATCTTTACTTTTTTCAAATTGAGATAACGCATCTTGGAATAATGAAAACTGATCTGTCATAATGTTGATTTATAATACAAATAAATAAAAAAAAATCATTTTTATGTATTTCTTTATATATATAATAAATAAAATATTTAACTATTTTTGTTTGAAAATTTTATAATAATTTAATATAAATGGAAACTACTAATTGTGGTATATGCCTTGAAGATAGACCAGTAAATAATTATGAAATATTACGTTGTTCTCATAAAATATGTAATTTATGTTATCCAAAATTACTAAAAAGAGAATGTCCATACTGTAGAACAGCATTTCATCAAGAAAAAAAACCTGATAAAAATGTTTTAGAAGATATAACACATTTTCAAACTAATTATGAGGAACTTGAACAACGTAGCTATGAAAGATTAGAAAGACGTCAACAAAGACGTCAAAGAAGAAGAGAAAGAAGAAATAATAGACAAAGGCGTCAAAATATACAAAGACCAATTAATGTTTTTCAATTTGAACAAAATAATGAAAGCGATGAAGAAAATAAAGAAAATATAAGACCTAAAAATATTAGAAATAAAAATCACAAAAGATCACAAAGATGGAATAATTTACGTAATCAACGTCAAATAGTTAATTTTTAAAATTTATATAAATTTTAAAAAATTATTTTTCATAAACAAATCCATTCGTATGATTTAATTTAACATCTCTACCACCTCTTGTAAAAAGAAATCCTCCACGAGGTCCTTGATATACTCTATACTTCTTTTTACGACCATTTTCATCAAACTTATGTACAAATGCTCTACGTCCATTTTTAGAATATGGTTGTTTTTGTCCATTAAAAGATGATTGCGCGGGTTTTTTGGCTGGCTGTGTAGGTCGTCTGACAGTCTGTGTAGATCGTCTTGATATCTGAGATGGATTCCTAATATTTGGTAATGATTTAGAACGCGGCATTACTTTTTTACTAGGATAATGTTTTGTAGGATGAGGCGTTGATGGTCTCTGTGGTGTTAATAGATTATATCTATTTCTTAAAGAATCTCCAGTTCTTTCTCCATTAAATGCATGGCGTGAAATATATTCCCATTTTTTTCCGAAATTTTTAACACTATTTACTAATTTTTGATCTTCTCTTGAAGTATATGAAACTCCAGAGCTTTTTCTTTCTGAAGGAGCTCTTCTAACAGGGTTTGTATTTTGCATAGGTTCGTATTTCTGTTCACTAATTGAACTATCACTCATCATTTCTCTTAATTTTTCTATACGATACATCATTCTACGTCTTTCGTCTTGATCCATTTTTTAAATAACTATATTATAAAAAAAAATATTATTGTTTAAATAACATATTAAGATTTAAACAATAAATATTAGGCTTTTAAAAAAATAATAAAAATAATAAAAATAATGAATACCAATATTAATGATATAGAAGATACCGATGAAGATATAGAATCAGATTATGATGAAATATTGGAAAAGGATGATATTAAAGACAGAATATTTAATTTTGATCTAGATAATGATGATCGTCTTAATTATTTTAATCAATATTATACAGAATTCGGAGATGAAATATTAGAAATAATTAATAAATTAAACGGTATGTATTTAGTATCAGGAACTAAGTTATTACATGATTTTATTGAATTAATATGTAAAGAGACATTTATAATAGATAATATAAAGGTTGAAGCAGCTAAATGCTTATGTTTATACGAAAGTATTGAAGACAATTACGAAATACTTGAATATGTTATTAAAAATATATCAAATATTACAATTACATGTCATGTAGATGCAATTTTATTTTTGATGGATTGTGATAGATTTCGATTAACTTGTAATCAACAAATATGTAATATTATTGATAATCCTGATTTAGAGTGTGAATTTCGTTATAAAACAATTTTATCTATTGAAAATAGATTAGATGATAAAGAAAAAATAGAATATTACACTGTAAATGCTACACGATGTTTTATTGATAATGAAACAAATTATACGATGTATCGTATATTAGGATGTCAATTATTATTACAATGTTATAGAATTGATGATTACCAAAGAACTACTTGTGAAAAAGTATTATCTAACTTTATGAATGATAATAGTCTTGATTTTAATCTGCGAGCGGACGCAGCTGATGTATTACTTAGATTAGGAACTGAAACTAATAAAAATTTAGCAAGAGATGTAATTATGGAATTAGCAAAAAGAGATGGACCTGTTAAAACTATATTCCAAGATGCTGAAAATGTACATCACCATGAGATTGAAGAAAGTGCAATTGAAATTTTAGAATATTTACAGACAAAATATACAAAAAAATCATTAAAAATTGATGATGTAGAATCTGATATTATAAAATACTGGGAACTAAATAACACCGGTAAATTTATGAATGATATTAACGAATTAGATATAGTTAGATTTGACGACATTGACTCTATAAAAAATAAATATCATAATGAATTTATGGAAACTTATAAATTAGTCAAAGTATCATTAAACCGTATTAAAATGGATAGAGCGTTATATGGGAAATTTAATTGTAATTTAGGAAGTATATTAATACAAGTATGGTCATATATAGTAGATAATGGACATAAATCGGAATTACAGAAAAGAATGATAGAAGAATTAGTTGATATGTCTGGTAAATGTTCATCTGGATTTGCATATCGTTTAATAAATACATTATCAGGATTTGGTGACTTTAATATACGTATTTCATGGGAAGAACAAATATCTGGAAGTGTATCAGGACGTTTAAATAAATATATTATGGATTTAGAAGATGGAGAATATAAAGACGGAATTTTAAATGAAATGACATTAAACAGACATGATCAACTTGGAGAGAGGAAACACTTTTTTAGATTTTTAAGAGAATCATTACCTGATATTAGAGAAGATATATTTAGTGAATATCAAGAATACATGACCGAGACGGATTTCGATTTATATTTTAGAAAATCTATGTATAAATATGAAGGATTTAATTAATATATTTTATATAATAAATTATACATATATGAATATTTGGAATAATATTGTTAGACTTTTTAATAAATGGGCTAATGACGGTGAACGAAATATACAAAATTTACTACCGAAGCCGCTTGATGTTGACTTTACATCTTCACAAATTCAAAATAGGTGTTAATGTAAATATATATTTAAAATTTAACTAAATATATATTTAAAATGCATAATAATCGAGTTATAGAAAGAGATGTAACATTATCTATAAATAATCATATGTATATAATAAGTACTTTATCTTTGATAGAATTAATATATTATTATTCCGTGTTTTTTAACACATTCAATTTCATATATTACATTAATATAATATGCTGTATTTTTGGATTTAATGGTTCAAGATATCTAAATAACAATCGAATAACATTATACGGTATATATCATATTATAAATACCGGAATTATTATTTATAATTTAGATGATGATACCAATTCATTGTTTTTATTTTTTTACAATATGTATATCATAGCAAATATATATAAGCTAAATATCTATATTAATGATATTCATAATATTATATCATCTTATGAATCTATTTGATTACAATTTGTTTTAAGTTAATATTATTATCAAAATCGTGTGATAATTTGCGTTTTCTTTCTGATTTTTGCTTACATGTGTGACAAACTGTAAGCATTACTTTGCCAACTTCGGTTTGTATAGTTCCAAGTAGTGATAAATTACCACCTACAATAGCTGATATTTCAATTATAGTTTTATCATTTAATATCCCTTTTATTAATCCATAATCAGCAAATAACCCAATTAATACAGCTAGACATAGATTCATTATCCTTAAATAATATGTTTTGTATTGTGAATTATCTAGATTATTGAGATATAATGGTTCTGAATACAATGAGGAATTTATTTGAGGAAAGTTCCATAATATTATATAAGAACTCCAAAAATAACATAGACCAACACTTGTTAATGTTGTTAAATCTGATATAATGAACGGTATAGTAAAACCTGCAAATGCTAAAGGTATAAAAGCCCGTTTAATCTTCATCTTTTGTTATATAATAATATTTTTTAAAATTAATAATTTTTATTGCAGAACCATGGAGTAACATCGCAATAATCTTTATTTTTCTGTTCTTTAGGACCATCAATTAGTTTACCGTCACATGCAGGTCCTCTATATCCAACAAAACCTAAATTTATGGGGTGTTTTATTTCATTGCATTCACGTTTAACTCCTAATTTGTAGTAATCAGGTTTATTATCTTTCAATTTAATATTTTCGCTAGTTGTTTGGTATATAGCTTCATAATGTTCTTTGAATTCTACATTGTCATCTGATGCAATATCATATTTTTGATAATCACTCATTCTTTATTACTATAATCTAAAAAAATAATTATTTTTATAAAATGAGCTCTGAAATACTTCCAGAAAATTCAATATTATTGAGTGATTATGTCAAATCTGAAAGACCAATGTCACAAAATGAATTGAAAGACGAGTTTTATAGATTTATGAAAGATAATAAAATAAGTCATGAAACCGTATATCATACAAAAACGAAATATTTATATCATGTAAAAAAATTCGGAAAAAAAGAAAAAGAAATACAGGAAAACAAAAAAGAAGGAAAAGAAGATTACAATCATAATATTGGTAATTGTTCTGTAACGTGGAAAATACTAAAAACGCCAAGAGAGTTGAGAGCACAAGCACGTGATGTTGTTAAAGAATATATGACACTACATTCAGGAGAGAACGCTAATAAATACACTCATTATAAATTAGAATTATCCAAAGTTTTTTATACGTGGTTGTATAATGAACAGTTTTAAATAAATATCAAAATATAATTAAAATGAATAATTTAATTATATTTTCAAAATATTGCGGACCAGTTGTATTTCCATTATCATTAGGATGTCAAATATACAAAGTTTATACTAGAAAATCTGCAGATGACATTAGTTATTTCTGGCAATTTTTATATATTCTAGGAGTTTCTATGAATTTAGTCTATTTTATACATGATGATGTATATATTACATTTAAATTATCTATCATGTTAGAAATAGTTTTACTTATCATATTAATTTCTCAAAAATGTTATTATCAACGTAGTACACGTGTAATAGATCATATTACTTAACGTAAGTATCGTGCACTCCATTTTGAATTTTTTATATAGATTAAATTATCAAAAACATGATTTCGAATGATGTGTAATAGATTTTGATCTCGTAATATAAATAATATATTTCTGAAACTATATGAAATTTTAATAATCCATGTAATTAATATAGAATTTAAGCTTAATAAAAGTATTTGTGTGTATTCAATATCTTC
>MDSW01014029.1_pt1 | contig 10958 bp, 10 predicted proteins | sample 811171 | NCBI WGS metagenome assembly MDSW01 (sample SAMN05326641, study PRJNA326480) | marine metagenome | isolation source: seawater | place: Atlantic Ocean: North West | collected 2012 | reverse complement strand
ACAACCAATACAAATGATTCCTCATAAATCAATAGATGGCTAATATATATAAATATGAAATTATTTTATACATACGAAAAAATGGCTTATTCCATACTATTTGTGGGAGCTTGTTTTATTACTTCTATTGCTATAAATAACAATAATATTTCTTATGCCCAACCAAATCTTAGCCATGATACTCCAATTATAGATTCAGCATCTACAAATGTTAATGAATCAGAACAATTCATCCTTCAAGCGAAAAGTTGCGAAGAAGTATATCAAATACCATCACAAACTAGTGGGGACAACTCATCATCAAATGCAGTTAAACTCTCTATTGGAAATAAGTTAGATTTTAATGTTGGTGTTTATTGGCAAAGCTTTAAAAAAGATGAAATATTATATCTAAGTATTCCTGCCCAAAATTCCTATCCTGGTGATAATGGACTTTTAACCTACCCAATGCATTCATGGATAATACGAGATGAAAATGGGGATTGTATTGCAGGATATTATATAACATCAGAACAAGCAGAAAAAAGTAAGTCTTGGACTATTATGCTTGAATCTAGTCAAGAAGTAATATTTGTAAATACTGAATTTGAAGACTATATACGAAATAGAATTGGAAAAAATTCAGGTCCAATATTTCAAGAGGATTTGCTTGAAATAAAAGAGATAGAATTAGATGGTGTTGAATTTAAAAACTTACAGGATATTAGATATTTTCTTAATTTGAAAAAGCTTAAATTAGCACATGCAGGTTTATACGCTTTAGATGGTATTGAAAATTTAACAACTTTAGAATGGTTAGATATTCGAGATAACGATGTGGCTAATCTTGAGGGATTGCGTCAACTAAAAAAACTATCCCTAATACGTCTTTGGGATAATAGCGTGTCTGATCTTACTCCTTTATATGATCTAAATGAACTTCGAGAATTATATATCGATAGCAATAAGATTAAAAGTTTTGAAATGATTAAGCCCTTATTACCACAATTAAGGGGTTTAGGAATGTGTAACCTAAAGGAATTAGATCCCAATAGTTTAGATTTTAGTACTTTTTCTACCAATGCTCTATATTTGCAAATTTGCGATTTGAATCTAAATAATGAACATATTAAAAATATTTTTTCTGGTTGTATTGAACCTTGTTTTCCTAATCTCCGATTTCTAAATCTAAATAATAATGATATTTCTAATATCGAACCATTATTAAATATTAGCGGACTAAAACTTCCTACGGATAGACTTGGACTGAACAAGAATCTGCTTCCAAGTCCTGATGATGACCCTCGTTATCAGGAAGATCGAAATCCATTGAAAATATTAGCAAGACGCGGTATTAAAATATCCTATGAAATTCAAAAAACTGGAATGATATCTGTATTAGATATAGAAAAGGAAGCAACAGATAAACCTGCTGATGCTGTTCTATTTACAGACTATTATCTTGATAAACTTGTAAGAAATGAAATTGGGAAACCTGAAATTGATACACGTGATTTTAAGATGGGTTATTTGCAACCACACCAATACTTAACTACAAAAGATGTTGCAGAAATCAAACGATTAGATGGAGAAAGTCTATATATCAAGGATTTAACAGGAATTGAGCACCTCACAAACTTAACCAATTTACGCCTTCCTCGTAATAATATTGATAATTTAAAACCTTTAACTGGACTGGAAAATTTAACTACATTAAATTTTGAAGACAACAATATTAAGGACCTGAGTCCGCTATCTGGTCTGAAAAACCTAACTACATTAAATATTGCAAACAACAATATCGAACATTTGGATGATCTTATGGAATTAAATAACCTTAAGATATTAATTGCCACAGATAATGATATAGACACACTTGGATTACCCCCAAACACTCTTAAAAATTTAGAGATTTTATCAATAGGTGGTAATAATTTTAAAAATCCCGATGAATTATATGAATCTCTAGGTTTATTAGAAAGTATACAAGTTCTTGGGCTCGAAGACATTAGCATAATCGATAATATTGGATGGATGAATAATGATGTTTTTAATATAAAAAAAGGCGAACAAGGATTATATCGATTAAATATTGCTGGTACATCAATAACAGCTGTTCCGGAATTAAGCAATTTCAAAAACTTTGTGGACGGAATAAAAACTAAAGAAATGATTTTATGGTCAGATTTTAACGCACCAACAACTAATGATTTACCAATCTATGATTGTTCAAACGCTCCATATGGTTCTCAATTTGCTAGTACTTGTTGGGCAGATTCAGCTTGGCAGTGTTTATACCCAGATGGGCAATATGCTTATGACCGAATACAATCGCTTCCATCATCTGAAGAGGTTAATGGGGCAAGATTTTATGTTGATGGAGGTAAAGAAGCATACGAACTATATCTACAACTTTGTGATTTGCCCAGAATCGAACAAGAGGTAAAAATAAATATAATCTACACTGAACCACTATTTATCTACAATAGTGAATGCTTGACTAAAAATGCTTTGTCAGATATTAGTCTTTTACGTATTGAGTCTGATGACCACCCTGATCCTGATAACTGTGGTCGTAACAATAAAGTAAGTTCCGTAAATCAGCCATCCAACAACAGTTCTACCGAACAACCATCTGGCAATAGTAGTAATTTCATTTCCGATGTCCAGTTAGAACAAGCCATAATGCAAGAACTTGGATTTTCGTACGAAATGTTATCAGATCCTGATGCTCTTGCAGGAATAATTATAATCAATCTTTCAGGACGTGGTATTAATAATATAGATCTAATCAGTAGGATGACAAACCTTCAGGAATTAGATATATCCAACAACCTTATTCAAGATATTGGAGCATTAAAAGAATTGAATGCATTAGAGGTTATTAATTTGAATTCCAATCCCATTGATGACCTAAGTGCATTAAAAGATTTACCAAATTTACGTTGGCTAAATATGAGTCAATTAGCTACTACTAGTATTTCGGATATGAGCTTTCGTGGAAGCCCAATAGAAACATTAATATTAACAGATTCTGGTATGTCTGATGATAGTTTCAATGATTTTGATATTTTTTATAATTTAAAAGAGTTAAATGTATCAGGGAACAATATAACTAGACTTGATGTTTTAGGTGGATTGAGTAGTTTCGCAAATGGTGGAACAATCATTCTTAATAATAACAATATCAATGATTTAGGACCATTATATGTTAATCCTAGTATGTGTTGTGAATTATATTTAGAAGTTATGAACAATCCGTTGAACGAATACTCATACGAGAATATCTCAAATGAATTACGAAATCGCGGGGTAGATGTCGTCTTAGGAGAACCTCAATATATCAAAAAATCAACAAATGTTTTGGGAACTAATATTGAATATACTGGAAATGTTTTAGGAACTGATATTGGTTATACTGGTGGTGGTGAAGGAGATTCTTTCTATTATGAAGAAAAAGAAAATAGTAGAGGGTTTTTGTTCAATGTTGACAATACACCAGAATGGGCTACAGTTTTAGGGTTAACTGATTTCAATACACTACTAGACCCCACTGTAATAGCTATGTTGGGTATATTTATAACCTTAATGGGTACTGTATCTGGGATGGTACGAGGAAGATAAAGACTTCCTACTTTTGACAACTTCTCGACCCTAGTTACATGCAAAGTTACATGCATTAGCAGTTTTAACAGCCAGTAGGTTAACGCTTATTGGCTCTTTTTAGGTTTAAAATCGGTACTTTTAGCCACCGTAGCTCAGAGGCAGAGTAATTGTTTCGTAATATCTAGCAATTAAGTTTGCCATATATCAGATCCTTTCCCCAGAATCATGTCATCCATGCTATAATAAAGATGTTCTAGTAATCGGCTTGTGTATTGTGAACAATACGTTAATCAACCTAATTCATGTTAGGTGGCTCACTCAAGCCTGAAAAGCTGATTATTAGGGCACTAATATCCCTTCGGAGCACCTCATTTTTTATATATGCCAAGAAACGTCAATAGTTACACATTACCGTAACAGTTCCTTTTTTATAGTAATTTCACACTGTGGAAATAGTTTCCAGTAGTTTATCGTGACGTGATATATTAATGACATTATGAATAGAAGTAATAATCAAGTTCTTATATATGTTCTTATTCTAATGGCAGTATCAATATTATTGGCACGTCTTTTTTAATAGTACAATCGCACTGTGGATTATCACTTATCCAAGCTTGGTATAGAATAGGCATTCTTACACCTTTTGATAATATCAGTGGTAGAAATACCTGAAGTATAAGGGATAAGATGTAAAATACCCATTTCGATGGGGACTTTATACCAATTTTGGCTTAAACCTTTAGAAACATCATTACCGTGTACTACCATGTCTATATTGTGTTTATTAATCCATTTTAGATCTATAGACAAAGGCGCATTAGGTATTACTTCATCTACATATCTACAAGAAAATATTGTAGCTATTCTTTCTTCCATGGTCATTATAGGTAAACGTTTGTAACTTTCAACAACTTTGTCAGAATGAACTCCAACAATAAGATAATCTCCTAATTCACGAGCTTGCTTTAATAAATTCACATGACCAAAGTGAAACAAGTCACCTACCATATCAACATATATTCTCATAATATCCACCACCCCTAGTAGATTGATTAATTAACCTTTTAAGGTTCGTTAATCTTCCTCTTTCAAAACTTGTATTCTTCCTGACGTCTCAGATTTATTTGGTAAATAATAGTAATTTACCCCTGGTTTTAAAATCTCCGTGTAGAGAATCTCTTTATCTTTACTTTTTTCAATAATAACTGCGTACCAGTCCTTAACTAACAAATCAAATTCGGCATACCCTTGGCTATCAGTCATACATTTTTTAAGACCTACAATAGTTACATTAGCTGACTCAACAGGTCTATTGTCATGTGTGAGAACTCGAATTTTAGTAATGAATTTCTTTGGGGAAAAAAACTTCTGTATTCGAGTAAATATGCCAAATTGTAGCGGAATTGTAGATTCTGGTATCGAATTTACAATATCTCCTTCATAATCCATTTGCTTTGGAGTATGCCATTCAGGTCCATATTTGATTAATAAGTATTTTTCAGGAGGATTCGGCACAAAGAAAGTATCCCCAAGAAACGAAATTGGTTTTAAATTATCATGAAGCTCAATGGGTATTTTGACTCCAGGGTATTGATATATACTTCCCTCACGTACCTTATAACAGGTCCAGTCTATTAGTATTCCTAGTTTCGAAAGCGTAACACCAATATGAAATGATGATTCGCTTACCTCAGTTTTAAAACCAGCAAACTTAAATTTATCAACAGTTTTATTAATGGAATTTTCGTCAAGACCATTCATTCCAATTATTGATCCAATATCTAGATCATCATCCCATGGAATAAGTTGCGCATCTCTGACAGCACCCAAGCAAGTACCATGACGAAGAAAGAAAATAACATTTAATTCATCCATCAATTCCTTAATCTCGAGTAATATTTTTTCTGCGTTTTGAATATCCATAGGTATCATAATATTGTGACTTCCATAATCTCGGAGTTATAAACCTCTTTTTGTAAAAATAACATTGTCACTTATATGGTACTCTTTTAGTGAAAATAAAATGGAATATTTTATGTTATACTCTGCGCACGAGGTGGGTTATGGGCAAATTAATTGCTTTAGCAATAATATTAACGACATTGGTTGCTTGTGGTAGTGAAGATGAAGAAATACAATCACCTCCTGATCTTAATGAAAAAGAAATAGTAGGTGTTAAACCTACGTCTAATCCAACTGCTGATATAACTCGACTTACAAATAATTCTTCATATGATTATTCCCCTTTCTGGTCACCTGATGGAACTAAAATAGCATTTACTTCTGATAGAGATGGGTACGAGGAAATCTATACTATGAATGTAGATGGGACCAATCAAACTAATATTTCAAATAATAATTCAAATGAGTATACTCCTTCCTGGTCACCTGATGGAACTAAAATAGCATTTACTTCTGATAGAGATGGAAACTATGGTATATATGTAATGAATGTAGATGGGACCAATCAAACTAAAATTTCAAATAATAATTCAAATGATGATACCCCTTCCTGGTCACCTGATGGTTCTAAAATAGCATTTAATTCTGATAGAGATGGGTACGGGGAAATCTATGTAATGAATGCAGATGGGACCAATCAAACTAATTTTTCAGAAAATACTGCATCTGATTTTGACCCTTCCTGGTCACCTGATGGATCTAAAATAGTGTTTACTTCAGATAGAGATGGGTACGGGGAAATCTATGTAATGAATGCAGATGGGACCAATCAAACTAATTTTTCAGAATATATTGCAAATGATTTTGACCCTTCGTGGTCACCTGATGGATCTAAAATAGTGTTTACTTCAGATAGAGATGGAACCTGGCAAATTTTTGTGATGGATCCAGATTGGACCAATCTAACTAAAATTTCAAATAATAATTCAACTGATTATAGCCCTTTCTGGTCACCTGATGGATCTAAAATAGTGTTTGTTTCTGATAGAGATGGAAACTTTGAAATCTATGTAATGGATTATGTTTCCAATTAAAATATTCACAAACGATGGGAGTACATTATATGAAAGGTCTCGATGAAAATCCTAATGACTTATTTGATAGAATAGTACAAGGAAGGGTAAGTGATTTACTTATTAAAGATAAACTTACTGACCCTGAAAAAGATGAACTTTCTGAAGCTTTAAGACCACTTAATAAACTTCCAGTATATAAAAAAATGTCCCTCCAAATGCAATACAAGAATTTTCGACCCCAATATAACACTAAAGAAAAGACAATTTCGTTTTTGCTAACCATAATATTGATAGCACTGATATCAGGTTTGGTTTATACAGGAAATATAGATTGGTTAACGTTCTTTTTGTAAAAATAGAACTCTACTGGGTAATTCCTTATATAAGGATTGAGAATAATTTTCGTAATCTTATTGATGATTAAGCCCCCCAAAATTATAATGATGTAAAGAGGTGAAATATGGCTAAAGGACAAGAAAAAAGAAAAGAAGCAAAAAAACCAAAAAAACTTAAAGAAAAAAAACCTTATGGAGGGAAAGACCCAGCATCAAAGAGATAATAAAAAACTCTAAAGGGAAACGAAATCCTTAAACAGAATTACAAAGAAAAATAACTTTTTTTAATAGTAAACATAGTAAAATACTAGGGGTGGTGGATTGTGAAGAAGATTAATTTATACAAAGCATTTTTGTTATTAATTTCATTAAGTGTTATTGTAATTTCTTGTGGTTCATCCGATACAGATACCACAGCCACAGAAATGTCCACAAGCAATATAATAGTTCCAACCCCAACGGCAGTACCCCCACAACCTACAGCTACGCCTACTCAAACTCAAACTAAATCTACATCTGAATCTGCAGATTCTAAAAAAACTACAGTACCTGAACCTACAGAAACTGTTAAACCTAAACCAACACCTACTCCCCAACCTAAAGCTGTACCTACTGCTACTCCTATACCTCCAACGGCGACACCGACACCTACAGCAACACCTGTACCTACACCAGAACCAGCACAATATGCAGGACCAAATTTAGGATTAAATACCAATAAGGTATTCCCAATTCATGTACCAGCAGATGCAAGTGCTAAAGCAAGACTGGTTAGCCTCGGTATTAACGTGCCTCAGACGGGCTCACTTGAGGAAGCGAACCATGAGTTTATGGCAGGATTAAATGTAGACCCAGGTTATAAAGAGCGTTGGGAGGAGGTTCAGGCCAGTGTAAATAGCGTATTGGGAGCCTACCCGAACTTTATGATGATAGCTTATGATAAGAGTGGAACAGACGAAGATATTAAAGCAATTGGCGACAAACTTACCGAGCTTCAATGGCCTGGTGACACTAATTCTAGTATGTATGTAGAGAACTGGACCGTTGATGCTCTGAACCAATACAAACAGTGTCTTACTGGCGGTGACACAGGGGTAAGGGGAACGTCCACAAGCCACCCGCACAGTTTTTGCATTATGGAATACCAAAAGTTTCGTGCCTATCGGTACGATGAGGGACTTCCAACAGCAAAAAATCACGGGCAACTGGCCATCCATGATGCCCATGAATATTTCCATCATTACCAGAAAGCCCATGCTCTGGAACGAGGGCTAGACCTTGCTTCAGATCCAAATAACCCTGAGACAACGGTACAAGCTCCAAGATGGTGGATAGAAGGAGCAGCGGTATCTTTTCAACATGCATGGTGGAAAGAGCACTGGGAGTCTTTATCATTTATGAAAGATCAAAAAGTCATGTGGTATGGCGAAGAATTCGATTTAGCGACTACTAATCTCGGTACTATAGCCACTGCTAGAAATTTCAAAAATGCAAAACTACTGGTTAGAGGCGAGTTAGAACCATATATAGCGCCCGATTGTACTTCAGACTGGAAACTACAAGAGAGTGAAGAAGACGCTGCAACGGAAACAAGGTGTTTCGCAAGTCTAATGGCTGTTTCTTATATGGCACATCTAACTTCATGGAAAACTGTTTGGATTGACATACCCCAAGATTATTACGATCTCGGATTTTGGGGATCTTTTGAAAAGCATATAGGCATGGAAAAACAAGAATTCTATGACGCGTATAATAACCTCATTACATCTGGAGACGTAAACGATGCACCTCCTGAAGGATGGACTGTTCCAGAAGGTCCAATATCAGAATATGCCGATTTTTTGAAAATAGTATCTGAGTCGAATTGAGAAATAGAACCTAGTCATTATGAATTAGGAGGTATTTATGGAAGGATTAGCTGTAATCGGATTTGTTTTTGGAATGATGGGGATAGTAGCATTAGTTCGTGTTGAAAAATTAATAAAAACTCTAAAAGCAAAAGGAATTCTTGAACAGAATTACAAAGAAGAATAACCCTTTTTATTAGAATAAAATTGTCACGCATATCTCCACGTACCCTGTGATACAATCTTGCCATTATGAATAAAGATACAAAACAACGTGAAAAAAATCATAAACCTCCAATTTTTTTAACAGCTAAATGGAAAAACCTCCTTTTTTGTAATTATATAGTTGATCGTGATTTGCTAGAACCTTTGGTACCAACTGGTACTGAGATAGATTTATGGGAAGGTAATTGTTACATTAGCCTTGTGGCCTTTCAATTTTTAAGTACAAGTATTTTCCATATACCAGCAATAACCCACAGAAATTTTGATGAAATTAATCTTAGATTTTATGTAAAAAAAACCTTACCAAATGGAGATATAAATCGTGGAGTGGTCTTTATCAAAGAAATAGTACCCAAAAAATTAATAGCATGGATAGCTAAAACTATATATGGAGAAAAATATATCTCGTTACCTATGAATCATACTATTAAAGAAGAACTCATTTCATATGGTTGCAAAAATGCAAATATATGGAACAAAATTACTGCTACTATACCAAAAAAAGAATTTATCCCTACACTCAATGATTTTGAATCATATATCACAGAACATTACTGGGCATATGTAGAAAAAAGCAAAGGACGAACATTAGAATATGAGGTTGAGCATCCTCAATGGGCTATTCGTAATGTTTCTCAGTACAACATAGATATTAATTTTGATTCTTTGTATGGAGAAACATATAAACTATTAAACAATCTTCAACCTGAATCAATATTTTTTTGTGAAGGATCAAATGTATCAGTTCGTCTTGGAAAAAGTATAATAAATCCATAAAAGGATATGATTCAAGAACTAAGGTCTATGGTTAAGAAATTAAATAACCCCTATACCGATAGATAAGATAAGAAAAGAAACAATTCCAAAAAAAGTTCTGATATTATGCCAAAAGTTCCATGGTTTCTTATACCATAGTAAAACGCCACTAAATTCTTCTGCGTTTAATTTTTCTAATCGATTATTTAGCGGAACATTTTTAAAACTTGTGATTAATATGACACCTATAAAATATAAAATTGTTGAAAACAGAGTACAAATAAACATATTTGAATCATTTCTACTCAGATATGTTACAAGTGGCATTGTTATTATAGGTCCAATGAATACGATAAAAAATATTGGATTTAAAATTACTTGATTTATAAATTTCATAGCGCGATAGTATTCTTCCTCATTAAGCCTTGCCAATCCAGGGTTGACTGCGATTGAAAAAATAAATAAAAGTCCAGCTGTTAGCCCAACTTGTATTATTACTAAAGTAAGCAAAATTTCATAAATCATAAGTTTGATTATTTCATCAATTCTTTTTTTTTGATAGGCTCGCATTTTGAATAACGCCTTATTTATAGTGAAGACACACATATTTGTAATACCCTCTGCACCGCATGATACAATCTTGCAATGAGGTGAAGTATGAAGAAGTTAACTGTTCCAATAATAATATTAATGACATTAGTTGCCAGTGGTGGGCGATATAATACTCAAACTTAATTCGGGGGTTAGTATGTTGATCAGATTAGATACATTGAGAGAAAGGCTTCATGGTGTTGTCCTTAATAAAGGAGAGCAAGGGTATCATATTGAAGGCTTGCAAGATGAGCTTGATAACCTTCCTGATAGCTATGACGGGTTTGTAAAGTTTACTAAAAACTTATTAAACCTAAAAATTAGAAAAGATTGGTCTTATGTAGAACCAAGCTCTATGAATGATATTTTGAATGAAATGGATCCATCAAGACCAAAAGGGCAAATTACAGAAATTGATTACGAAGATAGCTCAAAGCGAGTAGAAGCAGCTTTTATCGCATCTTTATGTGGATGCATGTTAGGGAAGCCATTAGAGCAAAAGTTTACTGGTCATGAAATTAGAAAGGCTTTAGAGGAAATAGATGAATGGCCTATGTCAGACTATATATCGAAAGATATAGAAAATGTTCTTCCTAAGGTTCATACATCTTTTCCTGAAACAGCTAGAGAATTTATAAATT
>MDSW01204490.1_pt1 | contig 10959 bp, 6 predicted proteins | sample 811171 | NCBI WGS metagenome assembly MDSW01 (sample SAMN05326641, study PRJNA326480) | marine metagenome | isolation source: seawater | place: Atlantic Ocean: North West | collected 2012 | reverse complement strand
TTTCCCCAATCATACATACAATATCCACGCACTTCCAATGGGTCGGACGCGCGGTCCAATTCTGCTTCTGACATGACAATACCTAAGTCCCGTAGAGGCGGAGAGGTAATGAGTATTGCCACGTCTCTAGTTTTTCTCAGATTGCATTAATTGCCTCCTTATGTCCGGGAAGATTAGTAGTCGCATGTGGAGTCAGCCTTCTGAAAATTCTTTGTCCGCCCTCAAACATGGGATGGCTTTTGCTGATGGGATAGAGTTTGACATAAGGATTGATGCTGATGGGGAGCTTGTGATTTTTCATGATGAATTTCTTCCCGGCTCCGGTTCAATAAAGCCTAGGTGTATTGAGAACATCTATACTGATGATCTGCGAAAGCGGGGAGTACTGACATTTAGAGAGATGATAGAGGATCAAGAATTTCTGGAACTGTGGAGATCTGGAAGTAAGACTATCGATATAGAGATCAAAATGCCGCATCCAGTAGTTGGCAAGGAGGACGATAGTCACCTTGCATCGATATTGGAGACTATTGGACATATGACGGATGATCTTGATTTACCATCTAGATCTACTATTGTATCCAGTTTTTCCCCTAGAATAGGCAGCGTTTCGAAGAGTGTTGGGTTTGAGATTTCAGTAACTCAGCTCGTCCCAAGAATACGCCCCTGGGGGAGATACTGGAGGATTAAGAGGGCTTTTGCAATGCCTCAATTCATCATGACTTCGGTCCCACACATAGCCAGAAAGTTCAGATCCGAAGGGATGGATTCAATCGGGATGGCATTGGAATATCTGAAGGGCTGGGAAAGGTACAGTAGACTCGGTCCCTCTGTGGGACTGAAGGGCAAGGGACTTCAGAGATTACACAATTCCCTGAGAGGGATGGGAGTTTTTGTCTGGCCTGGACCTTTAGAGCTTGAGGACTCCCTTATCAGAGCAGGAGTTTCAATTGTCTCGGACCACATGAATCCTGATGTTGTTTCGAAGCCAGACGGTAGTTTCAGATGGCCGAGGCCGGCGAGCCAGCCACTTGATGCTGAATGGATGGATCGTCTGAGCTCATCAACAGTTGGAGAAAGGACTGATTTGATCAAAGAGGCCGGTGACAACCTTCCTAGCTGGTCAGAATTGAGCAGTAAAAGAAAGTCCGAGATCATCTCCGAGCAAGGGAGAAGGATGCTTTGGGAAGGTTCCGAAGAAAGTTGGAATCGGGATCACGAGAATGGAATTCCTTGGGGGAGCCCTCGAATAATTGGTCACCGAGGTGCTGGGAAGACTCATGGATGGTAGATCACTCTTCGGCCTGGGCATCGATCTCTCTTTCTCCGCCCTCTCCAGTAAACTCGGAAATTGTCATTTGTTCGTCTGGGGCGAGAGAGGCCGCTAATTGAGCACTTGTCAAACCGAGTTTAGACGCTTCGTCTCTGAACCACGCCCTAACCTTTCGATATTCAATTTCTGGGCATCCGAAGTACTCTGCGAATCTCCTAGTGGTAGTTAGCCTCCTAGTTAGGCCATCTCTTCTCTTGTCGATCAGTCCAAGGCTTGCTAGGTCCCTGACGTGATCATAGGCCTTGGGTCCGAGCATATCTCGCAACTGGGCTTGGGGCATTGGTTGATGATAAGCAATCAAAGCCGCCGCTGGGAGAAGTCTTTGCGGGATTTCTGGTTTGAAAGACTCGGGGAGGGAAGGAGAGATGTCTGGCTTGACCTCAATTATCCACCTTCCTGAAACGTCTGTCAATTGTAGAGCTGAGTTTTTCCTGGAATCCATGATAGTTTTCAATTCTCCCAATCCCTCGGAGATTTGGAAGTTCCTCATAGAGAGAAGAGATGCTAGCTCATCTACTGACATTGATCTCCCAGCTCCGAAAAGAATAGCCTCGAGGAGAGTAGGTAGGCTTGTCTCTTCACTCATTGAATCCTACTCCCTTGACCTCTCCTGGATGGAGCTTTGCAGTTAGCTCTGAGAAGCTCTCATCGTCCCCCCATAACGGAACTAAATTTACCTTGCCATTCCTACCTGGCTCCTGAGATAATTCGGTATACCCCCTGTTGGTGAGGAATAGTGCGGAAACTAACGCAGTCACTTGGGCCTCTGCCCTGGCTTCCCCTTTCTCCACTCCCGAATCTAGCGCCATTGCCATCAACTCCTCGGATACCTCTCGAAGGCCGACAGCCTCATCCTTTGAGATGGCCCTGTTCTTCAACGCGTACCATGTTCTCTCCAAATCTCCCTCTAGATCTTCGATGTGCAGGCTTCCCTTGAATCTCTCACGGGCGGTAGAAAGAGCCTCTCTTCTCTCCTGCGCTATCCTCTCCCTAGTCCTTTGCTCCTCTGCCAACCTTCCTGCTTCCTGCAGACCCATCAGTAATTCTCCGAGGGTTACTGGGCGTCCTTCGTCACGATGGACCCTACCTTCGAATATAGTTGGAAGTACGTTATCGGCAGCGCCGGATAGAACTCCTACTGAGAAGTTGTAATCCTCGTCATCAAAATCGGTTTCCCAACCTCCTTCAAAATCCCAGGTATCCTCCTCCTCGAAATCGAATGCCCTCTCCTGTTTCTCGATTAGCGCGGAAGCTTGGCTCCTTAGTATTGACCAAGCCATTCTAATGAGCCTGCCACATGTTGGTAAATCTATATTCTCCGAGCTCTCTATCCTCTTTGAGAACATTTCCAAGAAGCTGGAAAGGTCCACATCCCACGGATCTAAATCAGTACTCTGAAACATCTGAAAAACTAGAGCTACTGACCTGTCGAATGGATCGATTAGAAATTGGTGCTCCGCCTCTTCCATGCTGGCCAATTCAGAAATTCTATCTAGATACTTACTAGTTGCTAAGTCTGGCTCCCCTCCCAGTAGTCTTGAGACGATATCGTCCCTCATTGCCTGACCATCTAGAACCGCCATCATCACACCTCGTTGGCATCGACTTCCTGATTCTGGAAATCCTCCACGGCATCTTCAGTATCATCATTATCATGAAAAATTACCTTTTCTTTCTCGTCGATATCTTCAGTCCAATCACCGGTTCTCTCTCTCAGTGAGCCGATAACTGAGTCCTCTTCTACAGCTACTGTTCCATGTCTTTCAGTCCCTTTTTCGACACCTGCTCTTTCTGCCAGACCGCCTAAGCTGGCTGGGTTTTCAAGAGGCTCAGGGACCTTTGGCATATTCTGCGGATCCGGCAAATCTGGCATAGCTTCTTTCTCCGCCTTTGATTCCTCTTGAGCCTTTTTCTCAGCTTCTAACTCCTCACTGAGCTCTATAGCGGCTGCCCTATCGAAGTCCGTTATTCTCCTGCTACATCCATCTCCAGCATGAGTTATACCGATATGATGATCAGCTAGAGATAGGCTTACCTTCCTCAGAGTCACCATGATGAACTGGGCCCTTTCACTCCTTATTCTGCAGAGAGTGGCTATTCTGCCTGAATTGAATGGATCTAGGTTCTGATCCACTTCATCGAAGTAGTAGAACGGACTTGGTTCGTAATCTTGAATAGCGAAAATAAGAGCCAGCGCGGCCATGGACTTCTCCCCTCCCGATAGTGCTGATCTACGAGTATTCCTACTCTTGCCCGGGGGGACGCAGGCCATCTCTAATCCTCCTTCGAAAGGATTCTTCGAGTTTTCCAGCCTTAGTTTTCCAGAGCCGGATGGCTGTAGTATTTCGTATACTCTGCTGAAGTTGTTGTTGACATGTTCGAAAACTGTCATGAATCTCGTTTTCCTCTCATCCTCTAGCTGTTCGGCTATGCTGACCAAGTGATCTCTTCTAGATCGTAGGGTTTTCCCATCTTCTATGAGGGCGGAAATCCTCTCGGCAGTCTCATCATACTGATCTATAGCCAGCATATTCACATTACCAAGGTTGCCGAGACGGCGTTCGAGCCCCTGCATCGCTCGTTCCGCCTCGGCAATTGTTGGTAGTTGGATGTCTTCGGAAGGAATAGCTACTCCAGCGTCTGCTAGCTCCTCGGCAGTTTCCTCAGCTAGTATGGCTTTCTGCCTGATCTGAGAATTGAGTTCATTGATTCTTGACTTGATGGTTTCTCTCTCTTTTGAAAGTTGGTCTAGTGTGGCCCTGAGACTGGCCCTCTCCCCTACAAGCTGGTCCCTTCTGTTTGTGAGTATCTGGTGCTCTTCATCGAATTGCTCTGACTTGCCTTTCAGTTCAACGAGCTCAGATTTTGAAGTTGATATGGATAGCTCTAGTTTCGATATTGATGCTTGCGCCAGAACTATTTCCCCTTCTTGCTTGGAAATCCTAGTTTCGATATCTGAGACTCTTTGATTCATCAAAACGATTTGGCTCTCGTTTGTTGATATCGATGACTCGCAAGATAGCTTGGTCCTCTCGGCCTCTGTCCTCTTTCTCTCGGCCGCCCTGAGTATCTCGGATAGATGATCAGGAGTATTGTCTTGTAGGGCCTCTGCGGCATCTGTGCGGTTCTGTAGCGCTGTCTCTAGATCGACTCTGGCTTTCTCGGCATCAGAGATTTTCAGAGACTTTGTACCTTCACAGGTTTTGAACTCGGCCCTGGAGATATTCATCCTCTTTTCTATCTCCGAGAGGGATTTGACGGCCCTATCCATATCGGCCTTCCAGTTTCTCAGTTTGACCGAGTGATCGCTGCCGTCTACATTATTGATTCTATTTCTTAGATCTTGAAGATTGAGCATTGTCTCTCTCAATGCCGCGTCTACTGTGGAGTATAGTAGATTGGCATCTTGGACCAATCTTTCATGCTTGTCGATACTTGAGTGCCCCCCTGCACTACCTCCGAAGGCGGGACGATTTCCTCGTGATTTAGAGCCTCCAGTCATAGCTCCGGAACTCTCAATTAACGAACCATCAAGAGTCACCATCCTGACCCCTCCCATATTGTTCCTGGCCACTTCCATTGATTGGACAAGAAGTGTGTTCCTGCTAGCGTAGGTGACCGCGATCTCTACCTCTTGGTCGTAATCTAGTAGATCTTGGGCAAATCCAATTATTCCAGGATTTCTGGCTACGATAAGGGTCCTTCCCTGTGGCCTGGAAACTTTCAGCTTATTCAGAGGGAGGAAAGTAGCCCTACCTCCGCTATTCTGTCTTAACCACTTGATACACTCTGCTGCGACCTCGTCATCCCTGACTACAATGCTCCTCAGACCGTTCCCCAGAGCAGTGGCTAGTGCTTCCTCATGGGATGGATCCTTAGGGGAAGTAAGTTCTCCAAGAGTGCCTAAAATACCTGAAATCTGACCGCTCTCCCTGAGTTTTGTTAGAGCGGCGATTGTGATTGCTGATCCTGGTGCTGATGATCTAGCTTCCTGCCTAGCTCTGGCTTTACTGAGTTCTCTTTCAGCGTCCCTTAGTCTAATCTCTGCCCTATCCCTATCAGTTCTGAGTTCGGATTCTTGCTTTTGGAGCCTTCTTAGGTCATCGGCTAATGAGGACCTGTCAGATTCTGGCTCGGAGTTGTGGATATCTTCGCCAACTAGATCCAGATCATCTCTAATCATTGTTGCTTCCTCGAACTTTTCCTCGAGATCGGCTAGATTCTCTGAAGCCAATTGGGAAACCTGCTCGGCCCTGTCAGATTCCAATTGTGCCTGCGCGTATGTGTCTTGGGCCTCAGAAACTCTGTCACTAGCCTTCCCTAATGCCCTATTTAGGTCTCTAGCGAACTTATCTCCTGATTCTATGGCCTTCCTGGCATCGGCCTCTTCCCTTGCTGAGTCGATTAGTGACTGCTCTGCCTCGTCAAGTGATCTCTTAGCAGAATGGAGCTTGTCATTAGCTTCATTTTTAGCTTTCAAAGCCCTCTCTAGCTCCTTTTGGAGAGTTGATGTTTCTTCCTTTGAGCTTGAAATAATCTTTCTCTGATCGCCGATTCTATCTGAGCCTGTTTCTATTTCTATCTCATGTTGACGGATACTCTCCATAATTCTCTGAGCGTCTCCAGCTAGAGCTTGTCTCAATTCGGACTCGACAGAAACTAATTCTGTGTCGAAAGAATCGAGTTTCTTGTTTCCATCCGCTAGGGAGTCCCCTAGGCCCTTGACCCTCTCAGAATAATCCGTTCTCTCGTTGCCCAAAAGGCTGACCTCATCTAGTCGGTTCCTATATCTGGATTGGTAGAGAGTCACCCTGGACTTGTCGAATTCCTCCTTAATTTCCTTGTACTTGAGCGCCTGCTCCCTCTCCTTGGAGAGTTGTTTTAGTTGCTTCTTCTTGTCATCTTCAAGAAGATCTATTGTCTCAATGCTACTTTCTACATGCTTTCTCTGAGTGGTAGCTCTTCTGATTTCATCATCATAGGCAGTGACACCGGCGACATCTTCCAGAACTCCCCTTCTCTTGTGAGGAGTCATAGTAGCTAGGTTGGTAACATCGCCTTGGAGTACTATGTTGTAACCATCCCCCCTTAGGCCGGCTTCTGCGAGAACTCTTCGCATCTCTGTTGCAGTGGATGGTTTGTCCCCTATTCTGAAGGAAGAGACGGGGTCTCCCTTTCTGTTCAACCTCACGGATCTGGTAAAAGACACCTCATCTTCTTCGATTCTCAGACGTCTCCTGCCATCGTGTTCGGCTACGTTAGCAAAGACGAGGGTGACTGTCATGTGTTTAGCGGCCTTCCCTCTGCCCCCTCCGTTGAAAATAAGCTCAGACACATTGGATGCCCTGAGTGCCTTGGTTGACTTGGGGCCAAGAACAAACTGTATGGCATCCCCAGAATTAGACTTACCACTTCCATTGGGGCCGGTAATTGCTGTGAATCCCTTGTCGAACGGGATTACCATCTCACCGCCAAATGATTTGAAGTTCTCGACTTCTATTCTTTTCAGATGCATCCCATCACCTTAGTACCGGGAAAATTTTCCGCCGACACCATTCATGACCTCCCCGTCTTTACGCCTATCAATGTTGAGGCTCCCTCCAGTTCAGCACAACGGTTCCGGAGTATTCCTCACTGCGCCGTAGAGAATCATTAATGGAGAAGATTCTAGGCTGAATCGCTGTGGGTATCTTGTGAGCGACGAGAATGGAGGAGTGGATCTCGCGCCTGTTGATGTGGCAGTGATAGGCTCTGGAATAGCAGGACTATTCTTAGCAGTTGAATGCGCTAGATCTGGGCTTCGCGTTGCAATTGTTACCAAGAAGGAGGTTTCTACTTCATCGACTAATTGGGCACAGGGAGGGATAGCTGGGGTATTAGACCCGGATGATTTGGACGGACTTGAGTCGCATGTCAGAGATACTCTAGACGCCGGTTCAGGACTATGTGACGAGGGAGTAGTCAGGAGTGTTATCTCAGAGGCATCGGATAGAATTAGGGATTTGATTGGTCATGGAGTGGAGTTTGATCATAACTCTTCTGGAGAATATGACATGGCGATAGAAGGAGGCCATAGTGGTGCTAGGATTTTCCATACCAGGGACAGAACTGGTGCCGAGATAGAACGTGCTCTGACTGAAGTAGCCTCGGAGGAGTCTGATTCAAATCTAACGATTTTAGAGAACTGGATGGCTGTAGATCTGATCCGGAAGGATCATGCAAAACCCGGCTTGGGAGTGTCAGGAGTGTGGTGCTTATCTCCCGAGGGAGTGGTGTGGACCCTTCCCTCTAGAGTGGTAGTTCTCGCGACTGGGGGTGCTGGCATGATGCACAAAGCAACAACTAACCCCTCAATTGCCACAGGGGATGGAGTTGCCATGGCCAGTAGGTCCGGGGCAGACATAAGGGACATGGAGTTCATTCAGTTTCATCCGACTGCCCTTCACTCCAATAATTCGAAACCCTTCTTGATAACCGAAGCTCTGAGGGGGCATGGCGCAGTACTGATGACCATTGAAGAATACTCCAACTGGAAGTCATCTGAAAGTAATATTGAGCCTTCTCTGTTCTCGTTCATGTTGAATTACTCGTCCAAGGGAAGTCTCGGTACCAGGGACGTGGTGGCTAGAGCGATTGATACCGAGATGAAGAGATTGGGGTCCCCACATGTACTTCTTGTAACAGAGCACCTGGATAAGGACGAGCTGCATAACTCATTTCCGACTATTTCCAGAAGGTTACGAGAAGAGGGAGTAGAAATGGGAGTGGACCCGATACCAGTAACCCCCGCTGCTCATTATATGGTAGGAGGTGTCTCTGTAGATGGGGTTGGAAGGGTCGAGTTTGAGGAGTACCCGATGCCTGGGCTGTATGCTATTGGAGAGGTTGCTTGTACAGGCCTTCATGGGGCCAACAGGCTGGCTTCAAACAGTCTACTGGAGGCTGTAGTTTACTCAGGCAGAGCATCCATGGATATTATTGAAAGATGGAAAGGCGATGAGTTGGGTGATTTGGTTGAAAACCTTCCTAGATGGAGGTCAGAAGACCTCGGACAATTAATTGAGAATATTCCACTTATCACTGATCTGGATGTATTGAGGACGACAATGACTCAAGACGTAGGCCTAGTGAAGAGCGATTCCAGGCTAGAGCGAGCTGAACGGAGAATAGAACACATTGAGAAGGAGGTATCACGATATTGGATGAGTTGCAAACCTACCCAAGAGCTGATTGAGCTCCGCAACCTAGTACTAGTTTCTAAGTTGGTAGTTAATTCGTCGATGATGAGAAGGAATAATGTTGGACTTCACTTTAACATTGATCTTGTTTGATTAATCGGTATGGGATGACATTTCTACTCCTTTCACTAAAGCCCTGAGCATCGAATTAAGTGGAGTTGGGATTCCAAGGCTTTCACCCATTCTAATGACATATCCGCAAAGTGAATCTATCTCTGTCCTCCTTCCGGCCATTAGGTCCTGTAACATTGAGCATCTATTTCCTGATGTGGCCTCGACTACCTCGATTAGTAGATTCTGTATTTCGGGACCTGTGATATTAATGCCTGAGGCTTGGGCTACGGATAGCGACTCTTGAAGAATCTCTTGTGACTGTTCCCATAAATCGTTTTCCAAGAGTGCCCCATTCCTAACTCCCGAGATAGAGCAAATAGGATTTATTGCGATATTTATCAGAAGCTTTTGCCAGACGGCCTTGGATATGTCAGGAGTCCATATTGGCGAAAGTGCCGCATCATCTAGAGCCTTCATCAGAGAAGTCGTGATTTCATCTGGAGATTCTCCATCTAGTGACCCCATGGTGATTGAGCCTCTTCCGACCCAATGGATCCCGTCCTTGTCCCTCCATGCCCCGTGTGTAGTCGCTCCGCCCAATGTCCTCGATATCCCCAGTCTGCTTGAAATCTGCTGAGCATGCCCCATTCCGTTTTGGATGCTAATCGCAACGCCCTCGTCAGATAGTATTTCATCGGCAATTTGAGAGAGGATAGGGGTCGAGTATGCCTTTCCACAAATTATAGCTGCTTGGCAGCTGCCAACCACGGAGTCTGGCAGGGGCCCTGATTCGCTATCTACTAATTCGTATCTATCCGGAGGGATTGATTCTATGACGCCCTCTGGAGTATGGATAACAAGGCCCTCAGAGGACAGTGCCTGAGCAGTGGATCCTCGTGAAACCGCTACGAGTTCTAATTCTGTATCGGCTAGGCCTGCTAAAATGACCCCTCCTATTGAGCCGATCCCAAGAATGGCGACCCTCATTGCCACGCCTCCCTGATATCTGAGTGGACAATTATTCCAGAATCATCTGGGACGACCCAAACTACTGCTTCATAACCAGGCTCCATGATGCTCAGTGTGATATCAGCATCTGATAATCCTAAAATTGATTCAGGTGCTTGGATATCCCAAAATTCTCCAGGTGGTCCCGAGGTCGTGACGATTATTGGAAGAGTTTGATTCTGAAGATTGGCGATGTTAATGATACTAGTACCAGAATAGGAGACCCCATTTCTCAATCCTCCCGGAGAGACCCAAATTTCTGGCCCGCTAGATATCGAATATGAGGAGGCCATTGTATCCTGGTCGCATACTACGAGCCATCCTCCTTCTTGGATAACTAAAGAGCCATTTCCCGTGTACTCATCAGGGATTTCAATGAAGGAGTAATCTCCCAAGGTCCTATTCCACGAAATATCTGGATCAACTTCTGGGAAGTCTGATTGAGTAGGGCAGAATGGCGCCGTAGACTGGACATAACCTACCGAATATCCAGAAAATATCTGAGGTAACTTCAGTATTCCTTCCATTGAGTTGACCGATGGCGAGGTATTCTCGATGGGCGTCCTTGATGAGCTGGTCGTTCCATCATCCCAGATAATTCTCAGCAGAGGACCAAGATGCCTTCCCAGATAGTCTGAGGGGCCACTGATTGATGCTCCGTTTACTCCCATTAGGCATATCTCGTTGCTGCCTCGAATAAGTGCAGAATCGTTGAGGAGTGTCCATCGAGGATTTGAAACTGAAGCATTTCCCGTAGATTCATCTTCAATTATCATAGAGGTGCAGATTATCGGTTCTTGAAGAGTACCCGTGAGCTTCCAGAGTGAGCTTTCCTGATACCTGCTGGAGTCTGGTATAATGGTGATAACATGTTCTTCATAGTGTCCCGATACCTCGGAAAAGACTCTGATACTGGCAGTCCTATTGTCGAGTAATAATGAGTTTTCGGCAGTTATAATGAGATTAAGTAGGCCGCTTTCATACTGCGTAACTCCTTCTATCCTGCATGTCTGATTTCCATCTGTACAGTCTGAATGAAGGTCAAGACTTGTCTCTGTTCCTTCGATTCTGTATTGTATCCATCCGGATACTGGCATCACCCCGTTGGGGGATATGTGCAGGGGAATTATGGTATCCTCCCCCGCTGAATATCTAATCTCGTCTGGCCATTCAGAAGTCTCTATTCCCTCATCCCATTCTGAAATTCCATAAGCCCCATTTGTTCCGGGAAATGCCACTATCAAAATGAATAACATCAACGCCACTATTCGATTCCTAGAAATGTCATCCAAGGCCTTGGATTCGTCTACGACAAATGGATCCAGA
>MDSW01211450.1_pt1 | contig 10960 bp, 12 predicted proteins | sample 811171 | NCBI WGS metagenome assembly MDSW01 (sample SAMN05326641, study PRJNA326480) | marine metagenome | isolation source: seawater | place: Atlantic Ocean: North West | collected 2012 | reverse complement strand
CAAGTCATTGGGTAATGTTATTTCACCTGATGATATCCTAAAAAAGTACGGTGCTGATATTCTAAGAATTTGGGTTGCAGCGTCTAATTATTCAGAGGATCTTAGAATAGATTATACAATTTTAGAGCAACATGCAGATGCATACAGAAAAATAAGAAATACTTTTAGATATATTCTTGGAAATTTGAGAGATGAATTTTCTGAAAATAATTTTAATACAATAAATTATGATGAACTTTGTGAACTTGACAAGCTGATGTTACATAAGATTTATTTGATAAATGATAGTTATCAAAAAAATTTCAAATCTTATAATTTTCATTTGTTATATAAAGATTTGCTTAATTTTTGCACTGTTGATTTATCTTCATTCTATTTTGATATAAGAAAAGACTCTTTGTATTGTGATGATATAAAATCGAAGAGAAGAAAAGATTGTTTGCAAATATTAAATGTTCTTCTCGATTGCCTTCTCAAATGGTTTGCTCCAATTTTGTCTTTTACAACTGAAGAAATATTTAATTTAATTAACAAGAAGGAAGGCACGAGTATACATTTAGAAAAATTTGTATCAATTCCTAATAGCTGGAAAAATGAGACACTTGCTGACAAATGGGCAGAGATATTAAAAGTTAGAGAAATTGCTAATTCAAGTATTGAACTTATGCGTGCAAAGAAATTAATTGGCTCAAGTTTAGAGGCACAAATAACAATTGAACTAAACAATGAGAAATATGAGCTTTTAAAGGATTATAATTTTGCTGAAATTTGTATAACCTCAATAGCTCTTTTAAAATTAAACCCTGATAACAAAGCTAGTATAAATGTAGTAACAAAAAAAGCAGAGGGAGAAAAATGTCCAGTTTGTTGGAAAATATTTAAAAAAAAATGTGAGAGACATAATTGTGGTTTTAATGGAAAAAAACAATAAAATTTTTTTATTAAATTTACTTATAGTAACAATTATTTTTTTGATAGATAGAGTTAGCAAAACCTATGTAATAAATCTTTTCGAAGATATTAATAATCAACAAATAATATTAACGTCCTTTCTAAATATTTATTTAATATGGAATGAAGGAATAGCATTTGGCTTATTATCTTTCGAAAGCAAAAATATTTACAATTTTATAACATTTTTAATTATATCAATTAATTTAGTGATAATTTATATTTTGTTTATATTAAAGGATATAAGAAGATACTTTTTTTTAATAATATTAGGTGGATCATTAGGAAATCTATTCGATAGACTTGTATACAATGCTGTACCAGATTTTATCGACCTTCATTTTGGTGATTTGCACTGGTTTATTTTTAATGGGGCTGATATATTTATTACTTTAGGAGTCATCTGCCTTATTTTAGATGAATTTTTTTTTAAAAGTAGAACAAATGTATAAAAACATATTTTTATTAATTTTATTAATATCTTTATACTCATGCCAAAGTGTCAAAGATGCATTATCAGGAAAAAAATATGAGTCTAGTGATGAGTTTTTAGTTATAAAAAAAAACCCTTTGGTATTACCACCTGAATTTAATACACTTCCCGAACCTGAAGAGCAAGATATTTTGACAAGACAAGAGACAATTGAATCAGAAATAGATGATATTGTTTCATCCATGAAATCTGAGGAACTTTCTTTAGATAAAGTTAAAAGCTCATCAGAGAGTTCTTCAACAGAAGACTTTGTGCTAGATCAAATTAAAAAATAACTTAATGTTATCAAAGAATATTTTTATTAAAAATTTTAAAAAAAAAAAGATTCCAGAACAATTAAAAAGATTATATAAAAACTTAATTAGTGAAAGCTCGAATAAGCAAAGTTTATTAAATAGTTTCACAAAATCTTTCTCTTACTCTTTTAATAAAAAAAAAATAAGTAAATTTAAAAAATACAGTACGTTTCAAATATACGGTATGGGCGGCTCATCTTTAGGTACAAAAGCTATATATGATTTTTTAAATAACAAAATAAAAAAAAATTTTTATTTTTTTGATAATTTGGACGTAAAAAACCAAAAAAGTAAAAAAAATAAAAAAACTCTCAGTATAATAATTTCAAAATCAGGTAACACGCTTGAGACTATTGTAAACGAGAATATTTTCTCAAGTAAAAATAAATTATATATTACTGAGACGGGAAATAACTACTTAAGAAACTTAGCTATGAAATTGAAATGTGATATAGTAGAGCATAAAAACTTTATTGGTGGACGTTATTCTGTTTTGTCAGAGGTTGGAATGTTGCCCGCTGAATTGATGGGGTTAAACACCAACAAATTTAAAAGATTTAATAATTTAATTTCTAATAAAAAATTTGTTAATAATTTATTGTTGAGCGTGATTTCCATTTATCATTTAGTAAGAGGAAAAAAAACAAATTCAATAATTTTAAATTATGACGAATCATCATCTAGTTTATTCCTATGGTACCAACAATTAGTTGCAGAAAGTTTGGGTAAAAAATCAAATGGGGTACTACCAATAATTTCTAATATGCCAAAAGATAATCATAGTTTAATGCAGCTTTATTTAGATGGAAATAAAAATTGTTTTTTTACTTTTTTTGATGTATTCGAAAAAAATTCACCTAAAATTTTAGAGAATAAAATATTTGATAATTTTAAGTATTTAAAAAAACACAATTTACAATCTATTAAGTTAGCTCAAAAGGAGGCAACAAAAAATGTTTTTAAAGCAAAAAAAATACCATTCAGAAGTTTTGAAGTGATGAAAAAAAATGAAGAAACATTAGGTGAATTGTTCACTTTTTTTATGTTAGAAACTATTTTATTAGGTAAAATGATGAGAATAAACCCTTTCGACCAACCGGCAGTAGAACTTATTAAAAAAGAGACAAAAAAAATATTAGTTTAATTGAATTTACCAAATAATATTTTAGACCTTCCATAATTTTTGGTTAATAAAATTTTAAATCCATCTGGAAACTCATCTAAAGTTTTTCTATCTCTATGAATTAATATAATTCCATCTTTTTTTAAAATTCCTTCATCTTTGATTATATCAAGTATAATTTTAATTCTAATCTCTTTAAATGGAGGGTCTAAGAAAATAAATTCATAATTTTTTAAATATAAATTTAAATTTTTCAATTTAAAAACATCTTTTTCTATAATTTCAGTTTTGTCCAAACATTCTAAAATATGAATATTTTTTTTTAACATGTTTAAAGCGGGAGGGTGATTTTCAAAAAAAGTAACATGTTTTGAGGATCTGGAAATACACTCTAAACCAAATGTTCCAACTCCAGAAAAAAGGTCTAAAATGTTAGAATTTAATAGTTTATATTTAAAAAATTTTGAGTGTTGTAAAATATTAAATATTGACTCCTTAACTGCATCTCTTAGAGGCCTAGTAGACCTGTCCTTTGGAATTAACAGTTTTTTACCTTTGAAGACTCCTGAAATAATTCTCATTAATCAATAACTTTGTAACCAATATCCTTTCTAAAAAAACCATTGTCCCAATCTAGATTATTTATTAATTTGATCAAATTATTTCGAGAATTTTTCAGATTATTAGACACAGAAACAAAATTTAAAACTCTGCCCCCTGAAACTAATATTTTTTTATTTTTTAAATTAGTTCCAGCATGAAATATATATTCACCATCTTTTAATATCAATCTATCCAATCCTTTAATATGAATATTTTTTTTATAATCCTCAGGGTAACCCTTGGCACAAAGAACAATACAAATACTTTTTTTTTTTAATTAATTTTATTTCACTTTTTTTTAAATTTCCCAAACAGCAACTTACAAATATTTCAATTAAATCATTTTTTAATAATGGAAGAATTGTTTGACATTCTGGATCACCCATCCTCACATTAAATTCAACTAAATATGGGTTATTATCTTTGATCATTAATCCTACATAGAGAAAACCTACATATTTTGTTCCCAATTCAGCTATTGCTTTTAGTGTTGGATTAATAATTTTTGTATTTATTTTTTCAGCTAATTTTGGACTGAATAGCCTTGATGGAGAATAACATCCCATGCCACCAGTATTTTTCCCAGTATCACCCTCTCCAACTCGTTTATGGTCTTGAGCCGTCCCAATAAACTTGTAATTTTTGCCGTCGCAAATAATAAAATAACTCATTTCTTCACCTTTTAAAAAGTCTTCGACTAACAAATTTTTTGCATCTCCAAATTTACCCCCAAAAATTTCTTCAGCTGCCGCAAACCCTTCTTCAAATTTTTTACATATGTAAACACCTTTGCCTGCGGCTAAACCATCTGCTTTAACTACCAATGGGTATTTTGAAATACTTAAAAATTTTTTTGCATCATTTAAATTTTCAAATATTTCAAAATTTGCAGTAGGGATTTTATATTTTTTACACATTTTTTTTGTAAATATTTTAGAACCCTCTAATTGTGATGATATTCTATTAGGGCCAAAAACTTTTATTTTTGTGTCACTGAAATAATCGACTATCCCATTAACTAATGGCTGCTCTGGTCCAACTATTAAAAGTTCAATTTTATTTATTAAACAAAATTCTTTTATTGATTTGAAATCATCAACTTTAATGTTTACATTTTCAGCAATATAACTTGTGCCAGCATTGCCAGGGATACAAAATATTTTACTAATTTTTGAGGATTCTCTAATTTTATAACAAATTGCATGCTCTCTACCACCACTTCCAATAATTCCAACAATCATTTATATTAATTTATAACTTAAAAATGAAAAATAAATTAGCTAAATTAAAATATCTACCTAATAATTATGAAATTGTTGAACCAGGCGACCATGTAATTTGCGCAGTATCAAATAAAAAGATTATGCTGGAAAACCTAAATTATTGGAATGTAGAACTTCAAGAAGCTTATTTTTCATTTGTTGAAGCTCAATTAAAAAGAGAAAAACTTAAATAATTAAATCTTCCATCGGTTATGCGACCAAATCCATTGATCTGGGTTTTTAGCTATTTTTTTCTCTAACCATCGATTTAATATATTAGTTATATTTTCAATATTATTATCATTATCAAAACTTAAATGTTCATCAAAAAATATTTTAAAGTGAATTCCATTGATCCTCTCTATATAAACTGGCTGAATATTGCAGCCAAACTTTTTTACGAATTGTGCTGGTATAGTAGTTGTAAGCGCATGTTTTCCAAAAAACTTACTTTTAATTCCTTCAGATACTCTTTGATCAATCATAATTGCTAAACTTTTTCCCTTTTTAAAATAAGTTAAGGCCTCTCTGACGCCCTTTAAGCCTTTTTTAATTTGATTTTTACAAATAAAATTTTCTCTTAAGTATTCCATGATTATGTTTAAAAATTTATTATTTAGGGGCCTGTAAACAGCACAAAGATCCACACCCTCCCTTTCTATTGCCATTGCCATTAGTTCAAAATTGTTAAAATGGCCGGATATAAATACTGTTGGTTTCCTACTTTTTTTAATCCTATTTAAATTTTCTAATCCCTCAATTGTTAAATATTTTTCTAATTTTTTTTTTCTAAAATTAGAGATATAAGGATATTCAGCTAAAATTCTTCCATAATTACCCCACATTGTTTTTAAAATTTTATTAATTTCATACTCTTTTATTAGCGGATTAAAATTTTTAATATTTTCTGTAATAACTTTTTTTGATCTGAAAACAGGACCGAAAGTTTTGCCTATAATGTAACCTAGACTTGAAGCTGTTTTATATCCAACAACTCTAAAAATAAAAAATAAAATCAATATTACCAGAAATTCAAAAAAGTATTTTATATTTTTCATAAGTACTTAGTTATAAATTTTTTAAATTCTTTTATTTTTTTAATTCTTAGTTCTATCTTTAAAAAATTTATATTTTTTCTATATCTACTGGGAATTCTGCAAAAATCTTTTTCAGTAGTTAAAATTTTTAAGTTTTTTTTGTATGCAATTCTTTTAATTCTATTAATGTCCAATTTAGAATAATTATAATGGTCGGGATATATAAGATTTGATTTATATTTTATTTTATATTTTTTAAGTGTGTTAATAAAGCTAATTGGATTACCAATTCCAGAGAAGGTTAGGTAATTGTTTTTTTTATACTTATTAAAATTTTTAGATACATATTCACCGTTAAATATTTTAATTTTGGGGTTTATTTGTCTAATTTTATTCAGAAATTTTTTATTCTCTAATTTACCATTAATGAAGACAACTTCATATTTTTTTAAATTATTAAGTTTTTCTCTGAGTGGTCCAGATGGAATTCTTAATTCATTACCAGCAAGAACAGATGAATTAAAACAAACTATTTTAAGATCATATTCAATTTTCTTATCTTGCAAACCATCATCAAAAATTACTAATTCAATTTTTTTTTTTATTGCTTGAGCTAATGATACTTCTCTATCTTTACAAAAAAAAACTTTATTATTTTTTTCTAATAGCTTTTTTTCATCTAAATGACTTTGATATCTTTTTTTTATAATTGCTGTTTTGAATTTTTTGTTAAAACTTTTTGCAATAAAATCAACCAAGGGCGTTTTTCCTGTTCCACCAATATATATATTTCCTACACAGATAGTTTTAATCTGAGAGTATTTTATTGGTGTTTTAAAAGATGTTAATAAATTTTTAACATCAATAATAAAAGTAAATGGATATAGAAGTATTGACTGAAATGTTAAATAATTTTTATCCCAGAATTTTGGTTTTATTAATTTCATTTAAATTAAAACTCTTATTTTTAACAAATGTGCAGTTAGAATATCATTGCCAATTTTCTTAAATTTATTTATTTCTTTTTTATTATTAGATTTTTTTTTTAATAAGTTAAAAATTGTTTTATTCAGTTCTGAAAAATTTTTGGCTTTATATGACAATTTTTTTTTGCTAAGCATATTGTAAATTTCATTAAAATTAAAAGTGTATTTTCCATGTGTAATATAACAACCGTATCTAACTGGCTCCAACGGATTCTGACCTCCTTTTGGAACCAAGGATCCCCCTAAAAAGACTACTTTGCTAAAAGAGTAAAATGTTTTGCTCTCTCCATAAGTGTCCACTAAATAAATATCAGTATCTTTATTGATTTTTCTATTTTCACTGTGACAAATATATTTTAGTTTTTTATGATTTAAGGTTTTCAATATTTCCGCTGATCTTTCTATGTGCCTTGGAATTAATATTGTAATTAAATTATTAAATTTCTTTTTTAGATTTAAGTGGATATTAGAAATAATTTCTTCCTCATTATAATGTGTGCTTGCTGCACACAAAATCCTCCTTTGAATGAAATTTTTTTTTAGTGAATTTTTTATATTTATTTTGCTTGTTTCTGAAAATTTTAAATTACCTAATATTTGCATTTTTTTTACCCTAAAATACTTCAAGTAATTATATGTTTCTTTATTCTGAGGAAAAATATAATCGAAAATGCTGAAAATATTTACCCCAAATTTTTTAAAATATTTCCATCTATTAAAAGATCTTTTGCTAATCCTAGCATTTAAAAGAAAGATTTTTATTTTCTTTTTTTTTAAACTATTTAACATTTCGGGCCAAATTTCTGACTCAACAAAAAAAACTGCACTTGGCTTCCAGTAATTTAAAAATTTATTCACAATTATAGGATTATCTATTGGATAAAATTGATGAATAGTTTTTCTAAATTTAAATTTTTCAAATATTTTTGAGGAACTTAATGTGGACGTTGATATTAAAATATTTTTTATATCTTTCTCTCTTTCAAGTTTTTCTACTAGAGGAGTAATGCTTAACAGCTCTCCAACGCTCGAACAATGAAACCATATTAATTTACCATTTCTTCTTTTTTTTTGTAAAAAGCCAAATTTTTCAAAAAATCTATCTGAGCTTTCTTTCTGTTTTAATATTCGGTAAATTATTATTATTGGTGAAAAAATAATAACAATTACTATCGCAAGATTATAGAAAACTCTCATTAATTTTTTTGAATTTGTTTATCGTAAAAATTTTTATATAGCGATGAATTGCTTAAAAGCTCTGTGTGATCCCCCTCGGCCACAACTTCCCCTTTATCTATTACATAAATTTTATTTGAATTTAATATAGTCGATAGTCTGTGTGCAATTACGAGAGTTGTTTTTCCTTTAGTTAAAAAATTAAGAGCATCTTGAATTTTTTTTTCAGTTTCCGAGTCTAAAGAAGAAGTGGCTTCGTCCAAAAGTATTATTCTACTATTTTTTAAAAATGCTCTTGCAATTGACAACCTTTGTTTTTCACCACCTGAAAGTCTAATTCCGTTTTCACCGATTATTGAATTATATTTGTTTGGAAGTAAATTTATAAATTCATCGGAATAAGAGAGTTTTGCTGCCTCTTTAATCTCTTGATCGGAAGCATTTAAATTAGCATATCTTATATTATTCAAAATTGTATCATCGAATAATGTTGTTTCTTGACTAACTAAAGAAACGTTTCTTCTTAAAGATGATAAACGCTTTGTTTTAATTGATTGATCATCTATTTTAATATCACCTTCTGTACAGTCGTAAAAACGAGGAATTAAATTTAAAATCGTAGATTTTCCAGCACCACTATGACCTACAAGTGAAGTCATTTCCCCACCCGTTATATTTAAATTAACATTTTTTAGTATAGATCTTGAATTGGAATTATAATTAAAGTTAACTTTTTCAAAAGAAATTGATCCATTTATAATTTTCAATTCATCTAAATTTTTATCTTCTAAGATATTATGTTTTTGATCTATAATAGGGAGAATTCTTCTCGCAGAAGCCAAACCTTGGTTGATTGTTAGATTTAATGTTGCTAGAGACCTCACAGGTTGATAAGCCAACATCATTGCAGCTAAAAAAGAAAAAAAGTTATTTACGGCTATTTCTCCTCCTAAAATTAAATTACCAGAATAAAAAATTAAAATTGCAATCATTATTCCAGTTAAAAATTCCATAATTGGAGAAGATCTAGCATAAATTATAGCTAATTTTTTACCCCTGTTCTTTATCTGTTCTAAGGCATTATTAGCCCTAGACGTTTCATAAGTTTCTTTTTGAAAAACTTTAATCAATTTATGATTTCTAAATATTTCTAAAAGAAGAGTATTAAGAATGGCGGCACTATCCATTGCTTGGACAGTAACTTTATTTATTCTTTTACCTAGGAATCTAGCAAAAAAACTTGCAAGCGGAATCATAACTATAGCTATTAATGATAACTTCCAATTTTGATAAAACATCACACATAATAAGCCAACTAAAGTGAGAGTATCCTTAAAAAGGTTTAAAATACCAACACTTACAAGTGCAGTCATAAAATTAACATCGCTAATTAGATTTGTTATTGTTTTGCCAGAATGTTTTTTCTCGATTGTCTCAGTATCAGCTTTTATCAAGTTTTTCATCATATCAACTTGGATAGCTTTTCTTACATCTTCTCCTACACTTATCATTATAGACTTAGCTAAATACAATGATAAACCTTTTGCGGAAAACGCTAAAATAATACCTAATGGTATAATCAACATTAAACTTTGGTTTTTTTGAATAAAAAGTTTTTCAACAGCTGGATCCAATAACCATGCTATTGACGAAGTGCTTGCTGCTAAAACTAAAGAAAAAATTAAAGCTAAAAAAATTTGCGGTAAAAATTTTTTTGTATAGTCATTAAATAATCTTTTTAATATTTTAATATTACTCATTATATGTAAATTTTATTTATTATAATGTTAGTAAAAACTAAAAAACCTAAAAAATTATTACTTTTAAACTTCTTTAAACAATTATTTGGATTCGAAACATCTAATTTTATTATTTGAAAAAATAATAAGTGAATTATTATAATTATTAATCCAATATAATAGTAGTAATTAAATTCCATTAATACTCCTAATAAAATTTGTATTAATATAAAAATTAAATAGCATAAAAAAATAAGCTGCTTAGGATTTTTCTTAAATTTAATTGATGTTGATTTCACTCCTATTATTTCATCATCTTTGATATCTTGAAACCCATATATTGTGTCGTAAGCTAATGTCCAAAATATGGCTCCAATATAAAAAATTATCGGAATATAACTAAATTCAGGTTTTATCGAGAACCAAGCCATTATAAGACCATAATTGAAAGTAAATCCTAAAAATAATTGGGGCCAATATGTATACCTTTTCATTAAGGGATAGCTAAATGCGAATGGCATTGAGGCAAGACCCAACAATATTGTAATAAAATTAAATTGCATTAAAATTAAAAATGCAGTCGAACACAATATAATTACATACACTAAACCTAAGTTTACAGATATTTTTCCAGATGCAATTGGTCTTTTTTTGGTTCTTTCAACCATTACATCATATTTTCTGTCGAGTATATCATTTACAATACAACCAGCTGACCGCATAAGAACTGAGCCTAAGAAAAAATATATAAGATATAATAAAAATCTAAAATTATTATCGTTAAAATTATTAGCTAATGTTAAACCCCATAAACAAGGCCAGAACAACAACATTATACCTATTGGTTTTTTAATTCTTATTAAATCAAGAAAAAGTTTAAATTGTTTCACCATAATTTACTTGTAAATAACAAAGCATCGATTCATAATCAAATTGATTCGTATGGATATTAATTATACAGTAACGGCTTTAATGTTTCCTGCAATCCCTTTAATTATGGGAGTTTATAGCAACAGGTTTCACACACTTAGTAATTTAATAAGAAAAATTCACGATGAGCATGTGTTTGAAAAACATACTCCACCCGAGTGGAAAGACCAACTTATAAATTTAAACAACAGAATTAACGTATTGAAATATACAATCATGTTTTCCGCGTTTGGTTTTTTGTTCAACATGTTGACAGTTTTTGCTTTGTATTTAGAAAAAATATTTGTTGCTAGGATAATTTTTGGTTCATGCTGTTTATCTATGATGATATCTATTGTTTTTTTTATAAGAGAAATACAAATTT
>MDSW01174717.1_pt1 | contig 10960 bp, 7 predicted proteins | sample 811171 | NCBI WGS metagenome assembly MDSW01 (sample SAMN05326641, study PRJNA326480) | marine metagenome | isolation source: seawater | place: Atlantic Ocean: North West | collected 2012 | reverse complement strand
TCGAGGTAATAACTCATATGACCAAGAGAGTGGGCCATGCTAGTGAAATTGCTTGGGAATTGCGTAAACAGGAGGTTGAGGGGATAATCGTAGCAGTCGGAGGTGATGGAACAGTGCATGAAGTTGCCAGCGCGTTGCGCGGTAGTGACATTCCTCTTGGAATACTTCCCTTTGGTTCAGGAAATGATTACGCAATTACTCAAGGCATATCTCGTAGTAATGTAGATGATGCAATTGAAGTCCTTGTTAATGGAGTTGATAGACGCTGTGCTGCTTGGCGCTTAGAAGGTTTTCCAGCCACAAGTGAAGGAGACTATCCATCGCCAAAATCTAATGAATGGGACGGACCTGCTCAACATTCTGGTAGAGTAGTACGGTGGGTATTCCTAGAAACTGACGCAGGAATTACAAGTGCTATTTCCAGAGCCAAATTATCCAGAGCTAAATGGATTAAAGGTAATAAGAAATATACCTATCTAGGAATTACAACAATTCCATTTTGGAAGAGGAGGAAGGTTTGGCTGAAATTAGATGATAATGAAGGAGAAATACTTGATTTCACAATGTTTGCCGCAACGACTGGAGAAACATTTGGTGGTGGATATCAGGTATGTCCTGGAGTTTCACCCCTTGACAAAGAAGGATCAATCGTTTTCGCTCCACGACTTTCACGAATCAAAATGCTTTCTCTTATGGGACCAATTAAGAAAGGAAAGCATATTGGTAAATGGGGGATTACTCAACAGAAGGCGAATCGAATCGAAATCAAGCCAGTAGATTCCAATGGAAATATTTGTGAGGAACCATTACCATTATCCACTTGGGTTCAAGCAGATGGTGAACCAGTTTTTGTAAGTCCAGCACTTTTGGAATGGCATACAGAACAACTTTTAGTACGTGGTGCAAAAAATGTACCTTGGGCTTAGAATGAGAAATCCGAGAAATCATCATTATCATCAAGATCAGGCTTTCTTTTTGGTGGAGACTTTCTTACAGGCGGACCTTTTCTAGTTGAATCATTATCTCCGCCCTTTGTTTTTCTGACTGCTCTTCTTTTTGGTGGTCCTCTTTCAGAAGAGATTGAATCTTCATTAGATGAAACACTTTGTCTTCCAGCGACCCTTCTTCTCTCAGATGATTCTCTAGTTGTTCTTTGAGGCGCTGAAAATTCGTATTCTTCTTCTTTTTCTGGATTTAGAATATCATCTATGTCAAAAGCTAGTGTATGACCAATTCTTTCTGTAGAATCACCTAGGTTAATTCCTCCAGAATCTATTGATTCTTGTAATTGATCACCCATGTCATATGCATCATCAGTAAGTATTACTCCTCCTCCACCTAACTCTGCACCTTGTCCTCGTCCTCCTCCAATTGAACTAAGTACACTCTCAACATCAAAATCATCTAATTTTTGGGTAGTCTTTGCTTTACCTTCATCTTTCTCTTCAGTAGCAATCATAGAACCAGCAGACATATCAAGCCCATCTTTCTTAGCTTTCTTAACATCTTTACGGACAACTTTTGCCATCTTCATTTGAGCATCAGTTAGCATTGCTTTTGCTGCAGATTTTGCACCATGTCTTTCCATTCCAACTGAGAATGTAAATAGTAAGAAAGCACCTCCACCACCTGCAATTAATACTAGTAAGAGGTATAAATATGTTCCAATATATGGTACATCACCCTTTTTCCAACCTTTACCATCCATTGAAACTGATTCATCTTCAAGATTAATTCCAGTAACAACCATTGAAATTCCAGTTTGTGCTAATTGTATTGCTCTACAATCTTCTCCAACGTCCCATTGTCCTGCAACTACTTGTGCTGTCGGATTAAGAAGATTTACAGCATAACCAACAATTTCAATTGGTTGATGCCATTCGTTTAATGCAGCAAAACCTTCCAGTATTTCTTCATTAGCGGGGATTAATCCAACCACACCATATTTTGAATGGTCAAGACTACTACTATCTAATTTAGGCATGGTTGAAAGAGAAGTAGGCATATCCCACTCTTTTAAATTAAATTTATCATAATCTTCAAAAGTTTTATCTTTTGCAACATCAAACGCATCAAGTCCAATAAAAACAGATGTAGTAATTACTTTTTCACTGGGTTCTGTTACACCTTCAGTAAAATGTTTACTTGCTACCAACCATCCAGAAACTCTTACTTCTTGTGTCACTTCTCCAGTAGTTCCAGCTTTTATTTCTCCACCAGCATCACCACAACCTTGTAAATTCAGATCCATTTGAGCAGTATCGTCAGATAGTTTTGAAGTAACATTAAATAATGTTTCAGGGTTATTATCCCATTTTGTTTTAAATTCTCCATTTCCATCCCCCCATTCTGCAACTGGCGCCCCAAAACAACCGACTAAGAGTAGTGAAATTAGCAAAACAGTTGCCAAAGAGGCTCGGCTCATGTCTGTCCGATACCCTCTTCCATTGAAAAAGAGACGGTTGTAAATATAAGCAAATACTTGAAAGTAACAAGTCCTCGGATGTTTAGGCGGAGGTCGCATAGCCTGGTATTGCGCCGGTCTTGAAAACCGGTGTCCCATGGACTCGGGGGTTCAAATCCCTCCCTTCGCGCTCTTTATTTCATATTCTTTAGATTCTAATTTCAACAAATTCATTATTAGCTCTAGTTTCATAGATTTTCAAATCCTTTCTTTTAGATAGTTTCCCTACTAATTTCCCATATGGTGGAAACAACGGAAAAGGACTCCATTCAATTAAACTACCATCATCTAATTCATGTTTAGTTTGGTGCAGTGGACATTTAATACATCCATCTTCAATTTTTGCTCCATAGGCTAAGGGCCATCTCATATGTCTGCAAAGAGCTTCAGTAGCAAAATAACCTTCACCAGATTGTCCAATTAGAATCAATTTTTTAGCAACCCGAATCATTTTTTTCTTGCCCGGTTTTAATTTATTAATTTTTATTGCATTATACCATTTCATAATATCTACCTAAACTAGAATTTCTGACATTCCACCATCTAAGTGTAGTATCTGTCCAGTAAGATTGTCTGGAGCACCTGTTAATAACCAATCGATACTTTTTGCTATTTCTTCAGGTTTATTGATTCTTTTCAATGGAATCATTTTTTCTGAAGCATCACGAACTAAATCAGATCTTAGTAGATTTTCTGCCAATCTCGTTTCAGTTAATCCCGGAGCTACAGCATTGATTCTGATTCCTCTTTTTGCATAGGTAGCAGCAGCAGAACGAATCATTGATTCAACACCACCTTTTGCAGCAGCAATGGCTTCATGGTTAATTAATCCTAAACTCCCAGCAACACTAGAGGTGAAGACCATCCTACCTCCCCCATTTCTTAGCATTATTTTTCCACCTAATGAGAGGGTTAAGAATGCAGTTGTCAGATTAGTATTAATTACTTCAATGAAACTTTCCACAGTCATTGCATGGGGCGGTTTAATCATGATTGAACCCACTAAATGTGCGATACCACTGATTTTACCATTACCTTTTTCTAAAGCGTATTCTATTGCGTTATTTAATGAATCTTTATCTAAAGCATCTCCAATAATTATTGAAGCACCTAGCGATTTAAGTTCTTCGACTCTAGTTTCGTCTCTAGCATATAATGTTACATGATTTCCGTTCTCTAGTAATATTTTAGCAACAATAATGCCAATATCACTACTTCCTCCAACAATAAGATATGAATCATTCATACTTGTGGTATTTGTATTAGATATTTATACTACTGTTCGTAACTGTAATATTACTAAATTTCTGTTTTTCTCTTGTTAAACATTAATCCAGCAAGTAGCGCTACCATTAGAATTCCGATTCCAAAACCAGGAGTACTATTCGTATCGTCTGAGGAATCTTCCACGGTTCCTGAACCTACTATTATTTCTCCCTTCATGTCCATTGCTACATGAGGTTCACAAACATAGTAGAATGTTTCATCTTCTGTGAAAGTATGTCTAAAGTCAACTGTAACTTGAGGTTCCCCACTGTAAACTCCACTAGTAATTTTCATTGTGGCAGTTTCACTACTAACTTGAGCAACATTATGTCCCATGGATTCACCATCCCATATCCAACAAACAGTATCTCCTACCTTGATGTATACTTTTACTTGATCATATGCCATACCAGTAGAATCTATTCCAATTATAACATCACACTCCGAGGTATCTTTTTCAACTGTAGAATCAGTATTATTGTCTACAGTATCACCGTTTTCTTCATCTTGTGTTGAATCAGTTTCATCTTCAGGAGGCATCAATACTTTGTCAATCACATGAATGACTCCATTACTGGCGGGAACGTCTGCAAGGGTTACGTTAGCATCTCCTATTTTCACGACCCCATCATTTACTGCGAAAGATAGATTGTCTCCATTTAGCATAGTTACGGTAAGTCCATCAGTAACTTCTGCAGATGCTACAGATCCAGAATATACATGGTAAGTTAGGATATCTACAAGTATAGCCTTTCCTTCATCGGTATCTAAAGCTGCTAAGTCAATTCCTGCATCAGTAAAAGCCTGATCAGTAGGGGCAAATACTGTGAAAGGCCCATCATCTTGTAGTGCAGAAACTAAATCTGCCTGTGTCAATGCGGCAACTAGGGAGTTGTGAATTGTGGTGGCACCTGCCGTCATTGGAATATTTACAGCAGGTGTCCATAGGTATGACTCACATTCTTCTTGGCTTACCATCGTGAATGTATGTGTTACCATGTTGTAGCAACCAGTGAACGTCTCACCGTTCATCTCGAAGTCTTCGTAGTAGGTAAATGCCATACACTCATCGAATGATGCACCCGCAACAACAGTATGTGTTACCATGTTATAGCAGATATCCCCGTCAGATTCTGTGACTGTTGGCTCATCTACTGGTGGCATCAATACTTTGTCAATTACATGTATGATACCATTTGATGCCATTACATCAGCAGTTACAACAGTAGCATCGTTTACCATGACTGTATCACCTACAGTGAATGTTACATTATCTCCATTTGCCATTGTAGCAATCATTCCATCTGTAACCTCTGAAGAGGCTACTGATCCAGAATAAACATGGTAAAGCAAGATATCAGTTAGCGTGGTTTTACCCTCTTCATTATCCAATGCTTCTAGATCAATACCAGCTTCAGTGAATGCATCATCTGTTGGTGCAAATACGGTAAATGGTCCATCTCCTTCTAGAGTTGCTACTAGTTCGGCTTGTACTAGTGCAGCAACTAGAGAGTCATGAACTCCCGTATTTGATGCATTAGTGGGTATGTCTTCTGTTTCATCGGCAATCGCTAAAGGTGAACAAATTAGCATTGCAGTAATTAGTATTGTTAACGGTACAATTCGCATGGTGTTTCGAATTTTGTGGGATATAAAAAGGAGTGTATATATCCAATATTTTTTCAAATTTTAATATCTTTTTGAAAAAAATTAATTTCAGATTATCATTCGTTCATACAAGATATAATGTGTGGGCTTTGTTTGGGCCGTATTATGAAGCCTAGTATCAATGTCCTCGGAGAAGAACTACAGACTTGCTCATCAAAACCGCTTACAGGTTGGTATAGAGATGGTTGTTGTAATACCGATAAAAACGATCGCGGATTACATACCGTATGTTGTATATTAACTGATAAATTTTTACAATTTGCTAAATCTCAAGGAAATGATTTGATTACTCCTTCACCACAATTTAATTTCCCAGGCCTGAAAGCAGGAGATCGTTGGTGTGTCTGTGCTAGAACTTGGTTAGAAGCTGCGGAAAGAGGCGTTGCCTGCCCTGTTAATTTAGAAGCAACGCATGAGGAATCATTACAAATTATTCCAATCGAACTATTAGAAATACATGCGGAATAGATTTGAATTTAATATTAAATCCATACATCATTAGATGCAGTTAAATCATTTTCTTTTTCTCCAGTATTTACTACATCTTTAGGTTCAATTAGCATAATTTCACACTCATTTTCTGCATAAGGTCTATGTTCTACTCCTTTTGGAACAACATACATTTCACCTTTGTTTAATTCTACAGTTTTATCCTTAAATTCAATTTTCATTTCCCCCTCAATAACGAGAAAAAGTTCATCAGTTTCAGAATGATTATGCCAAACAAAATCACCTTTAATTTTTACTAATTTTATTTGATAATCATTTAATTCAGAAATTACTTTTGGAGACCAATGTTCAGAAAACAGTGATAGCTTCTCCTTCAAATTTATTTTGCTCATAAGTTCATCTCCTTTGAATATTGACAAGAGGTAATTGTTTTTTGTTTTACTATTATTCTTCCTCTTCTTGTTTATGGAGTAATGATAGACACGTTGCTAAAATTACTGCAAATAAGATACTTATTGTCAATAACCTTCCACTATTTCGTGCAGGTGGAAATGTTGATAATCCAAGTAATAAGAATATCGACATTGATGAAATCGCAGCCCCCCACCTTGCAAAATTATCCTGTGTGGTAGATGGGTGTTCAGCACTAGCATGAGAAAGATAATCTGCAGCAAACCCCATACCTAATAGGACAGCAGGGGCTGTATGAACTCCTCTTGAACCAATTATACTAGCCATGCCATCAACTGCAATTCCAATAGCAATGGTTCCAATTGCTATTCGCGAAGCTTTGAGAGGAGATCGTAATAAATAGAAGGTTACAATTAATACAGCAATTCCAGCATAAATGATTTGCAAAATTCTAGTTTCTCCAAATTCTTTCGCAAGCTCTGCACCCGCAACTAAATCACCCCCAATTTCACCGTCTAAATTATTTATTGACAATAATGTTCGAACATCATTAGCAAATTCAATAGCAGCATCAGAATCTTTTCCATCAATAAATACAGAAATTGCTACCCCTGTTGTGACCCCTTCACTTTCTAATTTTGGGTTTGTTTGAATTAGTAAATCATTAAAGTCATCTAGAATGGTGTTTATAGTGTCATTTTCAAAACTCCCTTCAGAATATGGAATGCCTAGAATTAGTGGAGAACGATATATTCCCGTTTCAATAGAAATAATACTTGGATGATTAGAAAGTTGTTTTTGAAATGTTTGTATTTTATCTAGGTCATCAGGAGAATCACCGTCCCCATCAATTACAATCCATGTTTCAGTCCCTGCGCCAAGAATATATTTTGATTGCAAAGTATCTAATTCATTTAGAGCGGGATCATCATTTGGTAAAAACTGTTTAACATCTAAAATATCAACACTAGGGGGTGATAGAACTGCAATTGTGGCTAAAATTACTAATGCTATTGGCCAAAACGTAGAATTGGAATAATAATCCGTTTTCTTAATTTTATGGGACTCATCAAATTTTCTTCTTCTACTCAAATAAAAATCCTCTAAGACAAATCTCGTAACAATCCAATCTAGTATTATTCCAAAAATCATAATTAATGCTAAAGATCGTTGTGCTTTTATTGGAGAAAATAAAGCCAATGAAATCGCAGTAACCGTTGTAATCATAGCAATTAATAGCATTTTCCTAACTTCTTCCTTGTTCCTTGATGATTTACAATACCAAAAAGCACCATCTACTGCTACACCCATTATTATTGGAACTGCAATAGCATCTACAATAGAAATTGTAAACCCAAATGAAGAAAGAATACCAATTTCTGCTAAGATTATTAGTCCTACACTTCCAATAGTAATTGATGAAACCCTCCAATCTCTTAATCCAAGAGTTAGTATTGTAATTAGAAAAATTAATGATGGTATTAATAATCCAGAAAGATCATCTTCAGCAATTTTTTGTGATTTAGCAAATAACATATTTACTCCTGCGGGAGTTATTTGAAATTCGGTATCCTGACTAATTTTTTCTGCCCAGGTTAGAATTAAACTCCATTCAACATCAAGTTCTTTATTTGAGGCGTCTTCAACATCAATTAGCCAAAGTAATTCATTTGCTTCAGGAGCTTGATTAATAGATGATCCAGAAAAAGCGGGACATGCAACATTAAATTTCACGTCATTTGGTAAAAGTAATAATGTAGATTGAAATGCAATATTTTCTTCATTAGTAGCATTTTCTCCACACCAACCATTTTCTATGGGTGGTTGCAGTACATCAGCCCATCTACTTGCATTAATGATAGATCTATTTTTTGAATTAAATGCATTATCCCATGCGTCTAATGGGGATACAATTTTACTAATATATTCTGAACCATTTTGATCTAAAAATAAGAGATTATTTTCATTATTTTCAATTGATTCTTTAAGCGATAATAATTTTTGTACTCTTGTTAGATTATTAGTTAATTCTTTACCATCATCATGGGTAATTATTAAAATCAAATTTGTATTGTCTTTAGAAACCTTTTCATTTTCGATTCTTTCATAGGCTTTATCATCAAAAAGTACTCTTGTATTTAAGACAGGTTCGGTTGGAAAGATGAATATTAAACCAGAACACAATACCAACACAAGAATTATTGCAATTCTGGTATTTTTTGGGTTCATATTCCCCTCTTACTAGTAAAACTAAATCATTATTACTTTGTAATTAAAGGATTTATTTCCATTCCATCCATTGTCCCGTGTTACCGTCTTTGTACCACCAAGAACCACTTCCAGATGGATATTCTAAGACCTCATAACCATCTCTCCATTGTCCTTCCAAATAATTTGGAGGAGTCCGGCTTTGTGAAGAAGGTGGAGCAGAATTATAACTCGCAGGAGTCTTTACAATCTCTTCATAATCATCCCATGCAGCATCATCAGCCCAATCATCGTCTTCTCTACCCCTTAATTTCATTACAGAGAGTAAAAGAACAATAACTACGACTAAAACACCGATTATAATTAGGAATATATTTTGATATTCTCCGAGAGTGGAACTTAAACCGGTTCCACTGCCACTTTCTTCTTCATTTGAATCAATATTTGAATCATCATTTGAATCATCATTTGAATCATCATTTGAATCATCATCATTGGATTGTAATGGGTTATCTTCATCGGGTAAATCCCCCCCATCATCTGTAGTAATTCCTGTAGGTGATACAATAATTGTTAATTCAGCAGGGTTATAATTTCCTCCAGATACTAAAATATCAATAGTACCTTCTTGAGCTATAAATTCTGCTTGACCCGCATCATTAGTTACCATACTAAAAATTGTCCATGCCCCATCCTTTTTCCCAGTAACAGAAAGACCGTCTACCGGAGCATTACTTTCATCCACTACATTAATTGTAATTATGTCTCCAATCTTAGGATCTGCAGGACTAAAACTAAGGAATATATTACTTACTTCAGGCGGTTCAGGATTTGGTTCTGCTATGATTACTTCATTATTTATCGCTGAAACAATTGTTGCAGAATCCCCTTCACCGATTTGTGCAATAGATAAGATTGTATATTCTCCTACAGGAGATGAAAGAATTGGTAGTTGTAAATCGGCACTAGAACCTTGACCCCATGCAATTGAATCAATATTAGATAGAAGACTATCAATTAATTCAAAAATTTCTTCAGGAGTATTTATTTCATTTCCTCCATCAGTTTCATGCCATGAATCTCCAACGTCATTACAAAAATCATTTACTCCATTAAAATCTGGACCTATGTCAATATACATCTGATTTACATGTTCATCAAGAATTAATTCAAAATCTCCAGTATCTTCAATCTTATAATTTGCATACCATTGGTCATCTCCTTCCCATTCTTGATACCAATCTCTTACTGGAGAAATAATATTTCCTTCACTATCTTTAAGATAAGTATCGGCTGGATTAGGAGGTGTTTCTGAACTCCATCTACTCATATCTACATTTATTCTTGTTCTGATATTTGATTCTCCATAAGAGGTATCAGTATCCCAGTCGTAATCATTTCTATCTTCACACCAAGCATCAGATACGATTCTAACTTTATTTATCTCTTCTTCTTGAGCAACCCAACCAACTTCATTTCGTACACCTTCACCATAAATAAACTCTGTAAATGCAGAAAAGTCAATTGTTGCAGGGTCAAATCCTTCTTTTGGAGTTGCAACAGCAAGTATCCTAGATGCAGGTCCATCTTCATCACTTAGTGCAATGTTTGTTGTTTGCCCTGGTCCAAGATCACCAGTTAATTTCAATGAAGCAGGATTATTTAATATAATTCCAATATGTAATGCATTAGGGAATAATTGTTCACTCGAATCGTCTTCATCATCCCAATCATCCTCACCATCTTCATCATCCTCATTATTACTACTATCCATAGCTAAAGCAGCAAATAGGTACATTGGTGCTTTTAATTCAACTTCCCAATTTTTGGCCGAGTCAGAACATGAAAATTCTAATTCTGTTGACATCTCATCATCATCTCCATCATCCCCAGTCCATTCATCATGGGGGACATCAGGGAATGCATCACGAAGATCTAGTGGTACTAGCCCGGCAAAAATTGTATGGCCTTCATCACAAGGAATATCTGTAGGTGCTATGGAAATACCAGTACTCAAATCAGCTCTTTCAGAAATATATACTGGAAGTCCTCCAAAAGTAGTTTCTTGATTTAAATCACCACCAATTGTAATACTTCCTTCAGTGACTCCTGCTAAATTCATCCCAATCCCTACCATTTCTTTACCATCAGCCCGAGTTACTTTCGCTTGTGCAATTGAAATATATGCGCCAGGAAGTGTAGGAGTTACTGACATAACCGCATCTCCATCACTATTTGAAGTCATAATTTCTTCTTTCATAACTTCAAATGGCCCATCTGTAATGAAACTATCAATTATTGCAGGACTTGGAGTTGTAGTATACCATGAATTTAATTGACAATATTGCCATTGTCCCCATTCAAAACTTTGTATGTCCCAAGAATACCACGTATGATCCTCATCTTCACCTGTCTCCTCGTCATCATGTTCATGATTTTCATCTGTTCTTTCAAAACCTTCTCTACCTAGATAAGTGAAATAATGAAAATATG
>MDSW01169204.1_pt1 | contig 10960 bp, 12 predicted proteins | sample 811171 | NCBI WGS metagenome assembly MDSW01 (sample SAMN05326641, study PRJNA326480) | marine metagenome | isolation source: seawater | place: Atlantic Ocean: North West | collected 2012 | reverse complement strand
CCAAGATTGTGTCCTGAAACAATAATTACATCATCAACTCTTCCTGTAATCCAATAATATCCATCCTTATCTCTTCTGCATCCATCACCAGTAAAATATTTACCATCGAATTGAGAAAAGTAAGTATCTATGAACCTTTGATGATCACCATAAACAGTTCTCATCTGTCCAGGCCATGATTGATTAATGCACAGTCTCCCTTCTCCAGGTCCTTTAATTTCTTTTCCATCTTTATTAACTAATACTGGTTTAATTCCATAAAAAGGTTTGGTTGCTGAACCTGGTTTTAAGTGAATTGCACCCGTTTGAGGAGCTATTAAGATACCGCCGGTTTCTGTTTGCCACCAAGTATCAACAATAGGACAATTAGAATTTCCAACAGTTTTAAAATACCACATCCAAGCCTCAGGGTTTATTGGCTCACCAACCGTTCCTAATAATTTTAAAGATTTTCTTGAGGTTTTGTTTACAGGTTCATCTCCCTCCCTCATTAATGCTCTTATTGCTGTTGGTGCAGTATAAAAAGTATTTACTTTAAATTTATCAACAATTTGCCACCATCTAGAACTATTAGGATAGTTAGGAACTCCTTCAAACATGATAGTTGTAGCACCGTTAGATAATGGTCCATAAATTATATAACTATGACCAGTAACCCATCCAATATCAGCAGTGCACCAATAAATATCTTTAGGTTTGTAATTAAAAATATATTGGTGTGTCATTGACGCATAAACCATATATCCACCAGTTGTATGCAAAACACCTTTTGGTTTGCCTGTGGATCCAGATGTATAAAGAATGAACAATGGATCTTCAGCATTCATTTCTTCTGGTTCACAATAGTTTGGCACATCCTTAATTAGATCATGGTACCAAACATCTCTGTCACTATTCCAAAAAATGTAATTTCCAGTTCTTTTAACAACAATACATTTTTTGACATTAGGACAATTTGTTAAAGCTTCATCAGTTGTTGCTTTTAATGGAATTGTTTTTCCACCTCTTACACCTTCATCAGCAGTTATGATATATTCTGACTCACAGTCATTCACTCTTCCAGATATTGATTCAGCAGAAAAACCTCCAAAGATTATAGAGTGTATTGCTCCAATTCTTGCACATGCTAGCATTAAAATTGCAAGCTCAGGGATCATAGTCAAATAGATCGTTACTCTATCCCCTTTTTTAATTCCTAATTTTTTAAGTCCATTAGCAGCTTTTGAAACTTTTTGATGAAGTTGTTTGTAAGAAATTTTCTGAGTATCCTTTGGATCATCTCCTACCCAAATAATTGCAGTTTTATCTTTTTTATCTTTTAGATGTCTATCTATACAATTTGCAGAAGCATTTAATGTTCCATCTTCATACCATTTTATTCTAACTTCATTTTTACTATATTTAACATCTTTAATTTTTTTATAAGGTTTTATCCATGTAATTCGTTTTCCCTCTTTTTTCCAAAATCCATTATTGTTTTTTATAGAATCGTTATATCTATTTTCATATTGAGATTTATTAGCAAGGCTACTTTTAACCCATTCTGGTCTTGTTTTAATTATTAATTCTTGAGATGAAGAATTTTCTCTCTTTTTTTTTTTTAATTTTAGAGATTTTTTTTTTAACAATCTTTTTTTTATCTTAAATCTTCTTCTTTTTTTATTCTTTGAACTTTTTTTTCTTTTTTTTAATTTTTTTTTCTTTTTTGACATAAATATTTATTATTAAATCTTACCCATGTTATTTAAGATTTTCCAGCTTTTAGAGTCTATAGGCATGACAGATAACCGACTTTGCTTTATTAGTGATAAATGGCTCAATTCCTTGTTTTTCTTAATTTTTTCAAGGGAAACTGGTTTCTTTAATTTTTTTATAAATTTAACTTTTACAGCAACAAACCTTTTAGATTTATCAGTTTTATCAAGAAAACATTCTTTTATTACTTTAACAATTCCAACAATTTCTTTTCCAATATTAGAGTGATAAAAAAAACAAAGATCACCATTTTTCATATTTTTTAAATTTTTAGCAGCTTGATAGTTTCGGACTCCATCCCATGTAGCCCCCTTTTTGCCAGTTTTCTTTTGTTGGTCAATTGACCATATATTAGGCTCAGATTTTAATAACCAATAATTCATTTATCTATTTATTATTTAAATTTAATTGTTTAATTTAATTAACGCTATATAAATATTTATTTTTTTAAAATGAATATAGGAATTGTTTCAGATTATCTATTAAACTCAGGTGGTGCAGCTAATTTTGCTGAGTCAGAATTAGAAACTATCAAAAATTTAGAAAATGAATATTCTAATCAATTCACTTTTTATTATATTGTAACAAATCAAGAAACATTTAATTTTTTAAAAAATAAAAATTATAATGTAATTTTTTATAATAAAGATAGTTTAATTAATAGATTTAGTTTGTTTCTAAACTCAATTAATCAAATCAGGAAAATAATTGACAGGTTAAAATTAAATTCTTTTAGTAATTTTTTAAATAAAAGAGGTATAAATTTCTCAATTTTTATAACGCCATCTAAACTTGTTTATTTTCTTAAATTTAAAGATTTCGTTTCAACTTTATGGGAATTGCAATTTAAATACACTCCTAATTTGAAAGAATATAAAAATAAACATTTTGATTTATTTGATAGAGATAGTATTGCAAAATTTATATCACTATATTCATTTAAAATATTTGTAGGATCTTCAAAAAGCAAAGATGATTTTTCAAGATTTTATTATTGCGATAAGTCTAGGATTATCGAAAAAATGACTCCATCATCTATAGTTAATAAATTTGAAAAAATGAGCGTTAAAGCTAATGAAAATAAGATTGGAAATTATTTATTTTATCCAGCTCAGTTTTGGTCTCATAAAAATCATATGTATATTGTTGAAGCTTTTTTAGAATTTAAAAAAAAAAAATATAGATATTAAATGTGTATTTGCTGGATCAAACAAGGGTAATTTAAAAAATATAAAACAAAAAATATCAAAATATGGTCTAGATAATTATTTTATAATATATGATAAATATTTATCCGATGAAGAAATAATTCAATTATATATAAACTGTAAAGCAGTAGTGATACCTTCAATTACAGGTACTTATACCTTTCCACATGTTGAAGCATTTTATTTTGAAAAAATTGTTTTTAGTTATAAAGATAATTTAGATAAAATTTTTCATGATAAAATTATGGAAATAAATATTGATGATTTTAAAAGTTTAGAAAATAAATATTCTGAATTTTTAGAAAATAAAGATGATCAAATTAATAAAATGATTAAATCAAATAAAAAATTTTATCAGGAAAATATATCAGTATTGTCTAATACAAAAATTTATAAAAAAGTAATTGATCAATATTTATCAGATATAAACAAATGAAAAAAATTCCTTGGTCAAAGCCACAATTAAATATTCAAGATAAGAAATTCTTAAATAATGCCTTTAATTCAACATGGATCTCAGACGGTGAATATGTAAAGAAATTTCAAAATCTAGTAAAAAAAAAAATTAAAAGAAAATTTGCTTATACTGCATCGAGTGGCACCACCGCCATTCACTTAGCTTATCTATCATTAGATTTAAAAAGAAATGATGAAATACTTATACCGGCTTTTGGATATATGGCTTGTGCTAACTTAGCCGAATTAATGGGATTAAAAGTTAGGTTTTGTGATGTAGATATTAAAACTTATTGTGTAACTCTTAATGAAATAAAAAGGTTGTTATCTAAAAAAACCAAGGCAGTAGTTGTAATTAATACTTATGGAAATATGGGAGAAATTTATAAAATTTCAAAATTTTTAAAAAAGAAAAAAATTTTTTTGATTGAAGATGCAGCAGAATCTTTAGGAAGTATATCTTTTAAAATAATTTCCGGTAAATTTGGTGATGTAAGTACGTTTAGTTTTCAGTCCACAAAGAACGTTACGACAGGTGAGGGTGGAATGATACTGACAGACAATCCAGGAATTGCAAAAAAGATAAAATTATTTAGAAGTCATGGCGTTTATAAAGAAAGATATAAACATTTAGTTCATGGTCATAACTTCAGATTAAGTAATTTATTGGCCTCAATAGGTTTTTCACAGTTTAAAAGACTAGAAAAAATTAATAAAAAAAAAATTTATTTATATAATCAGTATTTAAAATATTTAAAAATAAATGAAATTAATTTACAAAATTTTTCAATCAATCAAAAATCTATTCCATGGACATTTCCTCTTACTTTAAAAAATTCTTCTAAAACAAAAAAACTTATTTTATTTCTAAAAAAAAATAAAATTGAAACTAGAAGAGGTTTTTTTTCACCTTCAAGACTAAAATTGTATAAGATCAAAAAAAATTTATTTCCAATTTCAGATTATTTATCCACAAATGTTTTATGTTTACCTCTATTTTTAGATTTAAACACTCAAAATATAAAATATATTTGTTCAAAGATTAATTCATTTTTTAAAAATTAAATTTATTTATTCAAGTATAAATTTTTTACCATGTAAAAGTATATATGGTTTGAATTTTGAAGTATTCGTTGCTTTAATTTTTTTTATGAGATCCTTTTTTTTGATATTTTTATCTATTTGATAAAAATTATTTAATTTTTTAATTGAGTGAAACTTTTTTGACCATTTAATTTTTTTGTTTTTTTTGATTAATTTATTCAAGTTATTTTGATCTTTTAATATTTGATTTATAATAAAAAATATTTGTTTAGTAGAAACAATATACGTCTTAAAAAGAATTTTCTCAATTTTTTTAATTTTGTTAATTCTGAATTTTTTAAAATCTATTATCGGTCCCGAGTCAATTTTTTCATTTATAATATGAGCTGTAGAACCAAAAAAATTCGATTTTTCGAATAAAGTATAGTTTATACCTCCAGCACCTCTGTATTTTGGTGGTGATGGATGAATATTGATCGCTTTTTTTTTTACTCGATTTAAAAAATTTTTTTTTAATATAAAAAAACTTCTAAAAAGAAAAATATAATCAAAACTTATTTTTGTAATACTTTTTGGTAATTTTTCCCCAATTTTTGTGCTTTCTATATAGTAGAATTTATCACTTTTTTTTTTAATAAATTTTTTAATTTTCCTTGTAAAAATACAATTTTTTCTTCCACTAAAGAGAACAACTCCTAACTTTTTTTTTTTCATTTTTTCAAAGTTTAAATATTGATATATTATTCCTAATTTTATGAGAGAAACAACTTATTCTTTTGCGAATAACATTTTAAATAAAGATCAAATTAATAAATTGAATGCACTTATTAGTAAAAATTTTATTGATAATACTAAAGACAGCTTAGCATCGGGTGCTATTAAAAGTTCTCAAGTTAAATTTTTAAAATTAGGTTCAGTTCATAATTTTTTAGCACCTTTTTTAGATTTTTGTATCATGGTTAATAATAAAAATTTTGGATTTGATTTACATCAACTTACATCACATAAGGTTATTAATTATAATACTTATGAAAAAGGCGAAGAATATTCTTGGCACATAGATGCATCTTCTAAATCACCTGTAAGTGATATAAAATTAACATGCTTATTGAATCTTTCTGAAGAAAGTTATGATGGTGGTGAACTTATTTTATTTAAAGGTAAAGAAATAGAGTGTAAAGAGTTTAATTTACCAGGAAGTGCAGTTGTTTTTCCATCTTTTACAAATCATAAAGTTAATAGATTATTATCTGGTAAAAGACATACTTTAGCAATATGGATGACGGGTCCTAAATTTAGATAATTTATTTATAATTTAACTCCAGCTCCTTTTAGAAATAAAGCATTTTCATCTAATGGCCATCTAGGTTTTGCTGGGTAATCAAGTTTATCAAATTTTTTTAGTTTAAATTTTTCTAATCCAACCATTGCTATCATTGCGGCATTATCACCACAAAGGTCTATTGGAGGAAATATACTTTGATAATTTTTTTCATTACACAGGTTGATTAACATAGATCTGATTTTTTTATTTGCTGCTACACCACCAGCGACAACAAATATTTTTTCTTTTAAATTATTTTGGTTTTCAAATTCACTAAATGCTATTTTAGTTTTTTTATATAATATTTCTTCAATAGTTCTTTGAAAAGAAGCAGCTAGATTAAATTTCTCTTGTTCAGTTTTTATATTTTTAGAAATTTTTAAAATACTAGTTTTAAGTCCAGCAAAAGATAAATTACATCCCCCTTTATTTAATATTGGTTTTGGTAAATTATATTTATTTGGATCACCTTTTTTGGCCAAAATTTCAATTTGGGGACCTCCCGGAAATTCTATACCAAGTAATTTTGCAGTTTTGTCAAATGCTTCTCCAAGAGCATCATCAATAGTTGTTCCAAGTCTTTTATATTTATTAAGACCTTGAACATTTAAATATTGTGAATGTCCACCTGATATTAATAATAAAAGATATGGATAGTTTAATTTAGAATTTAATTTAGGACTTAATGCATGACCCTCTAAATGATTTACAGCTATGAAAGGTTTTTTTATGCTAGAAGCAAATGCTTTACCAAAACTAAGACCTACTGATAAACAAACAACAAGTCCAGGCCCTGCTGTTGAAGCAACAGCATCGATGTCTTTAATTTTGATACCACTTTTGTCAATTGCTTTTTTTACGATCCAGTCAATTTTTTCTATGTGAGATCTTGCAGCTAGTTCAGGGACGACACCACCAAAATCTTTATGAACATTTACTTGGCTAGATATCACATTAGATAAAATTGTTGCTATCCCCTGCTGATTTTCAGTTAAAATAGATGCTGCTGTTTCATCGCAGCTAGATTCAATTCCAAGAATTATGGGTTTTTTGCTCATTCAAATAGTTTTTAATAATAGTACAATCTTTATACAAATAAGAAAAAAAATATATGAAAAGTAAAATTATAATTGGATCTAGGGGAAGTAAATTAGCCCTTATATATGCGCAAAAAGCAAAAGATAAAATTATACAAAATACAAACTATCAGGAAGAAGAAATTATCATTAAAGCAATAAAGACCAAGGGAGATGAGATTCAGGATATTAGGTTATCAGAAACTGGGGGCAAAGGTTTATTCTTAACTAATATAGAAAAAGAACTGAAAGAAAAAAAAATTGATATAGCAGTTCATGCGTTAAAAGATATGCCTATTTTAGAGACAGCTGGACTTAGAACAAATACATTTTTAGAGCGAAATGATCCTAGAGAAATATTAATAACTAAAAATAAAAAAAAGCTCAAAGAATTAAAAAACAATTCAACAATTGGAACTTCTTCTTACCGCAGAGAATTTCAGATTAAAAAAATTAGAAATGATGTTAATTGTCAACTTATCAGAGGCAATGTTGATACAAGAATTAAAAAATTAAATGATGGATTATACGATGCAATAATCTTATCTTATGCAGGTATGAAATCTTTAAGATTAGATGATAAAATTACAGAGATTTTTTCAACTAAAGAAATTATTCCAAGTGCGGGACAAGGAATTATCGCGCTTCAATGTCGTAGTGATGATAAAGAAGTAATTTCTATTTTAGACAAGGTAAATCATATTGAAACTCATCAAAGAGCTCATGCCGAAAGGAATGTTTTAAAGATTTTGGAAGGTGATTGTGAAACTGCTGTTGGTGTATATTCTGTGATTGAAGGAAATGAATTAACATTAGAGGCTGAACTTTTTTCTTTAGATGGATCACAAAGATTTTACCAAAAAAAAATATCAAAAATAGAGAATGCAAAAGAACTTGGTAAAGAGTTAGGTGAAATATTAAAAAAACAATCAAATAATTCTTATAGAAAGTAATATGCATATCTTATTAACTAGACCCTTAGAAGATTGTTCTCAAATGATTTTAAAATTTAAATCATTAGGTCATCAAGTTTCGCATCTGCCTTTAATAAATATACAATCAATAAAATATAAAGAAATAAAATTTGAAGATTACAAAGCTATAATCTTTACAAGTGCTAATGCAGTTAAATATTTAGATTTAAAAAATATTGATAAAAAAATTTCATGTTTTTGTGTGGGAAGTGCAACTGAAAAAAAAGCTAGAAGTGTGGGCTTCTTAAATGTAATAGCTGCAGAAGGAAATGTTGCAAATCTTAAAGAATTAATTTTACAAAACTTTAATCAAAAGGAAGGTAAATTAGTTTATGTAAGTGGAGAAATTATTTCCACTGATCTTGATCAGCAACTTTTGCAGGAAGGGTATAGTATAGAAAGAGTAGTAAATTATAGAACTAAGCATAATAAAAGATTTGACGAAAGTTTTGTTAAAGAATTAAAGATTAAAATACCCGATATAGTTTATATATATTCACAAAATAGTGCTTCTAGTTTCTTAAGTTTTATAAAGATTTACCAATCCGAAAACCTTTGGATGAATACAAATTTGATGTGTATAGGTGAAAAAACCTCATCAATATTGAATGAAATTAAATGGAAGAAAATATTTCTTTTTAATCCTGGTGAAGAAGAGTTTTTGTTATATAAAATTTAGATATGGAATTATTAAATAATTTTAAATCGCTATTTATTTCAGTATGGGAAAGAGGAATTCTAGGTGTTGATATTCTAGAAATATTGATTGGTATTGGAATATTTTTAATTTTTTTAGTTTTTAGAGGAATCATTAGTAAATTAATTATAAAAAGATTAGAAGGCATTGCAAAAAGAACAACAAACAAATTTGATGATTCCTTTGTTTCTGCAATGGAAGGACCAGCAAGATTTTTACCCATTGTAATTGGTTTTTTTATTGCGAGCTATTACATGTCTTTCTCTCAAGAAAGTAGAGAAATTGTTGATACGATTAACAGAACTTTAATAACTATTTTTATTTTTTGGGTTATGCATCAAATTATAGAACCGATTTCTTATATTTTAAGTGGTTTAAATAAAATTTTAACTAGAGAACTTATTGGTTGGATTATTAAATCTTTGAAAGTATTAATTTTTATTTTAGGTTTAGCTGCTGTTCTTGAGCTTTGGGGAATTAAGATTGGACCAATTATTGCTGGTCTTGGTTTATTTGGTGTAGCTGTTGCATTAGGAGCACAAGATTTATTTAAAAATTTAATTTCTGGGATATTAGTGCTAGTTGAAAAAAGGTTTAAAATTGGTGACTGGATCTTAGTAGAAGGAATAATTGAAGGTATTGTAGAAAAAATTGGCTTTAGATCAACTGTCATAAGAAAATTTGACAAATCAATTGCCATAATTCCAAATTTTCAATTTGCAGAAAATGCAGTAATAAACATTAGCCAAACTACAAATTGGATTATTAGTTGGACAATTAATTTGCAATATAATTCAACAATAGAACAACTTAAAACAATTAGAAATGAAATTGAAGATTACATAAAGAAACACGAAGATTATAAGCCTGAACTTGGATATGCAGTAAGAGTAGACAGTTTTGCTGAAAGTTCTATTGATATGTACATTCGTTGTTTTACTAAAACGAATGACTGGGATGAATGGCTAGCTGTAAAAGAAAGATTAGCAATTCAAATAAAAGAAATTGTTGAAAAAAATGAAGCTTCTTTTGCCTTTCCGAGCCAATCTATTTATGTTGAGAAGAAATGATTGCTGTTTTTTACTTAGTGCTACAAATTTTAAAGCTTTATTCTTATGTAGTTATAGCAAATGTCATTATAAGTTGGTTGATATCATTTAGGATTATAAATACTTCAAATGTATTTGTTTATTCTATATTAGAATTTACATATAAATTAACTGAACCTTTTTTGAGTAGAATTCGAAGATTTTTGCCTAATCTTGGAGCTTTCGATATTTCGCCGATTATACTTCTATTGTTGATATGGTTTATAGAAATGTGTATGAAACTTTACATAGCACCAATAATATTTAGCTAATTTATGATATTAATAGATGGAAAAAAAATAGCTTCAGAATTAAGAGAGAATTTAAAAGAAGAAGTTTTAAATTTAAAATCAAAACACAACAAGATCCCTGGTCTTACTGTAATTTTAATTGGTGACTTGGCTCCAAGTCAAATATATGTTCGTATGAAAGAAAAAGCAGCTAATGAAATAGGTTTAAAATCTGTAGTTATTAAATATCCTAGTGAGGTAGAAGAAAAAAAAATTTTAGACAAAATTTATGAACTTAATAAAGATGAGAATGTTTCTGGTATATTGGTTCAATTACCTTTGCCAAAACATATTGATAAGAAAAAAGTAATAGAAGCAATTTTACCAAGTAAAGATGTTGATGGATTCCATCCCATGAACGTTGGAAATTTATCTTCTGGTTATGATAGTTTAATTCCGTGCACACCACTAGGATGTTATTTACTGATCAAAAAAATTGAACCTAATTTAAATGGAAAAAAGGCAGTTATTATTGGAAGATCAAATTTAAATGGAAAACCAATGATGCAGCTTCTTTTAAAAGAAAATTGTACGGTTACAATTACTCATTCTAAGACAAAAGATTTAAAAGCAGAATGCTTGAAGGCAGATATTATTGTTGCTGCAGTTGGTATTCCAAAACTTGTAAAAGGTGAATGGGTCAAAAAAGATACAATTGTAATTGATGTTGGCATTAACAAAACTGATAAAGGAATTGTTGGTGATGTGGATTTTAAAGAAGTTTCAAAAAATGCAAAAGCAATAACCCCAGTTCCTGGTGGAGTTGGACCAATGACAATTGCATGTTTACTTAAAAATACGATTGACTGTTTCAAAAGATCGCAAGTTTAATAATTAAATCTACAAATTTTCTTTGGTAAAATAGTTTATGAAAAAACCAAAATATCCTTATAGGATTGGAATTCTTATGGCAATTCTTACAATACCTCCAATAGGAGCAACTCAATTAGGTTGGTATTTATATGACCAGCAAACTGGATTTGATTATGGTATGATTGTTGGAACATTTTCAGTAATATATGCTGCTTGGTTAATGTATGAAAAAAAT
>MDSW01166598.1_pt1 | contig 10960 bp, 7 predicted proteins | sample 811171 | NCBI WGS metagenome assembly MDSW01 (sample SAMN05326641, study PRJNA326480) | marine metagenome | isolation source: seawater | place: Atlantic Ocean: North West | collected 2012 | reverse complement strand
TACTAAGATCGATATCGTTGCCCTTGACGATCCAATTGAGTTCTTGATCGAACTATTTGAAAAAGTAACGAAGGACACATTGGTTTACGCAATAGGAAACCAAGTTGGAGCAGGGCAGAAGATCTTGGAATTGATATCAACATATAGGTACTATGGTTGAAATAAGTATAGGGCTTGGAATTGTCCTAAGTTTGGTACTCTCTGAAACCCTTGGGGTTACTGCTGGTGGTATTATCGTTCCCGGATATATTGCACTCTATCTCCATCAACCTACTCAGGTTATTGTGACATTTCTTGTTGCAGTTCTTGTTTGGGCTATCATCCAGGGTATGGGGAACATTATGTTCCTATACGGTAAGAGAAGAATTGTTTTGGCGCTTATTCTGGGTTTTTTCTTTGGATACATATCAAGAAATTTCATTTTCATATCAGAAGATATTGGGTCCGTAGCAGTAATTGGTAATATCATTCCTGGGCTGATAGCAAATTGGATGGACAGACAAGGCATCATCAGGACATTGTCAGTGGTCGTGTTGACAGCAGTGATGGTCAAATTGTGCGTGATGTTATTATTCGGTGGAGTACTCTTTGAATAATTATAAGAAACAGCCCTTCATACCGGCGATTCAAAAGACAACTACGCTTGTTGCTCTATCTTTTTTGGCTTTGGCATGTTTCATTATTTCAATGAATTTCAAGACCATTGACGTTTCACCATCTTACGAGCATAAAATTGAAGCTGCAAACCTGATGCAGGAAGCAATGCGTGTTCTAAAGAATCATAGAATGGAAGAAAGTATTTTCATTGATATTGAGAATGACCCCAACGAAACGGGGCTTGTTGGTAGTCCTTTTAGTCTCATTACTACTGATGAGGGCGATCTCGATTCGAAATTGACGACACTTGACCCTAATTTTTCTGCGGTGATTGTTGAATTGATGTATCAATTACAGTTGAAGGCTGGAGATACAGTTGCCGTTCTAATGACTGGATCAATGCCAGGTGCGAATATTGCAGTGTTGACCGCGTGCAAAGCTTTGGAGCTTATTCCCATCACTATTACCAGCGTTGGTGCATCTCAATGGGGTGCTAATCAAGTTGATTTTACCTGGCTAGATATGGAATCTATTCTCTATGAGAACGAACTCATTTCATCTAGAAGTATGGCAGCCTCCATAGGTGGGAGAAATGACATGGGACGATTGTTGTCTCCTTCTGGTAGAGAAATAATCACTAAGAACATAGCATCGCATGGTATTCCACTTATTCGAAAAGAACGCTTAGCAGAGAATATTCAGCACAGAATGAAACTATTTAGCTCAGTACGTTCAGTTGAGACATACGATGCAGTTATAAACGTAGGTGGAGGAGTAGCTAGTTTAGGTACAAGCTTCAACCTAAGGCTCTTGCCCCCTGGAGCGGTAAGGCGCAATATTATCCAAGATATCATACGCCCTGGAGGCATTGAGGGTGTCTTATCAAAGTTCTTAAAGTTTGATGTTCCTGGACTTCACATACTTAATATTAGACCCCTTACTCAGCAGTTTAAGATGCCTTTTGCACCAATACCTGCTCCAGAGATAGGTGTTGGTGGATTATATGCAATTGAGCGATATAATGTTTGGGTCGCAGGTATGTGCCTATTAGTTGTCAGCTCAAGTGTGTTGGCAGTTGGGATCCACAGTAAAAGAAAAATCAGACAACATTTGATACAGCATGAACCAGATAGCCTGTTATAAGAGCCTTACGCCTCTACTAATACTTTTCTTGTTTTCATCTCTTGATGCGACATTATTGAAGCCTACTCAGAACAATGAGGAAAAAGAGATATTGATAGTGAATGGAAAAAGAAGATTGTACTATCCGATAAGCCAGGAGGGCACTCACTATTCCTTGGAGGGGCCAACACGCATTGAGTTCATATCAAGATATCCAGTCCTAAAGAAAAAGAAAAACAGTCATTCTTTTAAATATCTTATAGTGATAAATGGAGTGGATACTGTCAATGTGAACCATCGTTATAAAATTCAGCGTTCCATTAAATCAGTTCAACACCCAAAACATAATTACACTTACTCAGGTAATTATTTCATCAATTTGGACAAAGGGTCGCATACGATTGAACTTTTAACGGAGAAAGGGCAAAGATATCCAGTGCTAATGAGAGTTCTGGCCAAAGAGTTTGAATCGATGGGTAAGAATAAAAAGATCCTAAAACCAATGGTCCATAAAAACTCTCTAGACTTGGTAACAGATGGTAGATCCATCAATTATTTTGAATGTATCCCTGGTTTGCCACTTCAAGTAGAAGCTTTTGGTAAAAAGACACTAAGAATATTAACTCGTCTACAATTCTCAGATTCGATGGGCCAAGAGGAATCTTATCGATTAAAGGTGAGTGAAGGTCCAAAGGTGATTGGAACATATTATTTTAATACTGAGCGGTCGTCTTCATCTCAAATTGGAGAGAGGATGGATAAGGTACCTGGGAAATGGAGATCCTGTGAGGTCTCAGTACCAAAGGGAAAACATCGTTTTAATATTGAAGTTTTAGATAGGGATAAGATAGTCCTTACTCGTTTTATACTATACTGATGCAACTTAAAATTAAAATTATATCATTGATGATGATTCTGTCCTGGCTTTTAGGAGGAACGCCTATTGAATTTGGTGTTTCATTGACCGGAGGGTACGACAACAATGCCATGCGATTTTCAATAGATGAGATCAATGAGGCTGCCCAAGAGATAGAAATGATGGGAGGGGCAAAGACCTTTGACAGCTTTGTCACTAAATGGGGCGTGTCAGCATTGAAAGAAATGATCATTGGTCAAAAAAAAGTGATCAAGCTGAGAGGTTTTTTTGCCTCATCCGATTACATCAACACGCCTGAAAAGAAATATTGGTCAGGAGGAACTGACCTGACCTACAAGTGGGGCTCCTATAGAAACATCAAATATTCATTGCGTCACCTAGATAGGTTCTATCTTCGTCATTATATTAACAGGGATGTCTCTGTAAGCGATCTGGCTTCATGTCTTTTTACTGATAGGAGTCATGCACTGACCATCACTCAGCGTCTTTCCAAGGTCTCCTGGCTAAATCTTGGCGCAGGGTATTTACAAAGGTATTACTCGAGACCCTTTACTGAATTCGATCTTGATATAGTATATTTAAAGGCAAAAATAAATTATAAACTGAAAAATATAGGCTCAGTTGCAGTTCAAATAAATCAAGGAGCGGCAAACAACATCTCCTACTCATCGCAAATAAGGCCTAGCAGTTTTGATAGGTCCTATGATACGATGGAATTGTTTGTTCCACTTAAGATGAATAAGAACTTGCCATTAATAAGTGAAATTGGGGTGTCCCTACGTGCTGAGTTCAGAGAATACGATGCAGAAGACCCAAGCGACCCTCTTCACTCTGGGAGAAGCCATGTGGACTCAAAATATGATATGTGGGTCAAAAAGAAATTAACGGATGAAATTTCCTTGACCCTGTCTTCTAGGTTCAGGACCAGGGTCACGGAATCAGAATATGAATGGGTGGATGACCTGAAAAGTTTTAAGCAGTTTCAATTTTGGTTCAATATTGAATGGGATATGATCTATGATAAATATTAGAATTACTATAATACAAGCATCAATGATATTAACCATTTTTGGTTGCATGAGTCCTGATGATGAAAACCTATGGTCGACAGTTGTAGAAAAAACCATCAGCACAAATGGGTTCGCACGTGACGTATATGTTCAAGGTGATACGGCATTCATTGCAGCGGGTCAATCTGGCCTCCAGGTATGGAACCTGGGATCAAAGACATTGTTAGAGCAATATGAATCATTTGGCTCTGCAGATCTTGAGGATGTTGGTCGGGTCCACTATGACAGTCTTAATTCATTGGTCTTCATCATGGATCAGTCCAAGATAATGTTTGATGAATACGACAGTACATTGTTTGATGCGCCAACTCCCATAGGAGATAGTCACAATGAGGATTTCATTGTCCTTTCAGAAACAAGTGGAGCTTTTTACATATACTATGTAGATCGAGATGCTGGTGACGGATTTCTTTGGGGGCAATATAATTTTGAGGAAATTCCATTTATTGGTGAAATATGGCAGAGACAGGATAATGATGGTCAGATCCGTCCCAGCTCACCCATGAAAGGCCTATCTCATAGTGGTAACTTTATTGCAGTTGCAGGAGACCAAATGGGTGTATACCTCTATGGGGTCAATTTAATCGGTGATTCACCAGAATTCATTAAAAGAATTGACACAGAGGGAAATGCTGAAGATGTTCTAATCTCAAATAATGGTGTATTTGTTTCTTGTGATGATGCAGGGGCTTATTTCATTCCAATGGAAAGTTTTTCTGGAGATGAAGTCTTGCACCGTTTCGCAGATAATATGACAGTGGACCACATAACTGTGAAGAATGACATCGCATCTCTATCATTGGGGTCTAAAGGTATCGCCCTGTATGATATCTCTGACCCTACGCAGCCCGAGGAAAAGGGAATCTTTCCAGTTGGATATACGTATAGAACTGTATTCTGGAAAGACCGGTTACTTGCCTGTACCCGTGAAGGACTACAAGTACTGAAAATTGAAAAATAATAAACCAAAATTAAAATCAAGGATGTAATCAAATGAAGAAGGCAGCTATTTTTGCCAGTATGATATCGGTTTTGTTCTCAACAGGTTTTGATACCCCAGATGGTGCTCCAATTCGCCAAGGTGTACACATTGAATGGTACAGGACGGTTGCACCTGGTAGTGATGGAGAGGCTGTTTTTGTATGGTCGGACACACGCTATGGAATGCGAAATATCTTCGCTCATAAGATAGACCAAGACGGCCAACTGCTATGGGGAGATCAAGGAGCAGTGGTAACTGATCTACCTGGAAGACAAGAAGATCCTGTTGCGATAACAGATGGCAACGGAGGTGTCTTTATAGCCTGGGTCGACTATCGCTTTGATGAGCAAGGAGATATCTTTATGCAGCACCTTGATAGTGATGGTGAGACCCTATTGGATGATAATGGTGTAGCGCTTGCACAAGTAGAAGGAAAACAGATCACCATTAACATGTGTACCGATAGTCTTGGTGGAGTATTCGTTACCTGGCAGGACAAGCGTAGCGGAATAGATGATGACATCTACGGCACACATGTATCTGCAGATCATGAAATCGTTTCACCAGGTTCAGGAGTTCCCATTGTCATTGAAGGCGGAAACCAAAATGCAAAGACCATTGAATACGCTGGTGGGTCTGAAGCGTTTATTGCTTGGGTTGACTCTCGCGAAGGTGCAAATGCAGACGTGTATGGCCAGAGACTAAATATAGCAATGGAAGGTCTGTTCCAAGATAATGGCATCCCAATTGCTGCCACGGACGAACAGGAGCTTAAACCACGTGCCACTTTTGTACAGGGAACTACATCCTTTATTACTTGGAAAGAGGGAGATGAAAATTCAAAGGTCTTTTATCAGCACATCGACCATGATGGTCTAGTGTTTGATGATAAAAGAGCAATATCAGACAATGCGGCTCTGCAAACCGCACCAAGGGTGAAGAAAGGCACCGACGGTACTGTATTTGTGAACTGGAAAGACCTTCGAGATGACCCCATAGATGGAGATCAATATTTTCAAAAGATAGATGTTAGTGGTGACAGACAATGGAGTGATGGGGTACGGATCGACCCGGTAGATGATATTGATTTTAGTGCAAGGTTCTCTGCGGGAGAGGATGGTGACCTCAACGTTATTTGGGAAAGAGGTTCTTTTCCGGAGATAGATATTTTCTATCAGAATATAACGTCCAATGGTTCTTTTGGAACTGACTTACCTGTTCCCATTTCTAGTGAATCTGGCTATCAATTTGCTCCAATCCTAATCGGGAACATACAAACTGGTTTATTTGGTGTGTATGCTGATCAAGGATCAGGGAGTATTGATCTAAAGGTTCAAAAGATTGGACAGGATCTTATGCCACAATGGGAAGACAACGGCCTTACCGCGATGCTGGGCTTGGATGGAGATGTAAACTATACATCTGCCTATGTCATTGGAGAGGAAGACCTTTACCTTACTTGGGAGGATAATAGAGCAAGTAAGAAGATCTACGGTACGCGTCTCACTGGATTGGAATTGCAAGATTATAATGGTAGGCAGTTGACCTTTGGTGATAATTCATCATCAGAGACTGATTTTTCAACCCCTGTAATGATCAAGACAGGCACTGGTATGTATGTGGCTACATTTGATGGTTCATCATCACCAAAGTACATTCGTGTCAATAGGTTAGATGAAGAATTAAATAATTTGTGGGATGATGATGGCATAGCTCTTGATGCCGAATTTGACATGCGTAGTGCACTGCTTGTAGAAACATCTTCGGGTGTAGGGTGTTTCTGGTCTGAAAGCAGAGGATTTAATTATGATGTATATTACCAGAACATAGATACTGAAGGTAACATAACTCTTGGCAGTGGAGGTGTGGAACTCATTGATTCGAATGGAGATGACTATGTAATGGCAGTGATTCCTACGCCAGATGACAAGTATATGGTGTTTTGGATGGAGGATGCCTGGCCAGCGGCATCACTCAAATTCTCTAAGATAGACGAACAGGGTAATACCGAGATCGGTTGGAATCCAAATGGCAATGCTCTGAGTAGTGGTGCATCTGATTCTAGACACTTGCAGGTCAAGGTCGTAGATGATGAGAGTGGTCTATTGGCAGTATGGATACAAGATGGGAATTTTTCAGATATCTATGCACAGTTGATTGATTGGGATGGTAACGCATTATGGGAATCAGGAGGGATACCCATAATTGAAGCAGACAATGACCAAGTCAATGTCTCCTATGAATTCAATGAGTCAAAGACACATGCTTTCCTAGTATGGCAAGATTATAGAAACGGTACAGATTTTGAGATATATGGAGAGGTTATCGATCTCGGAAGTGGTGCACTACAGCAGGGTGATATTCAGTTCTCTGCAGATACCTCTGATCAATACAACCCCAACCTAGCATCGCTCCAGGACAATGAGTTCTTGGTCATCTGGGAGGATGAGCGAGGATATTATAATGAAGATCCTCTCCTGATAAATGGGGTAGATCTTTATGGCAGTGGATACATCATTGATCAGGGAATGACTACTGATGTAAATGGCATTCCCATATGCATTGCATACCACAAGCAACAGAATGTGAACATAACCCATCACTCTGGGGAGGAGTACCTTCTTGATTGGATTGACTTTAGGAGCTCTGGAAAAGAAGATTTGGCAAATTATTATGGCAGAATTCTAATGAAGGCAGAGCTATTGTCTTCTCCATCTTGTGGTGACTGCAGTTCCATACCAGATGAATTCTCTGTTAGTAATGCTTATCCAAATCCATTTAATGGTAGAGTAACGTTTACCATTGACGTTCCAGCAAAGCGGGCAGTAGAATTTCAAATCTATGATTTACGTGGGTACCTTGTTTTTGATAGATTGTTGCTACCAGGAAATGCCGGGTCTTATCGTGTGAACTGGGATGCAAAAGACCTTAGCGGCAATGAGGTATCTAGTGGAATTTATTTTTATAGATTTTCTTTAAATAATAATATTGAAAGTGGTAGAATTACTTACTTAAAGTAAAACATGAGATATTTTTTGTTCTTTTTGACCCTATTACCAATTTACGGTCAAGTCTTAGATGATAGGTATCATTCGCTTGATGAGGTTTATGATTTTTTGTACTCATTGGATGAAAATCCAGAACTTGAAAACTGGGTACATTTGGATACTCTTGGCTATTCAACTCAGGAGGGAATACCAATCCTTGGTATGAGGATTTCAGACAATGCTGATCAGAAAGAGGATGAGCCAAGAGTTCTTTTTGTAGGGCAAGTTCATGCTGAAGAAATACTAGGGTTGGAGATCGTAATCGATATGATGGAAGACCTACTGTTTCCTGATGCTAGCATACATACCCATATGACCATATTGAAAGAATATCTAGATATTTGGTTCATACCGACTGCCAACCCAGAGGGACTGAACGTGGTTCATGAGGAATTGGATCTAAGCTATAGAAAAAACAAAACAGACTTTTCCCCTGAAGGTCCAGTGCCAAATGGTATTTTTGACTATGATCCATCCATTGGGAATGATATTGATGGGGTAGACCTTAACCGGAACTTTGAATTCAATTGGATCTTTGGTGATACGTTTCGAGAGCCAGATAATTCTGACTATGCATCCCACTATGATTATTACAAAGGAGAGCAACCCTTCTCCGAAGGAGAGGCTGTTGCCATCCGAGATCTGGCTCTTGATAATGATTTTGTCTTTTCAATCGTTTGGCATAGTTCAAGGTCTGGAAATCTGAGTGAGAAAGTATTCACTTCTTGGAAATGGGAGGAGGTGAAAGAGTCACCAGATCTTGGCATCATGAAATCCATTGCTGATCACTTTGCTGGTTCTATTGAAACAGAGGATGGTACGAGTACTTATCTATCCGTATTTAGTGGCTCCCGAAATGGTAAACTCCATGATTGGTTTTACAGAGAAACAGGATGTATCCAGTATCTAGTAGAGTGTGGTACGTCCAATCTCCAGCCAGACAGTGCACTCATAGAAAATACTATTTCAAGAAACAAGCCAGCTATGGTATATCTTATGGACCGAACAATCGGATATTATGCAGATGCGGCACAGGTAACTGGTATCGTTTACGATGCTCAAACGGGGCTACCAATAGAGGGATCCATTGTTGAGGTAATGGAACACAGTGGAGGTGTGCTGAAACCGCGGAAGACAAATGAATTTGGACGCTATAGGCGCATTCTTGAAGTTGGTACCTATACGTTTGTCTTTAGTGCAGATGGTTACCTTGGCCAAGAAATACCTCTTGTTGCAAATAATAGTGGAATAACAGAGCACCATGTTCACCTCGAACCTGCACCGATTCATCAGTTGAATATTAATCTTGTTCACGATACGGATTTTGACGTTACGATCACGGGTACATTATCAAATGTATTTCAAGAAAACGAGATTACAATATCCTCCGGAGAAAATATGATGAATCTGCCGGAGGGTAATTATGAACTGGAATTTTTGATGGATGGTGAACATGTCCCTTGGGGTAAGGAGTTGGATCTTAATTCAAATCTTGAGTTAACGATATACTACCACCCAGGGCTTGTTGCAGATCTGGGTTCACCTTTTTTGCAGTGGGTAGATATGACGGGAGAATGGACCATTACTGATACCACGATCAGAACCCAGTCAGGAATATTTTACGATAATATGGATACACCATCGCAGTCGATGTCAATGACATCATCACTATTAGACGTATCTGGATCCAATCGTGTAGTAGTGAAGATCGATCATCGCTATGAGACTGAGTGGGACCACGATCACCTTATCGTATCTATTTTGAATGATCAGAACGATGTCTTGGCTTCAAATCATTGGTCTGGTCATAGTTGGGATGAATTCAGCTCTAATTTGGTCTCTGCTACAACTGAAACCAGTTTTGATTCTTTGAAAGTGCAGATATCTTTTCTCGTTGATGAGACCGTGAACTACAGAGGATGGGAGATCGGATCCATTATGCTTTATTCGATCTCAGATGAATATCTAGGTACTGTTGAAACAACTACCAATACTCCTCCAAGCATACCAATGCGTATTAGCGGGGTATATCCAAATCCATCCATTGGCAGATTTCAGATCAGTATTGATCACTCTCCAGGTGGAGATGCGGTCATTGAGGTTTATAATTTATTAGGTCAAAATATTTTAACTCAAAATTTTCAAAATATTCCAAAAGGGAAGCATTTCATTAATCTTGACCTCGGACACTTGAATGGAATGGTCACAGGATCTGGAATGTTTTTCGTAAGAATTAGAACTCAAACAGAACAGGCTGTAAAAAAATGCATCATACTCAAAAACTAACACTAGTATTTACTATCTCATTATCTATTCTATTTGCTGGAAAAGCAACTTTTAGAGGAAAAAGTTTGGATGAACTGGCTGGTACATCCATACCAATCTCATTCACGAATTTGATTTCAAATAATTATGAGATTCTACCATCCCAGATCAATCCTCAAAGAGGAAGCTATCTGATCATATCTCCAGATGGGATTGCAGCATATCTTGATGATTTTGTTGAATTCAAACAGTCCCAAGGTTTTGACGTTTATGTATTGACACTATCAGAAACTGGGTCATCAGCGTCAGATGTCAAGCTAGCCATAGAGAATAAGCTAGCGGTAGACCCGATGCTTGAATATGTGTTATTGATAGGTGATGTGGATGGATTTGCTGAGTGTCCCTCTTTCTACTATGGGCCTGAGAATGATGTGACCGATCAACAATATACTCACCTTGTGGGAGATGACGTAGTTCCCGATGTTTTTATTGGAAGACTTTCCATTGATTCGCTATCAGACCTCGCAGTGATCTTTTCTAAGACCATTCAATATGCTAGGGATCCCTTGGCCTTTGACCAGAATTGGTTGGACAGGGGACTTGTGGTTGCTGGAAATTATTCAAATACTTATCCAATACCCATCACCCCCAAATGGACGTCTTATTGGCTAATGGAGGAGCTTATGGATTATGGGTATGAACAGGTAGATACCGTGTTCTATCCACCAATTCAGCAAGGAGCATCCTATATCATACCCATAATAGATAATGGAGTTGGAATCGTGAATTATCGAGGATGGGGAGATGCAAATGGGTGGCACTACCCTGAGTTTCATGTGGAAGATGTTAATGATCTGAATAATGGATGGCTCACTCCAGTTTTCATGAGCTATGTTTGTAATTCCAATGATTTTGCAAACAGTGTGGACCCTTGTCTTGCCGAAGCGGTATTGAGGGGAGGTACTCCAACTGTTCCCAAGGGAGGTGTAGCATTCATAGG
>MDSW01036816.1_pt1 | contig 10960 bp, 8 predicted proteins | sample 811171 | NCBI WGS metagenome assembly MDSW01 (sample SAMN05326641, study PRJNA326480) | marine metagenome | isolation source: seawater | place: Atlantic Ocean: North West | collected 2012 | reverse complement strand
TTTCAGATACTGGATGCTCAACTTGAACTCTAGTATTCATTTCTAAAAAATAAAATTTTTCATTTTCATAAATAAATTCAACTGTTCCAGCTCCTTCATAACCAATTTTGTTGACCATTTTTACTGTTTTTTCAAATAAATCTTTTCTAATAGCATCATTTAGTATTGGACTTGGAGTTTCTTCAATAAGTTTTTGATGTCTTCTTTGAACAGAACAGTCCCTCTCATGCAAATGAACAGTTCCATTTTTTCCTGATAAAACTTGAACTTCAATATGTCTAGGATTTTGAAAAAATTTTTCTATATAAACTTCATTATTACCAAAATATTTTTGGGCTTCAGATTTAGCGGTTGCAAATAAATTTTCAAACTCAGATTCCTTATATACAATTTTCATTCCCTTTCCACCACCACCACCAGAAGCTTTAATTAAAATTGGGAAACCAATATTTTTGCATATTTCTTTTGCATGTTCTTTATCTTTTACACCACCATCTGATCCTTCAATTACAGGAAGTCCATTTTCTTTAGCTATTTTTTTTGCTTGTATTTTATCTCCCATCATTTGAATTAATTTTGAAGATGGGCCTATAAATTTAATTTTATAATCTTCTAAAATTTTTGCAAATTCCGAATTTTCAGATAAAAAACCATAACCAGGATGAACTGCTTCTGCACCAGTAAGTTCAATTGCAGACATTATTGCAGGAATGTTCAAGTAACTATTTATAGGCTGGTGTGTTCCTACACAAACACTTTCATCTGCAAGTCTTACATGCATACTATCTCTATCAACATCTGAATGTATTGCTACAGTTGAAATTCCCCATTCTTTACAAGCTCTAATTACTCTAACTGCAATTTCTCCTCTGTTCGCGATTAATATTTTTTTAAACATTACTCAAGAATTAAAATTTTTTGATCGAACTCTACTGGTTGGCCATCTTCAACACAAATTTCTTTAACTATACCATCAGAAGATGAAGGTACATGATTCATTGTTTTCATGGCTTCTATAATCATAATAGTATCGCCTTTTTTTACTTTTTTTCCTATATCAACAAATTTTTTTCCTCCCGGTTCAGGAGCAAGATATGCAGTTCCAACTATTGGGCTCTTTATAATTATTTTATTTGATGTATCTACTTCTTCTTCAACCACATCTTTAGTTTCAATGTTAGAGCTCTTTAATGTTTTTTTTAATTCTTCTAATACTTGAATTAATTTAACTATTATTTTTTTATCTATTTCCATCTTTTAGCAATTCTTGCATTGCATTTATGGCAAAAATATAACCATTTGGCCCAAGACCACAAATAACAGCAGTTACAACATTGCTAATAAGCGATTTTTGTCTAAATTCTTCTCTATTATATATATTAGAAATATGTAATTCAATTATTGGCTTTTTAAATATGCTTAGCGCATCTCTTATAGAAACAGATGTGTGAGTGTATCCTGCGGCATTGATAACTATCCCTTCATATTTTTTTCTAGCATCTTGTATTTTTGTTACTATTTCACCTTCTAGGTTTGACTGGAAAAAATCTACATTTATACCTATTTTTTTTGAATGATTTAAACATATTTTTTTTAAATCATTAAATGTAATTTTCCCATATTGTGATTGTTCTCTTTCACCTAATAGATTAAGATTTGGACCATTAATAATTATTATATTATTCACATTAAACTTATATTACATGGAATTTAAAAATAAAATAAAAATAAAAGTAAATGGAAAAAAGATTTTGCTTAACAAGAATGAATCAGTTCAAAAATTAACAAAAAATCTCAAAATTCCTTTAAATAAGGTGGCAATAGAATTGAATAAAAAAATTATAGATAAAAAAAATTTGAAAAATATAAAACTAAATAATAACGACTGTATAGAAATAGTTCATTTCATAGGTGGAGGGTAATGTATAAAAAAGATTTTTTAAAAATTGGAAACAAAAAATTTAATTCCAGACTAATTGTTGGTACAGGTAAATACAAAAACATGAAAGAATGTGCAAAAGCAATAAAAATTTCTGGCGCAGATCTAGTTACTGTTGCCGTGAGAAGAGTAAATATAGTTGATAAGAAAAAACCAATTTTAATGGATTATATTGATCCAAAAAAAATAACATATCTACCTAATACTGCTGGATGTTTTAATTCAGATGAAGCCTTGAGAACATTAAGATTGGCTAGAGAAATAGGTGGTTGGAAATTAGTTAAATTAGAAGTTTTAGGAGACAAGAAAAGCTTGTTGCCTGATATGTTAGAAACATTAAGGTCCACAGAAGTTTTAACCAAAGAAGGATTTGAAGTTATGGTTTATTGTAATGATGATCCATTAATGGCAAAAAGACTAGAAAATGTAGGAGCTATTGCAATTATGCCTTTAGCAGCTCCAATTGGATCTGGATTAGGAATTCAAAATAAATTAAATATAAAAATTATAAGAAATCAAACAAAACTTCCTTTAATTATTGATGCTGGAATAGGATCATCTTCTGATGCGGCAATGGCTATGGAGTTAGGATGTGATGGTGTATTAATTAACACAGCAATAGCAAAAGCTACCAATCCCTTCCAAATGGCTGAGGCAATGAAATATGCTGTTGTTGCAGGTAGGAAATCTTATTTATCTGGTCGAATTAAAAAAAATTTTATGGGAAACCCATCATCACCAATTAAAGGATTAATTTAATTTTTTTTAGTTCTTTTTATTTTCTTTTTAAAAAATTTTTTCTTTTTATAGTTTTTTTTATTAATATTGAAATTTTTTACTTCTGGTTTTAAAATTACTAACTTTTGTAAGCTGGAAATTTTTTGTAATTTTTCGATCACTTTGTTAGTTTTAGATAAAAATTCAACTTCATAATCATCTAATCCCAGTAAATTATTTTCAAATAAATTTATTTCAATTTTATTTTTATTTTTAAAATAATTAAAATCATCCATGTAGTTTTCTTTAATAAAACTAGTTATCTTTTCATTTAGACTTATTTTTATAATTTTAGCGTTGTTTTCTAGTGTTTTTAATTCAATTAATTTAATAATTTTTAGTGCAAATGTTTCATTTGATAGCTTTAGATTCCATTTGACGCTACTTTCTCTTAATCTCTGTCTTGACATTTCAAGAAGACCAAAATTGCTTATTCTCCCTATCTGAATTCTTGCTCTATCAGATCTACACTTATCTTTTATTCTTCTTTCAACCAATCTTTTGTTTGAGTAGCTTAACATATCAATAAAATCTATTATTATTAATCCAGAAAGATCTCTAAGTTTAATTTGTCTTGCAATTTCTTCAGCTGCTTCTAAATTTGTATCCAGTGCAGTACTTTCAACGTTTTTTTGCTTAATAGAACTACCAGAATTAACATCTATAGAAACTAAAGCTTCTGTTGGGTTTATTACTAAATACCCACCTGATTTCAGTTTAACTTGAGTTTCAAAAATTTCAAATAATTTTGTTTCAATTTTTTCTTTAAAAAATAGAGGAATTTTATCTCTATACTTTTTAATTTTTTTTACACTGTTTGGCATTACTAATTTCATATAATTTTTTGCTTTCTGATAACCCTCGTTTCCCTCAACTATTATATTTTGGGTTTCATCGTTATACATATCTCTAATTGATCTCTTTATTATATCGCTTTCTTGATGAATTAAATTGGGAGCAATAGAATTAATTGCCTTTTCTTTTATTCCATTCCAGATATTAATTAAATTTTTTAAATCATTTTCAATATCATTTTTAGTTTTATTCGATCCGGCTGTTCTTACAATTAAACCCATCTCTTTTGGTATTTGTATTTCGTTCAATATTTTCCTAATTTTTTTTCTTTCAGCAGGATTAAAAATTTTTCTTGAAATTCCACCTCCTTTTGGAGTATTAGGCATTAAAACAATATATTTGCCTGCAATAGATATAAAAGTACTAAGTGCCGCTCCTTTTAATCCTCTTTCATCTTTGAGAACCTGTATTAAAATAACCTGATTGGGTTTTATAACTTCCTGTATTTTATATCTTTTGGTAGGATATCTTTTTTCTTTTTTGTGTTCTTCAATTTTATTTTCTAGAGGTGTTGTTTCTATTGGGTCTTGAGTTAAAATATTATTATTTCCATCAATTGTATTTTGTTCCGTTTTTTCATCTTCTTCTTTAATTAACTCTTCTCTAACCTTTTCTTCTTCTTCTTTAATTTTTTCTAAATCGCTAAGTGGAATTTGATAATAATCAGACTGAATGTCATTAAAAGACAAAAATCCATGTCTTTCTCTTCCAAAATCAACAAAAGCAGCTTGTAATGAAGGTTCTATTCTACTTACTTTTCCAAGATAAATGTTATTTTTAATTAAACTATTGCTTATACTTTCATACTCGTAATCTTCGATATTATCTTCAGATTTAAGCACAACTCTAGTTTCATTTGGATGCGATGCATCAATATATAAATTTTTTGCCATAGATATTTTTTATTTTTTTTCATTTTATTTTTAAATTCGGTGCCATAACTTTAACAAATTCACAAAGTAAATTATACAAAAATGAACAAGCTAATAAAAAAAACTGTTATTTTTCTACTAGCGGTTAGTATGGCCTCTTTGATTTTTACCATATCCATTTTATGGGTATATTCAAATAAACTACCAGATTATAAATTCTTAAAAATGTATAAACCTTCTGTTTCGAGCAAGTTATATTCAGGTAGTGGAGAATTAGTAAGTGATTTTTCTTCAGAAAAAAGAATATTTGTACCTTATGAAAGTATACCAGAAATTGTAATAAATTCATTTTTATCAGCAGAGGACAAAAACTTTTTTTCTCATCCAGGTGTAGACGCAAAAGGAATAATTAGAGCGGTATTTAATAATATAAGAAATGTTATTTCTTCTAAAAGACTTGAGGGAGCATCTACAATAACCCAACAGGTAGCTAAAAATTTTTTACTTACCAATGAAGTAAGCATTAATAGAAAAATAAAAGAAGCTATTTTAGCTTTTAGAATAGAAAGAGCACTTTCAAAAGAAAGAATATTAGAACTTTATCTTAATCAAATTTATTTGGGGCAAGGCGCTTACGGTATAGCATCTGCAAGTTTAGAATATTTTGACAAACCTATTAGTAAACTAAGCTATTCTGAATCAGCTTTACTAGCCGCTTTACCAAAAGCTCCAAGTAAATATGATCCTTACAAAAATATTGAATTAGCAAAATTTAGGAGAAATTTAGTAATAAAAAATTTATTTGAAAATTCCTATATTAATGAAAATAAATATAAGGAACTATTAAATTCTGAAATTAATTTAAGAAAAAGAAAAAAAAAATATCTAGAAGATGCAAGATATTATGTTGAGGATGTAAGAAAAAATCTTGTTGAAAAATATGGTTTTGAAAAAATCTATGAGCAAGGTTTTGCAATTAAAACTCCTATAAATTTAGAACTTCAATCTTTCGCGACACAATCTTTAAGGGAAGGGCTAGAAGAGTATGACAGAAGAAAAGGCTGGAGAGGACCTTTGCTTAACAAAAAAATAAATGGTAATTGGAATGAAAATTTAAAAAAGTATAAATTAGAAAAATCAATTGGGTGGGATTTAGCAATAATTAAAAAAATTGATAAATTTTCTGTAGAAATTGAAACTGAAAATAAAATTGAAGGAAAAATTACATATCAAGATATATCTTGGACAAAAAAGGAATTAGATAAAGTTTTTAAAAAGGGAGATGTAGTTTATGTAAAAAAAATTAAAGATAATTTATTTAGTTTGAAACAGGTTCCAAAAGCAAATGGAGGTATAGTTGTTTTAGACCCTTATACCGGAAGGGTTCTTGCAATGTCTGGTGGTTTTAGTTTTAAACTTAGTGAATTTAATAGAGCAACTCAAGCTTTAAGGCAACCAGGGTCAGCCTTTAAACCATTTGTTTATGCTTTAGCATTAGAGAATAAATTTACACCATCATCTCTAGTTTTAGATGCTCCAATAGTTTTAGATCAAGGTGAAGACTTAAAAATGTGGAAACCAGAAAATTATGGAAAAAAATTTTATGGACCATCTACAATCAGAACTGGAGTTGAAAAATCTAGGAACTTAATGACAGTTAGAATTGCTCAAGAAATTGGAATAAATAAAATTGCAAAATTTTCAAAAAATTTAAATATTTATGATGATCCAGAAGAATTGCTTTCAATTTCATTGGGATCTGCAGAAACGACACTTTTAAAGCTTACATCTGCATACTGTACATTTGTTAATGGAGGTAAATTAATTGAGCCAATATTTTTAGATAGAATTCAAGATAGTGAAGGAAATACAATTTATAGTTCTGAAAAAAGAATTTGTAAAAGATGTAAGGAAATTTCTTATCTAGGAGATGAAATCCCAAAAATTAAAGATAATTTTAAAAAAGTAATCTCTGAACAAACTGCTTATCAAATTACTTCAATTTTAGAAGGAGTTATAAAAAGGGGAACAGGAAGAGGTCTTAAAGATTTGAATCTAGATCTTGCAGGAAAAACAGGAACAACAAACGATAACACTGATGCATGGTTTGTTGGATACACTTCTAATTTGGTTATTGGTGTTTATGTTGGTCATGATGAACCAAGAAGTCTAGGTAAATATGAAACAGGATCTAAAACCGCAATGCCCATTTTTAAATCGTTTGTAAAAAAAGCAATTAAAAAAGGTGATGCAAGACCATTTAAAGTTGCAAAAAATATTAAATTTTTAGTAATAGATCAAAAAACAGGTAGAAAAGCTGATTTTGGCTCAAAAACTACTATCATAGAGGCTTTTAAAAAAAATGATTTAACCAATAACCTAAAAGAAAATAAAAATTTAAATTTAAAAATTAACAAAAATAATATATTAAAATTTTATTAATGAATCTAGATATTGAAAATTATAAATCAAAAATAAAAAAAATAAATCAAAGAATTAAGGAGTATCTTTGAAAAGCATAATATTTTTTTAAAAATTGAAGAAATCAACAAGATAATTCTGGAACCAGGCTTTTGGAATAAAAAATCAAAAGCCGAAAAAATTTTAAAAGAAAAAAAAATTTACGAAGATTTAGTTCTAAATTATAAACAATCAATTAAACAATTTAATGAAAATGTTGATTTATATGAACTTTCTCTCGAAGAAAACAATAGAACAGTTTTAAAAGAAACTGAAAACAACATCATAAAATTATATAAGAGCGCTAAAAGAGATGAAATAAAGTGTTTTTTATCAAACGAAGCAGATAGCTTCAATACTTATTTGGAAATACATGCAGGTGCAGGTGGCACAGAAAGCCAAGATTGGGCTGAAATGTTAAGAAGGATGTATATGAAATGGGCATCAGATAAAAATTACAAATGGCATTTGATTAGTGAACATAAAGGAGAAGAAGCTGGTATAAAGTCATCTACAATAAAAATAGATGGCAATTATGTTTATGGTTTTTTAAAATCTGAATCTGGGATACACCGTTTAGTTAGAATATCTCCTTTCGATTCCGGGGCCAGAAGACATACTAGTTTTGCTAGTGTCTGGGTTTATCCAGTTATAGATGAAAGTATCAAAATAGAAATACAAGAGAAGGATCTAAGAGTTGATACTTACAGGTCTAGCGGCGCAGGAGGTCAACATGTAAATACTACAGATAGTGCAGTAAGAATTACACACATACCTACAAAAATAGTTGTTCAATGTCAAAGTGATCGATCTCAACATAAAAATAAAGAAACTTGTTTAAATATGCTTAAAGCGAGACTTTATGAATATGAAATGAAAAAAAAAGAAAAAGAGTTAAAAAATACAGAAGATACAAAATCAGACATAGGTTGGGGCCATCAAATTAGATCATATGTTTTACACCCTTACAGAATGGTTAAGGACAATAGAACGAACTTTGAAAGCTCTAATCCTGACAAAGTTTTAGATGGTGAAATTGATGAATTTTTAGAAAGCTCTTTATACAAATTGAATGATTAAAGTAATTTCAAAAATATTTCTTTTAATACTGATATTGATAGTATTGTTTTTAGGATATTTTTCTTATTTTGGCATTAAAACAACAAAATTTAATTCTATTATAAAGGAACAAATTAAAAAGCAGAATAAAAATCTAAATATAGATTTAAATAAAGTAAAACTACTCTTAGATATAAAAAATATTTCAATAAAAATCAGAACAAAAAATCCAAAAATAATATTAAGCACTTCTGATATAATAGGAATAGATGAAATTTCGTCAGATATTTTAATATCATCATACTTTCAAAATAAATTTGCTATCAAAAATCTTAAAATAAAAAGTAAAAATAATGAAATAAATAGTTATATAAATTTTTTTAAAACTGCAAAAAACAACATACAGTTTATTTTGCTTAACCAATTTTTGAAAAGTGGAAAGGCAAAATTTAATGTCAATTTAAACTTTGATGAAAATGGAAAAATAAAAAAAGATTATAGTTTAACAGGAAAAATCTCAAATGCTGAATTGAATATCCCAAAATATAAAAATATTAATAAATTAAACTTTAATTTTAAAGTTAATGAAAAGAGTTATGAATTAAATGAAATCAAGTTTGAATATAATGAAATTAAATTTATTTCAAATCTAATAAAAATAGAAAATAAAAAAGAAAAATATTTTATAAAAGGAAATTTAAAAAATGAAAAAAATAAAATTAACAAAGATTTAATTTTTTTAATTTTTAAAGATAGTTTAGAAAATTTTGATTTTTCTAATTCAAATTTTGATTCTAACTCTGATTTCTCTTTTAATTTAAATAAAAAATTTAAAATTAAAAATTTTATTTTGAAATCTAAATTAAATATAGATGAGTTAATTTTCAAAAATAATTTTAATAAAATTAAAAATTATATTGGTGGTTACAAAAATTTTGTAAAATTAAATAAAAATAAAATTCAAATTAATTATTTTGAAAAAAAATTTACTATAAGTGGAAAAAGTGAATTTTTTATAGATCAAAATTTCAAAAATTTAATGAATTTTAAAATTATAAAAAATAAGAATAAAACATTATTTGAAGGATTATTAAATCTTGAAAATTTAGATTTAAAAATTAGCGAAATTGGTTATGAAAAGATGAAAAGTGACAAAGCATTTTTAAAGATAAAAGGATTTGAAACTAATAAAAAAATATTTTTGGAAAATATAAATTATACAGAATCCAAAAATGAGATAGACATAAAAAACTTAGAAATAAAAAATAACAAAATATTCAATATACATAAAATAAAATTTAATTATTTAACTAAGAATAATTTTAAAAATAACATAACTTTAAGTAAGTATAAAAATAATTACAATTTAGAAGGAAAAAGTTTTGATGCTACTCAACTCATAGAAAAAATGTCAAGTTCTGAATCAGAAAATAATTTTTTTGAAGTATTTACTAATTTAAATACAAAAATCAAAATTTTTGTAGAAAATGTTATGTTAGATAATCAAAATACTATTAATACTCTTCAAGGAAATTTAGAAGTAAAAAATAATGAGATTTTTGACTTAAAGTTAAATTCTAATTTTAGTAAAAATGAAAAAATATTTGTTTCAATTAAAACACAAAAAAATAATAGTGTTATTACTACTTTTTATTCTGATAGAGCAGAACCATTTGTTAAAAAATATAAATTCATTAAAGGTTTTGAAGGTGGCAATTTAGATTTTACTTCAATAAAAATAAATAATATTTCAAAATCAAAATTAATAATTGATAATTTTAAAGTTCAAGAAGTTCCAGTTTTAGCTAAAATATTGACACTTGCATCACTTCAAGGCATCGCTGACATTTTAACTGGAGAAGGTGTGAGGTTTACTGATTTTGAAATGGTTTATTCAAAAAAAGAAAATCTCACAACTATTGACGAAATTTACGCAATTGGACCAGCTATATCAATTTTGATGGAAGGCTATGTAGAAGAAAAAAAATTAGTAAGTTTGAGAGGAACTTTAGTGCCAGCTACAACAATAAATAGATCAATTTCATCTATTCCATTAATTGGAGATTTATTAGTTGGGAAAAAAGTTGGTGAAGGTGTTTTTGGAGTTAGTTTTAAAATAAAAGGATCACCTAAAAATTTAAAAACAACGGTAAACCCAATTAAAACTTTAACACCTAGATTTATTACTAGAACTTTAGAAAAAATTAAAAAAAATTAAGCTAGTTTTATTTTTATATGCTTCTTTTTACCAATTGATAATTTAAGAAAATTACTCTTATCAAAGGAATTTTTTTCAATTAAAAATCTTTCATCATCAACTATCTCATTATTAATTTTAATACCTTTGCCTTTAATAAGTCTTCTTATTTCACTTTTTGAACTTTCAGCCTTAGATAAAATAACCAAATCGACTATATTGATATTCCCTTTTTCAAATTTAATATCTACCGAAGGCAAATTTTCTCCCAGTGAATTTTCTTCAAAAGTTTTTTTTGCTGTTTTTTCAGCTGACAAGGCCTCATCTTTACCATGTAACATAGCTGTAGCTTCATTTGCTAATTTGATTTTTAATTGGTTAATGTCATCATCTTTTATTTTATTTATTTCATCGATATTTAAATCTGTAAACATTTTTAAAAATTTAACCACATCTCTGTCATCAATATTTCTCCAAAATTGCCAATAGTCATATGGTGATAATAGTTTTTTATCTAACCAAACTGCTCCAGTTTCAGTTTTTCCCATTTTAGCCCCTGATGCCAACGTAATAAGAGGAGTGGTTAAACCATAAGCTTGTTTATTGGAATGTCTTTTAATTAATTCAGTTCCATTAACAATGTTTCCCCATTGATCTGATCCACCGATTTGTAAGTTACAGTTTTCTTTTTTATTTAATTCCAAAAAATCATAAGCTTGCAAAATCATATAATTAAATTCCATATAACTTAATGATTGTTCTCTATCCAATCTAGTTTTAACACTTTCAAAAGTAAGCATT
>MDSW01166237.1_pt1 | contig 10961 bp, 11 predicted proteins | sample 811171 | NCBI WGS metagenome assembly MDSW01 (sample SAMN05326641, study PRJNA326480) | marine metagenome | isolation source: seawater | place: Atlantic Ocean: North West | collected 2012 | reverse complement strand
CACCACGTTGATAGGCTGGATGTGGAAGCGCAGCAATGCGTGCAGCTGACCAGTACTAATAGCTCAATTGGCTTGATTTATGCACTGAAAAAAATTTTATTTGATATGATATTTGAATAAAGGATTGTTTTTTTTTAAATCAACTTTTGATTTTTTTCCAATTATAGAAAAATAATTTTCCGATCCAATACCAACTAGAGGCCTGAAACAAGAAATATTTTTTTTTGTAAATTTTTCACCTTTTTTAATATTATTTATTGCAAATATTGATCTCCTAAATATTTTACTTGGTTTTTCAGATGGAGGTCGTATGAAATTATTTTTTCCTAAGATTTTGTAATATTTTGTAATTTTATTTTTGAGATATCTTAGCTGGTTTGGGTTTATTGAAAAAGAGCTGTCAGGACTATTTAATTTTTTACTCAAAATAAAATGTTTTTCAATTATAGAAATGCCCATAGTAGATGCCAACAAAGAAGCATCAATATCTTTTGTATGATCTGATATTCCAAAATAGTTTACTTTAAAATTTTTTTTAAAAAAATTTATAGTTTTTAAATTAATTTCATCATCAGGAGTTGGGTAACCAGATATACAGTGTAAGAGAATAATTTTATTGTGATATTTTTTAATTATTTTTATAGCATTTTCAATTTCTTTTCGATTGGATAAACCAGTTGATAAAATTATTGGCTTTTTACATTTTGCAATTTCATTAATTAAATTCACATCAGTTATTTCAAATGAAGCAATTTTATAAATTGGTGGATTAAATTGTTTTAAAAAGTTTAAAGCTCTGATACTGAAAGGAGTACTAAACAAAACAACTTTTAATTTTTTTGCCAATTTAAAAGCATCATAATGCCAATCATATGGGGTTTGGGCCCTGTCATATAGTTTTGCTAGATTCATATTTTTCCATTCACCAGATTTAATTTTATATTTTTGAGATATTGTCATATCGCAAGTTTCATAAGTTTGAATTTTTATTAAATCAGCACCAGATTTTTTTGCAGAAATTATATGTTGTAAAAATTTTTTTTTTGAACCACAATGATTTGCAGATATCTCAGCAATCAGTAGAGGCGGACCATCATTTGTAATTATTATATTTTTATTAAGTTTAATTTTCATTTATGTAAATTTCTCACTAAAATAAAAGCTTCAGCAAAACTAACTCCACAATCACTACCTCTTAATTGAGCTAAATTTTTTACATGTCTTAAAGATCTACTATGTGGAAATTTTCTTAGTTCACTTTTGTACATTTTTAATGCTTTAATTTTTTTATTTATATTTTTTGATATATCCACATAATAATTCGGCGCGAATGTATTTTTCTTAAAAAGAGCCCAATTAGTACTCGATGGTATTTCAAAAGATAAAATTTTCCTTACACAAGAATTATTTATTGGGCGCGCAGCAGTAATAACAGCTTTATAAACTATTTGATGATCAATATTAAGACAATTTTCAAAGTGAGTAATAACTATTTCGGGTTTAAATTTTTTTATATTTTTTTCTATAGTTTTTATTAAATTGATTAAAGGCACACTATCTAATTTATTATCTGGAAAATTGTAAAAGGATGGTTTTTTAAATTTTAAAAACTTAAATACATTTAAACATTCTTGAATTCTGGTATTTTTTTTTTTAAGTGGGGTATTAGATTTGTATCTTGATGAAACACCATCAGTCATAAAAATTACATTAATTTGATATTGATTTTTAAATTTCAATAAAGATCCACAACATCCCAATATTTCATCATCAGGATGAGCAGCTACTACTAAAAGGTTTTTTTTCAATTTTTAATTCTCCTATTATATTATTTTTTTTGAATTTTGAATTCTCCAATTATATTATTTTTTTTGAATTTTGAATTCTTAAATATAATTTTATATTTTTGTAGATTTAAATATGCATTAGGATAACCGTCTCCGTCAACCATTCTTATAAAGTCATATATTTTTCTTAGTTTTTGATATTTGTGTAAAGTAATATCACTATCTTTTGCGGTTCTTCTCTTAAATTTTGATATTTTTCCTTTTTGCTTATTAAATTTAAGAGACTTTTTATTTGTTATATTCAAGATCATTTTAATAGATTTTTTTTCAACTCTTTTAAGAATATGCGAAACGTTTCCGTTTAAATTTATTATTTCTTTTTTGCAAACATCTCCTTCATCTATTTTTTTAGAAATTCTGAAAGCAGTAATTTTAGTTTTGTTAATTCCTTTTAAAATTTGATTTTGTATAGGAGAGCCCCCTCTGAATTTTGGTAAGTCAGAACAGTGAAACTGTATGCATTTGAAATTTTCATAAATATTTTTTTTAATAAAATTTGACCAATGAATAAAAAAAATAAATTCAGGTTTTATTTTTTTAAATTTATTTAAATTAATATTATTAAAAATCTTATACTTTTTTTTATTTATTTTATTAAAATTTTTCTTATCCCAAATTTTTTTGGTAACTATAATATGTTTTTTCATTATCTAATTTTAAATAATATTTTTTGTTTTTAAAATAAAAATAGCATGGGTAATTTTTATAATCAGAAACTCGCAATAAATCGAATTGAGATTTGATTGATTTATTAAGATTTATAAGTGAGTCATTCTCTTTTCTTGATTTAAAAAAACTTGCTTTCCCTTTTTGACTATAAGACCTTGGTTCTTTATTATTTTTTCTGACATATCTAAGATATTTTAACAAAAGATTTAAGTTTTCTTTGAATTGAATAAATTTAATCTCTTCAAAAATAAGGTTTTTTTTTACTAAAACTTTTTTTTGAAAAAAAATATCGCCAGTGTCTGTTTTTTTTGCAGCTTTAATCAAAGAAAAGGTAATGATTTTTTTTTTATTCAATATATTCCAAGTAATTGGGGACATTCCTCTACCCTTTGGAAGATCAGACTCATGTAAAACAATATTATATTTTGATTTAATTAGTTTACTGCTTTTAACTATTCTAAAATAGCTAAAAAATACTGTTATCAATGATTTATCTGGAATCTTTTTAGATGAGTTATAAATAGTTGAATTTTTAAAAATTTTTTTACATTTAAATAATATCTCTTTTTTATACTTGTTTGCCCAGGAATTTTTATCAATAAGAATATTAATTTTCATTTAATAAATTTAATGTGCTTTATCTAATTTATACTTTTACTTTAAAAAAATTTATATACAATCCAATAAATGAAAAAAAAAAGTTCCACAATTAAAATCATTGATAAAATTGAAAAAATTAGATCTAAAAATAATGTAAATTGGATGAACATTTTAAGATTAGCTTTTAAATTAGATCCTCAAAGTGCTTCAAAAATAATGAAAAAAATAAATTATGATGACAAAAAAATATCAAAATTACTTAATAAATTAAGTAGTAATAAATAATTTCTTTAATGAACTTTATTCCTTATGGTAGACAATTTATTGATAGATCAGATAGTAAAGCTGTAATCAAAGCTCTTAAAAGCGAAAAGATTACTACTGGAATTGAAGTAAAAAAATTTGAAAAAAAAATTTCTAATTATCTAAAATCAAATTATGTTGTTTCATGTAATAGTGGAACATCTGCGTTATTTCTTGCTTTGAGTGCCATAGGGACAAAAAAAGATGATATTGTAATAATGCCTTCTGTAACTTTTATATCATCATATAATGTGGCAAAGTTATTTGGTGCCAAAGTTTTTTTAGCAGATATTGATAGAAATTTAGGTCAAATGAGGCCTGAAGATGTGGTTAATTGTTGCAAAAAATTTAAATTAAAAAAAATTAAGGCGATCATAACTATGTACAACGGAGGTTATCCACACAACGCAGATAAATTTTTTAACTTAAAAAAAAAATACAAAACGATAATTATTGAGGACGCATGTCATGCGCTAGGATCAAGTTATAAATTTAAAAAAAATTTTTATAGAATTGGCTCTTGTAAGCATGCTGATATTTCAACTTTTTCATTACATCCATTAAAATCAATTACTACAGGTGAGGGCGGAATAGTAACAACTAACTCAAAAAATATTTATGATAAATTAATTTTATTAAGATCTCATGGAATAAAAAAAAATTTAAAAAAACATTGGGAATATGATGTATATTACAATTCTTTGAATTTTAGATTATCAGACATACAGTGTGCGCTTGGAGTCAGTCAATTAAATAAAATTAAAAAATTTATTTTAAAGAGAAAAAAAATAGCGCAAATTTATAATAAATACCTTTCTTCTATGAAAGATATTAATTTATGTAAAATAAATAAAAATTACTCTTCCTCTTTTCATCTTTTTATTATTCATTTGAATAAAAAAAATATTAAAGAAAAATTAATTAAATTTATGTTAAAATATAGGATAATCCTTCAATATCATTACATACCAATTTATAAATTTAAAATTTTTAAAGGAAAAAAAATTTCCAAGAATTCTGAAAAATATTTTCAAACAGCAGTCAGCCTTCCAATCTACTATAACTTAAGTTTTAAAAATCAAATGTTTGTTATAAAAAAATTAAGAGAATTTTTTAAATTTGCAAAATAATTTTATCACAAATTCAGTTTTAAGTTGCATATTAAACATAAATAATCTACTATATATTTGATATTTAAATTGTAAAATCATGAGACCATCTGAGGAAAGTATACCAAATAATATATTAATAAAAACTTACGAGAAAGATCCTGAAAAAGTACTACAAGAGACTCTATATAAAAAATACGGTCAAAGATTTCTTAAATACAGAGAAACCTATAATAAGATTATCTCAGACGATGAGCATAAATACTTTTTTGACTATCCCTTAACTGTAGTTTTAGAATTAGTTAATAGGTGCGATTTACAGTGTGTAATGTGTTATCAAGGATTTAGAAATGATGCAGAAAAGTTTACTGTAAATGAGGATGTTTTAGATAAGATTTTTGATGATTTTAAAAAAAATAAATTATCTGCCCTTATGCTAACTTCCTCAGAACCTCTTTTATATAAACAAATCGACAAAGTTTTAAAAAGAGCAAAAGAAGCAGAAATTATGGATATTTTTTTATTTACAAATGGGACACTTTTGAATGAAAAAAATTCAGAAATGATTTTAAATAGTGGTGTAACAAGACTTTTTATATCAATTGATGCGGCTACCGAGGAAACCTATAATAAGATTAGAATTCCTACAAGTAAAAGACTGTTAGAAAGCAACAGATTAGAAAAATTAGAAACAAATATAAAAAGATTTATTGAAATGAAGAATTCAAGAAAACAAGCTTTACCATTAACTAGAGTTTCATTTGTAGCTTTAGAAGAAAATAAACATGAAGTTGAAATGTTTCAAAATAAATGGAAAAATATCGTGGACTCAGTAGAGGTTCAAAGAGAAACTTCTATTGAAATATACAGTAAACTAGAAAATTTAAGTGAAAATCAAAAAGATGAAAGCAATGATATAAAAATTAAATATAATTGCAATAAACCATGGGGCGATATGGCAATTTACTCTGATGGAAAAGTTGGTCCATGTTGTAATTTGGTCGGTAGAAAAACACCAATTGGAAATATAAAAGATAATACTATCAGTGAAATATGGAATGGTAAAAAAATGAATTTTTTAAGAGAAGGTTTTATAAATAATAATCCTAATAAAATTTGTAAGCTTTGTATAGAATCACAAAAAGTGAACATATAAATGTTCACAAAACTAAATGAATATTTCCACAATAAAGAATTTTAAATTAAATATAAAACAACTATATAATTTTTGTTCAAAAAAAAATAAGACAAAAACCATATTTATAATGATCGGAATGATCATATCTATGATGCTAGAGGTGGTTAGTTTAGGTGTTGTTTATCCAATTATTAAGATCATTGTAGACAAAGACAGTCTCAGTGATATTTTTTTTTTTAATAGATTAGATTTCTTGACAGAAATGGATGTTAAAAATTTAATGGCTGGTGTCTTGGTAATTTTAGTTATAGTTTTTTTAATTAAAAATACTTTTTTGTTTCTTTTTACTATGTACAAAAATTATTTTTTGCAAGATTTTTTATCTGATTTAAGAATAAGATTTTACAAGATGTATCTTAAATTAGATTATGTAAACTTTATAAAAAGAAATTCTTCTGAAAAACTAAGAAATTTACAAGAAACTACAATTTGTCTTAGATCTTTAGATGCATTTTTAAGTGTTTTTACCGAAGCATTAGTACTTATTGGAATAATTGCAGTATTAATGTATTTTGCTTTAATTCCAACTTTAGCAATAGTTTTGATATCAGCAGTTTTTTTTCTTATTTATTTATTCACATTAAAGAAAAAAATATTTGTTTTAGGCGCAGAGAGATTCAAACTAGATAATTTGTTAATAAAAAAAGCTCTAGAGGGATTTGGAAGTTATAGAGATATAAATTTATATAATACTACAAACATTTTTTTAAATGATTTTAATTTGATTTGTATCAAAAATAATAAAAATTTAGCTTATGCATCAATTTTAACTCAAGTTACGAGAATCGTTCTTGAGCAATTCGGGATAATTTTGATTGTAGCTTTAGCAATATTTTTATTTTCATCCTCGTCAGATATCACAGCATCACTACCTATTCTAGGTGCATATGTTTATGCCTTTTTTAAAATCTTACCATCGTTTAGTAAAATTGTTGTAAATTTGCAAGCAGTTATAAATTCAAAAGCAGTTGTTGATGATCTTTCTAGAGAAATGGAAGAATGTGAAAATATAAAAGAGGAAAATAATCCAAATGAAACTAAAGAAATTAAAAAGTTTAATAAAAAAATCAACTTATCGAATTTAACTTTTAGACAAAAGGATAGAATTTTATTTGATAAAATAAATTTAGAAATAAACTTTAAAGATAAACTTGGAATTATGGGACCAAGTGGAGCAGGCAAAAGCACTTTACTAAATTTAATTATGGGTTTTTTAAAACCTAATTCAGGCAAAATTGAATTTGATGGATATAACATAAATGAATTTACAAAAAGTGTTAGAAAACAAATTGGTTGTGTTTCACAATCTATTTATTTGTTAGATGATACCATTAAGAACAATATAACTTTAAAACAAAGTAAAGATAAAGTAGACCATAAAAAACTAGATAAAGTTATTGAAGTTTGTGGTTTGGAAAAATTTCTTTTAAATTCACCTCTTGGTTATGAAACAATTATTGGCGAAAGGGGAGTGTTTATATCTGGTGGGGAACTTCAAAGAATTGGAATTGCAAGAGCATTATACAATGATAAAGAAATTTTATTATTTGATGAGTTTACCAATCAATTGGATGAAGAAAATGAGGAAAAGATTTTGCAACAAGTAAATAAATTAGATAAGACTATAATCATGATATCTCATAAGTTGTCTACGCTGAAATATTGCAACAAAATAGTTGTAATTGAAAATAACAAAATAAATGAGATAAAAAAATAATAATATGAATTTAAATAATAAATCAATTTTATTAACCGGCGGCACAGGATCTTTTGGTAAGCATTTTCTAAAAAAAGTGGTTAAAAAGTTTAAAAAAATTAAAAGATTAGTTATTTTTAGTAGAGATGAATTTAAACAATTTGAGCTTCAAAAAGAATTCAATATGGAAAAGTATCCGTTTTTGAGATTCTTTGTGGGAGATATTAGAGATAAACAAAGATTAAAATTAGCTCTGAAAGAAATCGAAATAGTTATACACGCTGCAGCTCTTAAACAAGTTCCAACCGCAGAATATAATCCATTTGAATATATTAATACAAATGTTATTGGAGCTGAAAATTTAGTTCAGGCATCTTTGGAGTCTAATGTTAAAAAAGTTATTGCACTTTCAACTGATAAAGCGGCTGCACCGATAAATTTATATGGGGCAACAAAGTTATGTTCTGATAAATTATTTATTGCAGCAAATAATATTAAAGGAAAGCAAGATATATCTTTTAGTGTTGTACGTTATGGAAATGTAATGTCATCAAGAGGATCTATTGTTCCTTATTTTAAAGAACTTTCAAAAAAACAAAATTTTTTACCTATAACTGACTTAAGAATGACTAGGTTTAACATTTCTATAGATGCTGCAGTAGACTTTGTGATCAAATGTTTAAAAATTTCAAAGGGTGGAGAAATATTTGTTCCCAAAATCCCATCTTACAAAATTACAGATTTAGCAAGAGCCATCAAAGACAATTGCAAATTTAAAATTATTGGAAAAAGACCGGGAGAAAAGATTCATGAGGAAATGATAACTATGAACGATTCATTTAATACGTTGGAATTTAAAGATTATTTTATCATATTATCTTCTGATAAAATTAAGAGCTACAAAAAAAAATATCAAAAAGCCAAATTAGTTAAAGAAAATTTTTCGTACAACTCAGCTAATAATAATCATTTTTTAAATGTAAATGAGTTAAAAAATATTATCAAAAAAGAGCAGTAAATTGAACATAGCTATAATTCCAGCAAGAAAAAATAGTATAAGAATTAAAAATAAAAATAAAAAACTATTTTTTAAAAAACCAATTATTGAATATAGCATCCTCGAAGCTAAAAAAACAAAGTTATTCAAACATATTATTGTTACTACTGACTGTAATAAAATTGCAAATATTTCCAAAAAAGCTGGTGTAAGTATTTTAAAAAGACCAAAAAGATTAGCCCACAACGATGTTGGAATTGTAGAGGTTATTAAAGATTGTTTATTAAAAATCAAAAATGAAAACATATATCCAAAATATGTCTGCTGTATTTTCCCAGCAGCACCTTTAATCGAAAAAAAAAAAATAATAGAAGGTTTTAAGAAAATTAAGAACAAAAAGCATAGTTTTGTTTTTAGTGCATCCAAAACTAATTTGGAAATTTCTAAATTATTTAGCCTAAATTCTAAGAAAAATGTAAAATTATTATTTAAAAAAAAAATATTAAATAAGAAAACAGATAAAAACCAATTTTTTGATGCAGGACAATTTTATTGGGCTAAAGCAAAAATATGGATGACTGAAAAGAGTGTCTTTTCATCAAAATCCTCAATAATTGAGATTGATAGAACTAAAGCTCAAGATATTAATAATATTGAAGACTGGAAATTTGCTGAGTTTTTATTCAGATTAAATAACAATTAAATTATTATAATTAAATTGTTTAACAAAAGTTTATTTTATTTCATTCAAGATTTTTTCCATACAGCTATCCTTTGGATGTCTGTAATCATAAAATTCACTTTTTTCACAGTTGAATAAATTTGGATTATAAGATCCAACAATTTGAACATTATTTTTTTGTGCCAAATCTAAGAATTTATTCTCCATTTCTAGATATCTAGGATTATATTTTACAGTGATATTATACGAATCTTGTTCATAAGGTGTTAGTACTAAAATCACTTCTGTTTTATGAACATCTTTAATATAATTAATAAATTGTTCATAAAGTTTAAAATATTCCTCTGAAAATTCAAATAAGGTCATAGAATAATTTACTCTTCTACCGACTATATTTTTGTCAATTTGTTTATCAGCATAAATTCTTTTACCATCATTTAAGATAATTGGCTTATGATTATTATTAATATTTTTTACATCAAGATTTAATTTTCTTATGTTCAAATAATTATAAATTTTTTCTAAAAAGATTTCATAAAATTTAAATTTATCGTCAAATAAATTATGATTTAAGATTTTATTTTTTGTTTTAAATAAGTGAATATTTTCTAAAGATAGCTTATATTCTTTGGATAGAGATTTCCATTCTCTTCGGAAATTATATTTATTAAACAGCCAAGGATCTGCTCCCAATAGAATTTTTTTAGGTTTAAATTTTTCTAAAGCCATTTCAGTAATTGTTATTTGATCTTCAATACTAGAACCACCTACAGAAACATTTAGAACTTTTTCTTGAATAATTTGATTTGAAATTTGAAACATTCTAGAAGATCCAACAACAATAATTTCAGGCTCTAATGTTTCATAAATAATTCTATATTTAATGAATAGCCTATCATTCATTTTTGTTGAATAAATAGCATCCCTTTCAGATAAGAGTTTAGCCATTCTAACTTCGATGCTATTTTTTGAATTAGGACCAAAAAAATTGATATTAATTAATGAAAATAATACAAATCCAAAAATAAAAGATAATAATGTTCCTATGTATAATTTTGTTTTTATTATTTTTTTATTTCTAAATGGCTTTTCAATAAATGTGTAGGATAAAAATGATATTAATAGAGAAATTAATATTGTGATTATTTTTAAATCATAAGAAAAGTTTTCGAAGTAAATTCTACCAATTGCCAATAATGGCTGATGCCATAGATAAAAAGAGTAACTAATCAATCCTATATAAATAAGTATTTTGGATGATAATATTTTATTTATAAAAGTTTTTGGATTTGCAAAAATAATTATTAAAGCTGTCCCGATCGTTGGTAGCAATGTAAACAAAGAGGGATATAAAGTATTTTTGTTGAAATAAAAAACAGAAAACGAAATTAAAATTAAACCTATTAAAGAAAAAACATTATTTTCAAGATTAGAGAAATTATTTTTTTTCTTAAGTAAATAATAAGCTAAAATTCCACCCAATGCTAATTCCCAGGCCCTACTTAAAGTAAAATAAAAATTTAATGTACCTTTTGTATTTATTGCCAAAAAGTGACAAATGAATAAACTTAAAAAAAAGCCAAGAAACAAAAACAGTACAATCTTATTTTTAAAATGATTATTTATAAAAATTAATATCAGGGGAAATATTACATAAAATTGCTCTTCTATTGAAAGGCTCCAGGTATGAATTAAGGGTTCTACTTCAGTTTCTGATTGAAAGTAAGGGGTAGTTTTCCAAAAATAAAAATTTGAGTAAAAAAAAGTGATGAGTTAGCGCTTTCAAAATAGTTGCTAAGTTCACTTCTAGTAAAAAAAATGTAAGATAATATTAAGGTTATAAATATAACAAAAAATAAT
>MDSW01006303.1_pt1 | contig 10961 bp, 13 predicted proteins | sample 811171 | NCBI WGS metagenome assembly MDSW01 (sample SAMN05326641, study PRJNA326480) | marine metagenome | isolation source: seawater | place: Atlantic Ocean: North West | collected 2012 | reverse complement strand
GTCGGGGTGGAGTTGAAAGGCGTCAGATGGAGTTGAAAGGCGTCGAGGGCGGGTATTGAAAGCGAGGGGTGGGCGGAGAGATGCGCCGGGAAAAGTCCTTAAGGATCGGCGTCCACCACGCCAACGCGGTCGTATGGGGACCAGTGTATAGAACGCGCCTGAGACGACTTGGTTTTGGCCAACCGCCGTCGCCGCGTCTGAGCCGCTCGCGCCCGCGGCGGCGGCGAGCGACTGGCAAATCACGCGCCAGTACACCGCCGCCTCCGGGGTCATCGGCGGCGCGTCCGCGGCGCGGCGGAGGCCGCCGCCGGGCGCGGTGCCCTCCGCGACGGACGCGGCGATCACCGCGGGTTTAATTCGACGGCACGCGATGAGCTCGGCGACGATCGCGTCGGCGACGTCTTCGTGCGTTTCCGCATCCACCGCCGCGAGGAGCGCGAGGACGTCGCCCTCGAACGCGTCGAGCCACCGCTTGATCATGTCGACCGCGGCGGCGCGGACGTTCGGGGAGCGGTCCGCGAGGCCGCGGCGCGCCGCCGTCGCGCGCAGCGCGATGGACACCGCCGCCACCGGCACCTTTGACGTCGTCGCGGGGTGGAGTTGAAAGGCGTCAGAAGCGGAGTTGAAAGGCATCGAGACCGGTGTGTCGGGATTGAAAGCGAGGGACCCTGGGCGCAGAGAAACGACAGGAAAAGTCCTTAAGGAATGGCGTTCACCACGCGAACGGGGTCGTATGGGGACCAGTGTGAGGTAGAACGCGCCTTTGACGTCATCGCGAGAAACGCGACGCGGCGGACATCCTCCGACGCGTCGCGCGTGCGCTCCACGACGAACGGGATCGTGTAATCGGAGATGGCGAGCGAGCCCAGGATCGCCTTGCGCGTGTCCTTGTTCTTCTCCGCGCTTAGCAGCGTGATGAACGCCTTCGTGATGGCGTCTTCGCTGAAATCGCCGGCTTCGCCTCCGTCTTGCAGCCGCGAGAGCGCCCTGGCGGGTCGTTCCATACGAGCGAACGTCGGGGTGGAGTTCAAAGGCGTCAGTTGGCGTTGAAAGGCGCCGAGGTGTGTCGGGATTGAAAGCGAGGGATGAGCGGAGAGATGCGCCGGGAGAGAAAGTCCTTAAGGATCGGCGTTCACCACGCCGACGCGGTCGTACGGGGACCAGTGTGAGATAGAACGCGCCTGGCGGCTTGCGCGCGGACGAGGGGCATCTTATCCCTCAGACGCTCGAGCATGACGTCCTCCATGCGCTCGTAGAGTTCGTCGCTAATCTCCGCGTCCACGGCGAGCGCGTTGAGGACGCCGGCGACGATCTGGCACACGCGGAATCGGACGGCTTTGTCCTTGGCGGCGGCGAGGTTGAGGAGGAATCCGAGAAACGCTTCGCAGAAATCGTCGCCCTCCATCTCCATCCCGGGCGCGCGCGCGGCGGTGAAGGTGACGACGAATCGAACGACGCGCTCCGCGCAGAGGTCGCGCTGATGATCGAGGGAGGGGATCGTGCGGGACGGGGTGGGGGTCAGGGAGCGTCAGGGAAGGGGTCGCGCGGGGGGAGACGCGGTCGGGCGAAGTCCTTAAGGATCGGCGTTCACCACGCCAACGCGGTCGTATGGGGACCAGTGTGAGGTGCGCGCGCGGGGCGGATGGTACGTTCCCCTCCTTTTTTCCCTCGGGGAAAACGACGACACGACATGACATCGCGCGTCCGTCTCGTCTTCGCTTCCTTCGGGCGGTCGTCGCACCTTGTACTCCAGGAGCACGGGCAAGATGCAGTTGCAGATCTCCGGGAGGAAGCTGTCCGGGTCGGCGTGACGCCGCGCGAGCATGAGCTTGACGCATTTCTTGTGCGTCGAGAGCGAGACCTGCGCTTCGTTCAAGATTTTACCGACCGACTGCACGGCGGTCTTCGTCGATTTCGGAGCCATGCTGGATGGCGCGAGCGAGCGGCGCGGAGATTCGCGCGCGGCCGTGACGCTACCGTGCGAGCGCGACGCGTCCGCCGCGTCGAGCGTATCGGAGGAAGGGGGGAGGGTGGTGAACGCGAGGAGGGTCCGCGCGTGCGCGTCGCCGCCGAGGTATGACGCGCGGTATGACGCGCGACGCTCGTTCGTTCCGTCGGAGTCGTTGGCGCGGCGTAAGTTTTTTTAGTGTCGCGAAAACGCGAACCGTCGCGGGCGCGGGTGTTTGAGCCGATGAAAAAAACGATTCTAGGGTCGACTCGACGGTTCTCAGGTTCAAAATTTCAGGCTCGACCGCTCGCGAAACTGACGTCGAATTATTTCAACGAGCGTCTCCGCTGGTTTAGGGTTGAACGTTCAAAGCCCGACCGTTCGCCGTCTCAGATCCCGCGGACCGAGCGCGCCATGACGTCCGACGACGACGCCGACGTCGTCGTGGACGATCTCGAGAAGGCGGCGTTCATCGCTCGCGAGTCCCCCACTTCCTCGCCGACGACGAGCCGACGCGCGGAGAAGATGCGCGCGGGATGCGTCGGAGGTCTCGTCGTCTTAGCGATCCTCGCGTTCGCGTCGACGTTCGCGACGTTCGCGGCGCCGCGCGTCGGCGGCGGACGGCTCGTCGAGAGCGAGGCGCACCAGCAACGCGAAATCATGGAGCTCAGGACGCAGGTCGAGGAGCTGACGCGGCGGGTGGACGGCGGCGGCGGCGCGAACGCGAGTCGAGCGACGCGAGTCGAGGAGGCGCAGGCGCGCGAGTCGACGGACGATGACGATGCTGTGGTGGTGTTCCCTCCGTCGCCGTCGCCGCCGCCGCCGTTCGCGATCGTCACGTGGGCGCATCCGCCGCCGCCGCCGCCGCCGCCGCCGCCGCCGCCGAACGACGCCGGCACCGGCGCGGTCGTCGCGACGAACGCCGCCGCGACGCCGCCGACGCTGTGCTCGGAGCTCCTCCGCGTCGCGTCGAACCACTCCGCGGCGGTCCGACTCCTGTCGCTCGCGCAGCAGCCGTCCGCGGCGGCGCTCGGCGACGCGCCGTCGCCCGCGCTGACGCGCGCGTGCGGCGGCGGCGGGGGCGCGGGAGGCGCGAAGAAACCCGTCGTGGACGTGTTTGTGTTCGGCGGTGGAGAGATCGACACCCTAGGCGCGTTCTATCTCACACTGGTCCCCGTGCGACCGCGTCGGCGTGGTGAACGCCGTTCCTTAAGGACTTTTCCACCCGGCGTTTCTCTCCGCCCAGGGTCCCACGCTTTCAATCCCGTCACACCTCGACGCCTTTCAACTCCGCTTCTGACGCCTTTCAACTCCACCCCGATATCATCGCTCGTATGGAACGACCCTCAGAGATTCGTTTGCACGAACTCCACGACGTCGTGGACGCGTTCGTGGCGGTCAGGTCGAACGTCACGCACAAGGGCGAGCCGTCGTTCGACGCGATTAACCGCGCGATGAAATCCCCGCGATTCGCGCGGTACGCGGATAAAGTGGAGGTGGTGACGGTGAACGAAAACGTCGCGCGCGCGGACGCGACGGGGGTAAACTTCGCGCACGAAAACTACAAAACCGAGTGGGTGACGACCGAGATGAAGACGCGATACGCGAACGCCCCGGACACGATCATCCTATTCGGCCACGTGGATGAGGTGCGTTCTATACACTGGTTCCCATACGACCGCGTCGGCGTGGTGAACGCCGATCCTTAAGGACTTTTGCGGGCGTGTCTCTCCGCCCATCCAATGCGTCCAATCCCCGCCCTCGACGCCTTTCAACTCCGACTGACGCCTTTCAACTCCACCCCGACATTCGCTTGTATGGAACGACCCTGAGATCCCGAATCGGGACGACGTCTGGCGACTCGCGAACTGCGACGACGCGGCGACGGCGCCGCCGTCCAATTTCGCCATCTGGTTCCCGTTCGGGAACATCGAGTACGCGTTCAGGTGCGTCCTAGTATCACACTGGTCCCCATACGACCGCGTCGGCGTGGTGAACGCCGATCCTTAAGGACTTTATCTCCCGGCGTACAGTACGTTTCTCTTCGCCGCGCACCCCTCGGTTTCGATCCCGACGCACCTTTTCAACTCCGCTTCTGACGCACCCCTCAACTCCACCCCGACGTTCGCTCGCTTCGCGCGGACCCTCGACCCGCAGAAGCGACTTCCCCGCGCGCGGGATGACGTGGACGCTGGGCGACCCCGGGGCGTACCTCGCGAGCGACGTGCAAGGTCTGCCCAGGGGCTCATTGCCGAGGGTCGCGGGCGGGGGCTTCCACGCGTCTTCGTACTGTTTCCCGCCGGCGGTGATTTTGAAAGAGGCGACGGCGACGGAGTACACCGGGTACGAGAAGTACGTCGGCGATCTGCGCGTCGCGATGGCGACGGCCGCGGACGCGAGAGCGGGAGGACTCGGTGACGCGAGAGGCGCGTGCGCGGCGGCGATGTAGAGCATTCGATCGGAGTGTCTCAAGCCGCGCTTGCCGGAGAGGATGCGAAAGGTGAACGAATTAATTAATTCGGACGGCGGGTTGAAAGAAACTTTCAAGCTGCCCGCGCTTCTGAGCGGACCGGACGCTTTCAAGAGGTTTCCGGGGTGGGATCCGAGCGGGGTCGCCGTGGACGAGCGCGCCGTGGACGTCCCCGCGGGTTGGGACGTGGTGCAGAGGCGGTAAGGTTGGTGAAAGAGCGAGTCTTCCATCTTAATTAAGGTTTACCTTAGCGTAAGTCGTCGGCCAGCTCTACCGGACTCCACTACTCAACACGCCTCCTCCGCGTTCGCCGCGTGCAGCGAGTCCTCGCACACGAGGAGCTGATGTATCAGACCGAGGTAGTTTATATCCGTGCCCATGACGTGAAGTAACGTCTCCACGGTCTCCGTTTCTTCCTGGCTTTCGTCGAGTTCGTCCAAGGCTCGGTACGCGCGAACGAATTTACTCTCTCCGAGGACGTCTTGCAAATGCGCGCGCAGGTGTTCGATCCGCGAGGGCAACGACGCGGAAGACGGAACGTCAACCGTCGCGGCGTCGTCAACGTCGTGAACGACAACGTCGCCGCCCTCCGCGAAGACCGTCGACGGCGGGGAGTCCGGGGGAAAGAACGCGCTCGAGGCGTCGAGCGAGCGCTCCAGAGCCGCCGGGGCGTCGCCGCCGCCGCCGCCGCCGCGCTCCGGCGGCGGCGGCGGCGTCGACGGCGTCATCATCCGAAGCCTTCTCTCCGCGTCGTCGTCGTCTCTCGGCCCGACGACGCCCGCCGCGGCCGCGATGTCCTCCGGCGTCGCCGTCGACGCGCCCAGATACGCGTCAGCGCTGACGTGTCGTTCGATAACGCTGACGTGTCCCTCCGTGGACCGCTCGTTTTCGTTTTCCTCCGCGCGGCGGCGGTTGCGCTCCGCGGCGCGGCGGCCGTCCCAGAACGCCTTCCTCCGCGCCTCCTCCTCGGACAACGGAGAAGACGGTCGGTCGCACTCGCACTCGCGCGCGCCCAAACCCAACCCGGACTCGGAATCCGTAACCTCCGAGGCGCCGCGCGATCGCGGTTCGCGCTCGCGCTTCCCCGCGGACGACGGACGCGGCTTAGGGTCGTTCCATACAAGCGAACGTCGGGGTGGAGTTCAAAGGCGTCAGGTGGCGTTGAAAGGCGCCGAGGTGTGTCGGGATTGAAAGCGAGGGATGGGCGGAGAGAGACGACGGCGAAAGTCCTTAAGGAATCGCGTTCACCACGCCGACGCGGTCGTATGGGGACCAGTGTATAGAACGCACCTTAGACGGACGCGGCGGCGGAAGGCGTCGCGCCGTCGCCGCCTCGTCGACGACGTCCTCGACGGGCGGCTCGCCTCGCGCTTCACGCTCCGCGCGCATTCGGTTTCGCTCCGCCGCGGCGCGGTTCTCGAGAAACACCGCGCGGCGCTCCGCGGTGCCGACGTCTCGGTACATCGCGCTCGCGACGCCGCGAGGGATCCGGGGATCCGGCGGCGGGAGCGCGATCTCGCCGAAATTCCATTCGGGGCGCGCGGCATCACCTGGTGAAGTTCAAAGGCGTCAGATGGAGTTGAAAGGCGTCAGTTGGAGTTGAAAGGCGCCGAGGGCGGGGATTGAAAGCGAGGGATGAGCGGAGAGATGCGCCGGGAAAAGTCCTTAAGGATCGGCGTTCACCACGCGGACGCGGTCGTATGGGGACCAGTGTGTAGAACGCACCTCCGGCGTTCGCGTGGGCGTTCGCGTTCGCGTTCGATCCCGGTCCTTGTCCCGGTCCCGGTCCTCCTCCCGCGCCCGGGAGCGCCCGCGGCTGCGCCGCCGGCGGCGTCCGCGCCCGCCTCTCCTCCTGCTTGCGCGCGCGCTCGAGATGCTTGCGCTGCGCGTCGCGCATCTGCTGAATCAGCGGCGACTCCTTGACGTAAATTTCGCACGCGGGCGCCTCCGGGTCGAGGCTTCCGCGCTCGGACCGCGCGACGGCGGCGGCGTTCGCGCGCGCCTCAGCCTGGCGTTGCTTAAACTCTCTTCGCGCCTCCTCGCGCGCTTCCGCGCGCGCCTTCTCCGCGCGAAGGCGCTCCTGCGCGCGCTTCTCTTCCGCGGCGACGCGCGCGGCGACCTCGCGCTTCTCTCGAGCTTCCAGACGGCGTCTGGGTGGAGTTGAAAGGCGTCAGAAGCGGAGTTGAAAGGCGTCGAGGGCGGGGATTGAAAGCGAGGGACCCTGGGCGGAGAAAGACGACGGCAAAAGTCCTTAAGAATCGGCGTTCACCACGCGAACGGGGTCGTACGGGGACCAGTGTGAGATGGGACGCGCACCTGCGCTCCTCCGCCTCCGCGAGCCGTTTCGCTCGAATCTCATCCGCCTCTCTCCGTCGTCTCGCCGCCTCCTCCGCGGCTCTCGCGGCTCTGCGTTCGGCGAGGACGTCGATCGGCGCCGCTCTTCTCGGTGGACTCGATCGCTTGACCGGCGCGGGCTGTCCCACGACGGCGATGACCGGCGGCGAGACAGCCGCCGGCGGCGGCTTCCGACGCGCCGCCGCCGCCGCCGCAAACGCCGCGGGCGCCGCAAACGCCGAGGGCGGAGACGGGTCTTTCGACGCCTTCGCCTCCTCCTCCCGTCGCCGCGGCGGACTCAGCCGCCCGTCCCTCTGCAGCGCGCGCATCCCGCCGCCGGCCCCGGCGCCGCCCGCGCCTCGCCTCGGCGCGTGGATCACCGTGTGCGAAAACTCATCCTCGTGCGTCTTTTTCTCCAAGAGCCTCTTCGCCGCGTCCTTAAACGGCGCTTTTTTAAGGATGTCGTTCACCCCCGGTCTCTTCGCGGGGTTCTTCGACAACATCGCGTCCAGGACGTCCCTGAGCGCCTTGCCGTACCGCGCGCTCACCGGCGGGTACTTCCCGCGGATGATCTTGAGGATGAGAAGCTTCAGCGACGCGCCTTCAAACGGATGCGTCAGCGTGAGCATCTCGTAGAGGACGCATCCTAAACTCCACACGTCGCTCTTGTGGTCGTACGGCTTGTTCTCGCAAATCTCCGGGGACAGATAGTACGGCGTCCCCACCGCGGTGGACGCGAGCGCGGTCGTGCACGACAGCACCTTGCTCACGCCAAAGTCCCCCAGTCGCAGCGTCCCGTCCGCGGCGACGAAGACGTTTTGCGTCTTCAGATCCCTGCGAAGAAACGCGCGCACGAAGAAACGAAAAGAAACGTCGTTAGGATGAGCGTTATGAACGACGACGGTCGGGCGGACTACGAGTACTCACCTGTGAAGCACCTTGCGGTCGTGGACGTGTTTCAGCCCGAGGAGCAGCTGCGTGAACATGTCCACGACGCGGCGCTCGGGCAGCGGCGCGCCGCGCTGTCGTTTCGTAAGTTGATCGGTCGACGCGTCGGTCAGTTTCGTGTTCGCGATGAAGTTTGAAACCGAGGCGCAGGGTGAACGAACGAGTAACGATTTTTTTTTGGCAGGCTGGCAAGCGCAACGACGACGACGACGACGCGCGCGCACCTGCGCCTTGAGGAGCTGGTAGAGGTCGCCTCGCTCGCAGTAATCCATGACGATGCACAGCTTGCCGCGGTCCGTGAACGACTCGTGGCACGTCACGATGTTCGGGTGGTGCAGCGCCGCGAGGAGCTGCGCCTCCAGCCGCGCCGCCTCGCGCTCGTCTCGCGGCATCCGCGACACGTCCACCTCCTTGACGACGAATTTTTCAGACGGATCGGCGCGCGATGTCACGAGGATCGCAGCCCCGAACGAGCCCTTCCCGAGCGTCTTCACGCGCGCGTACTTGTCCATGATGACCGACGACGACTCACCGACGCTGATGAGAGCGTTCGCGCCGGCCGATGTCGGCGGTTCGACGTCGGCGGGCGGCGTCGGGAGCGCTATCGATCGATCGGTCGGTCGCGCGCGCGCCGCGGGACCACGATTCACCTCGACGACGACGACGACGACGGCGGCGGCGCGCGAACGACGCGGCCGCGCGCGCCCGCGCGATGGCAGCGGCCGCGAGGCGTCGTCGGGAAGCGCGACGCGGACGTCCGCGGAGCGCGCGCGGGAGCGGAGGAGCGACGCGACGCGAGCGCGCGCGTCGAAGTCGCGCGGCGGTCAACGAGGAAAGTCCGGCGGGTGGGCGTTTCTCGCGCGTTGTTGTCAAAAAAACGCGAAACGTGTCGAGATTGACGTGACAGGCGGCGAGGGCGGCCAGGTCTTACTAGTTACTCATACGAAACGTACTACTGTACGCGTACGTACAGTACGCCGCGAAATGCACGAAATTCCGTTGTTCGTTCCGCGTCCGGTAAGTTGTCCGGGGGGAACATTCGTTCAAAATCACCTGTCGCGCCCCCTCCGTCGTGCGCGCGCGCGTCCCCGCGTCATGCCTCGCGCGGTGCCGAAATGGCTCCAGGAGGAGGCGGAGGAGGCCGCGCGCGAGTCCGCGAAGCTCCGCTCGCGGCGGACGCGACCGGAGCTGAGGAAACACGCGGAGACGGAGCTGGTCGCGGCGCTGTCGACGCTCGAGTCGATCTCGCGCGAGGGGCGTCAACGCGGCGACGCGGTCGCCGACGCGTCGTCGTCGTCGTCGTCGTCGTCCCCGGGCGCGTCGCCGCCCGTCTCGCCGACGATGATAAACGCGCTCAAGAGCAAGCCCAAGGGCGAGCGAACCGCGCTCGGCGTCCTCACGAACGCGTATCTCGACACGACGGAGCGCGAGAAGTGCGCGACCACGACGGCGAAGAAATCGGATCTCAACGACTCCGCCGACGCGCGCGCGCCCTCCGCCGCTAATGCCGCCTCCGGCGTCGTCTCCGCGAAGAGCCGAGCGCTCATCGACGAGAAAGAGCGGCGGATGCGCAGCGACGAGGCCGCGGCGGCGGCCTTGATGGCGAGAGACAAGGCGGAAGCGCGCGTCCGCGACCTCGCAGCGAAGCTCGCCGCGCTCGAGCTCGAGGCGCGCGAAAGCCGCGCGGCGCTAAAGGTGGCGCGCGCGGAGGGCGCGGCCGAGGCGCGCGCGATCGCGGAGGACGACGCGAAAAGAGCCTCCGAGTCGATGCTCGCCGCCGCCGCGGAGGCGACTAAAGCGGCGGACGCTCGATGCGCCGCCGCGGAGGAGGCGAAGACGCGCGTCGAGTCGACGTTCCGCGAGCAGCGAGAGGTGATGGAGATCATGTTCAAGGACCTGGAGGTGGCGACGGAGATGCAGAGCGCCAACGCCGCGGACGCCGCCAAATCGCGCGACGAGCTGAAGCGCGTCATCGCGGAGCTCGATGACGCGCGTACCGCGCTTCTCCGCGTCCGAGAGGACGCGGAGAAGGTCGAAGGCGGCTTGAGGGCGGAGCTGCGGAGCGCGCGCGACGCGTTCGCGTGCGAGCGGCGACGAATGGAAGAAGCCGCGGCGGCGGGGGACGGCGCGCGCGATGCGATGCTCGTCGAGGCGATGACGAAGGCGAGGGAAGAGGCGCTGGCGGTCGCCGAACGAGAGAGGAGCGCAGCGGTGGCGGACGCGATGCGCGAGGCGGCGAAGGAGAAGGAGGAGGCGTTGGCGGCGGCGGCGGCGACGGTGAGACTGCTTCCCATACGACCCCGTTCGCGTGGTGCACGCCGTTCCTTAAGGACTTCGCCCGTCGTCACTCTTCACCCGCGCTTCCCTTTCAACGTTCGACCGGTAAGACGTTCGACTGACCGATCGCTTCACCCACGCAGGCGGCGACGACGGCGGCGGCGGCGGAGACGGCGACGAAAGCCGCGAAGGAAGACCTCGACCTCGCGACGCGCGCGGCGTCGGACGCGAAGGCGGCGCTGACGGACGCGATCGCGAGACACGCGGAGGACAAGAAGCTCGCGCTCGACGCGCTCGTCGCGGAGCACGCGAAAGAGGTGGCCGCGTTGAAGGCTGACAGCGCGGCGGCGGCGACGGCGCGCGAGGAAACCTTCGCCGAGGAGACGCGCGCGGCGATCGAAGCCGCCGTCGCCGACGCGACGACGCGCGCGGAGGCGACGCACGCGGCTGCTCTGAAGGCTGCGGTCGAGGACGCGGCCGCGAGCGCGCACGAACGCGCGACGTCCGCGGCGACCGCCGCGGCGGAACGCGAGCTCGACGCGCGAGAGGCGTCGCACGCGGTGGCGATGGCCGCGGCGAAGACGGCGCTGGAAGAGACGAAGGCCGAGCTCCGCGTCGAGAGGCTGACGCCGCGGATGACGACGACGAACTCGGAGCTCGAAGAAGAACTGAAGAGCGTGCGCGCGGAGAGGGACGAGCTCGAGCGCGAGAGGGACGCGCGGATCGCCGCGGCGACGGCGGCGGAGGAGGCCAAGGCGCGCGCGGAAGCCGCGGAGCTCGCCGCCGCGCTGAGCGCGCGCGAGGCGAAGAACGACGTCGTCGCGGTGAAGAACGACCTCGCGCGCGCGAGCGCCGCGCTCGCGACGGCGCGCGGCGAGATGGACGCGATGCGAGCAGGGATGAAGGAGGAGGCGCGCGAACGCAAACGCGAACGCGAACGCGAACGCGAACGCGAACGCGAACGCGAACGCGAACGCGAACGCG
>MDSW01072222.1_pt1 | contig 10962 bp, 5 predicted proteins | sample 811171 | NCBI WGS metagenome assembly MDSW01 (sample SAMN05326641, study PRJNA326480) | marine metagenome | isolation source: seawater | place: Atlantic Ocean: North West | collected 2012 | reverse complement strand
GCCGGTGCCGGGTTGTTTGGGGTGTGCACGAGCGCGAGCGACGCGGAGGCGGGGCGAGCGGAGGCGGCGGCGCTCTCGGGGAGCCGCGCGGCGCTCTCGGGGAGCCGCGCGGCGCTCTCGGGGTCCGGCGTCCGCTCGATCTCGAGGAGTCGGCCGAATCCTCCCTCGATCGCCGCCTCTCGAGGGTCGCCCGCGCGCGTCCTCCCGTCGCGGTGCCGAACGACGCCGCCGCGCCGGAACGCCTCGAGCTTCGCGCACGTCCCCGTGTTCAGAATCTCCGCCGCCTGCGCCGCGAGGCTCGCGCCGAACGCCGGAACCTCGCGCTCGATCGCGGAGGGCGGCGTTCCCGGAAGCAACGCGCGAGGAAACGCGCGCGCCGCCGCCGCCGCGCGCGCGTACGCGGACTGCTCCTCGTTGAACTTTTCTCCGGTACCGCGTGCTTTCGACCCTCCTCCACCTCCGGTGACGTCTTTGCGCTGCCTCTCGTCGCCCCCCGCGAGGCGCTCGTACGTTTCGAGCTCGAGGAGTCGCGCGACGAGGGGCTCGTTCAGGGAACACGCGTCGGCGTCGAAGACGCACTGCAACAGCGCCTCGACGACGCCCATCGTCGCGCCGGGGGACCGCCCGTGGCGGATCCGGTCGCGGTCGTCGAACGCGCGCGCGCGGCGGGAGGGGACCAGAGCCCAGTTCGGGTGGTCCGGGGGGAGCGCGCGCGCGGCGACGAGCGCCGCGGCGGGGGGAGGGGGCCCCGGGGCCGGGGGAGGTGGACGGGGCTTTCGATCGTCGACGCCGCGCGCTCCGCCGAGGGCGGCGAAGACGTCCGCGCGACGCACGACGAGGGCTCTCGGGAACGCGCGCGACGCCTCCTCGACCGCGCGCGGCGCCGCGTGGTCCTGGACGACGACGTGCGTGACGTCCGCGGGCGAGCCCGCGTCGCGCGCGGTCGTACGGCGCCGCTTCGCGCCGGTCGAGGTCGAGGCGGGGTCCCACGCGCGCGCGCCCGCGGAGGGGAGCCTGTTGTCGCGAAGCGCGCGCCACACGGAGGCGAGCACGCCGCCGTTCGCGAACACGCACCCGCGAAACACCGGCGTCGTGGCCTCGTCGGGCCACATCGCGCCGCGCGCGACGAGCGCGCGGCGACGCGTGAAGCGCGGCCACCTCCCTCAAGTCGTGATGTGGGCACCCCGCCGCTCGGAAGGGTGTCGCAGCACATGGTTAACCTGGATTGCTGGGACCCATTTTCGAGCATCAGACGGAATCATCAGCTTCTCTCGGCTTCGACGCGCACGGGCTGACGTGTTTCGCACCCTCGTCGGTCACTTCGAGAGACGCGCGGGCGACGCGACGGACCCCGAACGTCATGCGTCCGCTCGCGCTCGCCCTGTGCGTCGCGCTCGCGGCGTCCGCCGCGAGCGCGCAGGAGCTCGACGTCGACGCGCGCGAGGTGCGTCCCCGGCCTCGTCGTCCGGCGCTCGCGACGGACGCGCATGAAACCGGCGTCGAGGAACAAACTCGCGGGGTTTTTTCGTCCTCTCGAGCGCAAACGCGGCCCTCGACTCACGCCCCCCCCCCCGCCGCCTCCTCGTCCTCCCGCAGACTCCCCTGCCCCAGGAGGAGAAGAAACCGTGCGCGAGCGGCCGGATGGGCGACCAGATGGACCTCCCGTCCGGATTCTCGTTTCGCGTCGTCTCCCGCGGCGACGCGTCCGACGACTGGTTCGGCCGCCTCGGCCGCGGCGAATCTCCCGCGTTCGACGACGACGACGCGCTCCTCTCCAGCCTCGCCGCCGCCGCGTTCCCGGGAGCGCGCGGGGTCTCCCCCCTGGACGCCCTCTTCGCGCCGTTCGGCACGCCGACCTACGCCACCTCCCCGGACGGCGCTCGGGAGCTCTCCCTCCGCCCCCCCGCGGACGTCCTCCGCCGCATCTACTTCCAGTCGCCCCCGCGCCGCGCCATGATGCCGCGCGCGACCACCACCACCACCTTCGTCGTGCGCGGCAGCGACGGCGCCGACGTCGACGACCTCGTGCGGTTCGCCGTGAACGAGGCCGAGGCCGCGATGGACGCCCTCGAGAACGATCCGCGCGGCGGCGGTGTTCGCGTGCGTTACGTCCCGCGCGACGACGCCGGCGACGGCGAGGACGCCGCGTTCGTCGCCGGCGCGGGCGGCGACGACGCGTCCGCGACGACCGCCGCCCCGGGGTCGTTTCTCGAGTCGCTGTCGCCGTGGACGCGCTTCGCGACGACGGGCGCGGGGAGCGTCGCGCTGATCGCGGCGGTCGTTTCGCTCGCCTTCGCCGCGCTTCTCGCGTGCTCGCCGCGGTGCCGCCGCGGGTCTAGCGACCTGCAGCTGGCGTGCTGCGACGACGCGGAGGAGGATGAGCTCCGGCCTCTGACTGTGGCGGAGGTGAGCGCGGCGACGCCGCTGCGGTACGACTTTGAGGAGACCAAGAAGACCAAGGATGGGTACGAGCGCGGCGTCGAGAGCGACGACGGGGAGGAGCTCATCGTCATCCGACCGATGTCCCCGGAACCCATGCGGAAGTGAAGCGGTTCTGAGGCTTAGGACCGACGAACGCGGAGTAGCGAATGATGGCTTTCTGTTGTCAACGACCAGACGAGCAAGACCAGACGAGCATATGATGTTTCGGGTACCAGTATCAACGACAGACGTCGTCCCGTCCGAACAACGTCTTCTTCCAGCAACGCCCATTCGCATCATCATCACGTCTTCGTCGGTCGTTATCCTCCCGCGCGCGTCGTCGCGTCGCGTCTCGGGCGCGGTTCGCGCGCGCGCTCGATGTCGTCCGTCTCCGGCGGCGCGCTCGTCTCGGGTTCGGTCCGTCGGCTCCCCCCGGTGGCGCACGCCCCGGGTCGCTCCTCCGCGGCGTCGACCGCGGGTTCGCGTCGCGCCCCGTCTTCGCCCGCGCCTCGCGTCGCGCCCCGTCGTCGTCGCCTCTCGCCTCGCGCGCGCGCGGTCGGCCCCGCGCCGTCCGCCGGGCCGACGCGGTGGTGCCTGGACGAGTGCCCGCCGGGCCTGATCTCGGACCTCGCCCTGGCGCTGGAGGCGCGATGGCGCGCCCTCCCCGGGGCGCGCGACGCGCCGTGCGATCGCGACCTCCGCTCCGTCGACGCCGCCGCCGACGCGTCGGACCCGAGCACGCGCATCCGCATCGAAAACCTCTGCGTCGCCACGGAGACCTTCCGCAAGCTCCACCTAGAGGTCGCGTGGGGGCTCGGCGGCATCGAGGTCCTGCACTGCGTCGCGTACCCGTGGGCGGACGTCCCCGCCCCGATCTTCGCCGCCGACCTCGTCGCGTTCGGCGGCCGCGTCACGCTCTGCATCGCCGACGCGTGCCCCCTCGCCGAGGACCTCTCCCTTCCCGAACCGTACGTCGACGCCGCGGAGCGTCTGAAGCGCGAGATGATGGCGCGGTGCCCCGCGCTCGAGCCCCGGCCCCTGCCGGAGTGGGGGGAGACGATTCTCAGCCGCGACGCGTGCGTGTGCGCGGGCCCGCCCGTGGAGGATTTTCCGGAGCAGGCGCAGGCGCGCGCCTTCGCGCGGTACGCCGAGGGGCTGCACGACGCCTACCTCGACGCGGTGCGCGACGCGGCGACGTGCGCCTTCGCGACGAGCGAGGGGGAGTACGGGGGGAGCGCGCGGGAGCGGCTCGCCGCGCAGGTGAGGTTCTGCGAGAAGCAGCTCCTCAACGACAAGACGAGGAAGGTGCTGGAACGAGCGATGGGCGCGGAGACGACCGAGAGGTACATGACCGGGGTCCTGTTCGACGTCACCGAGGAGACGCCCACGTTCCCGCCGTGAGGAGCGAGGGAGCGAGCGCGAGGGACCGGTAGGTGCCGCCGAGCGATATCGCGACGCCGGGTGGTATATATTTATAAAGGTGTATCTATACTCGTAGTACTACTCGCGGCGAGCGCTCTCGCGCGCGCGAAAAAGAAAAAGTCTCCTCGATCATCCCGCCTTCCTCGATCATCGCTCGTCGGTGCTCAGCCGCGCCCTCCCCCCGCCGATCGTCGCGCCGCCCCCCCGCGCCTCGCCCCCTAACGACAACGCGCCGCTCGCCTCCGCCTCGAGCGCCTTCCTCGCCGCCGCGCGCAGGTCCAGGTCGCCCACCGCCGCCGCCCCCCCCTCGGCGGATGAGGCGGCGCGTCGCGTCCGCCCCGCCTCTCCGCCGCCGCCGCCTTCTTTTCCGCCGCCGCCGCCGTCCGGGCGGTTCCGAGCTTGGCTCGGTCCGAGCGCGTGCACCGCGCCCATGGCGGCCATGGCGTTGGCGACCATCGCGGCGGGGTTCCCCGCGTCCGCCGGGAGCAGCACCGTGTTTCCCTCCTTCGCGATGTTTCCGAACTCGCGCAGGTAGAGCTCGGCGACGCGCATCCTCGCCGCCTCGCGGCCGGCGGGTTCCCCGAGCTCCGCGCCGACGAGCGCGAGGCTCTCGCGGGTGGCCTTCGCGCGGACGACGATGGACTCCGCCTCCGCCGTCGCCTCCAGGATCACCTTCTGCTTCACCCCCTCCGCGCGGTTGACGCTCGCCTCGCGGTCCGCCTCGGACTCCAGCACCGTCGCGCGCTTCCGGCGCTCCGCCTCGGCCTGCATCTCCATCGCCTGCTTGATCCCGGGCGGGGGCAGGATGTCGCGGATCTCGTACCGCATGCACTCCAACCCCCACGCGCGAGCCGCGTCGTTGATCGCGGCGACGATGCGCTCGTTCAGCGACGCGCGCTCCTCGAACGTCTTGTCGAGCGAGATCTTCCCGATCTCGGAGCGCATCGTCGTCTGCGCGAGCTGCGAGACGGCGTAGATGGGGTTCTCGACGCCGTAGCTCGCGAGGTGCGGATCCACAACCTTGACGTACAGCACGCCGTCGATGGTGATGGCGACGTTGTCCTTCGTCACAGCCGTCTGGTTCGCCACCGGGATCGCCTCCTCCTTCAGGTGCCACACGTACGCGATCTGGTCGACCAGGGGGATGAGCAGGTGGATCCCCGCGTGGAGCGTCGCGTGGAACTTACCGAAACGCTCCACGACCACGGCGGCGCGCTCGGGGACGATGCGAACGCCCCAGTTCACGGGGCGCGGGCGAACCGCGAGATCGCGCAGGGAGGCGTTGTAAGAGCGCGCGACGGCGAACCCCGAAGGCGGCGGCGGAGCGAGGGAGAGCCGCGAGAGGGGCGGCGCGCCGTCGAGAAGAGCCGCGGAGGTGCCGCCTGATACGAGGGAGAGGGAGGGCGCGGACCGGAGAAGGTGTTTGGGGAGGGGGGGGGGGCGGGGTGACGTCAGAATTGCTTCGCGGCGGAGGGAGGCGAGGTGCTCGTAACAACGCGCGACGCGAACGCCGACGCGCGCGCGCGAGGCGTCGTCGCGACGGAGGGGGCGGGGGTGGGAGGGGGGCGCACCCGAGGCGCGCGCGAGCAGGGCGCGGGACTTGAACGCCGCGCGCATGGCGTGCGAACGCGAGGGCGAGGACGGGGCGACGACGGCGGAGGGCCGCGCGAGGAAAACAGTGGGGACGCGCGACGACGAGCCGGGCCACGACGAAGATCAGCAGCGCGCGCAACTACAGTTTCCCGCGGGCACGATGGACGGGGCGACTGCGCACGTGCGGCGAGTCGATGAGGGGTGTCGATGAGACTGGTGCCAGCGTCGGACGAATCAACTCCAGCACCAGACCGAGTTTTTAAGGCTTGTATCCCTTATCTTCACATTCTGTCCCTAACGAAGGGGGTAGTGGGATCTTTTCATATGTGAGAGTGCTGTTGATGGTTGAACGTCGTCTATGTGGGCTGATTCTGATGAATGGTTTACTTTCAGTACCGGTACAGGTTCGATCAAAATCTGGAAAAATCTTCGGGAAAAAGCGTATCTCGTTTGACCCACACGTGTCGACAGATCGCCATGATGTGTGTCATCATCCTCCTCCGCGCGCCGGCCCGCGGGCGCGCGTTCCCTCGCTCGCGCGACGGCGGGGGAGCGTGTCGCGGGATGCGCACTCTCGCGCTCTCCGCGCGCGCGCTCGCGCTCGCGTCTCTCGCGCTCCACGCGACGCGCGCCTCGGCGTTCGACGTCGAGGGCGCGTGGCGGGATGCCCTCCGTCGCCTCCCCGGGTGCTCGCACGCCTCGCTGACGTGCGCGAACGGCGGGTACTACGACGAGGAGGCGTGCCAGGAGTACGTGCCGTGCCGGCAGACGGGCTCGGCCGGGGACCTCATGTGGCAGTCCTGGGACCTGATGGAGGACTTCGCGTGTCGCTGCCCTCCCGGTTTCGCCGGACCGGACTGCGCGATCACGACGAGGGCGGAGCGGTGCCCCGACGATCACGATCTGGATCACTCCTTCAACGCCACGGAGCACGCGGTGGAGGCGCGGTGCTACGTCGACCTGAACGCCGCCAACGCGCCGTACGGCATGCGCCAGCACTTCATCAAGGTGAGCGTCCCGGCCGGGGGCGCCACCGCCTCCTTCAGAGTGCTCGCCAGGAACAAGGCGGACGACTGGCACAAGACGAGCGAGAGCGCCGCGAGCGGCGGCGGGTGGCGAGCCGACGACCTCGGGTCGATTTGGGACGAGCCGATGGGCGAATTCAACGGCGCCGCCACGATCGACGAGCCGAGCAACAACTGGCGCTCGTGCGCGGCGGCGAAGGAGAACCTGAGGTGCGCCTTGACGCAGTGCGAACCGCTCGCCGCGGCGGCGGCGGACGACGGCGGCGCCGGCGCGGTCGTCGGCGGCTTCTCGTGCGCCGCGAGCGACTGCGGCTCGTGCTACGTAGACGGCGACCCGCTGTGCCCTCAGGGATGGGCCGGGGTCGCGATCGCCGGGCCGGACCTGAAGCTGACGCTGACGAGCGCGACGACGAACCCGAACACGGGCGTCCGGGGCGCGAAAGGGTACGTCACGAGAGGGATCTACGAGTTCGACGTGACGTGCGACCTCGGGCGGTGCGTGCCGCGGCCGGGCGCCGTCACCGCGCCGCCGCCTCCGCCGCCGACGCCTCGGCCGAAGCCCGCCTCCGACGACGCCGCCGTGATCGCCACGCACGCGGGGCTCGTGGTCGGGAGCCTGGCGTGCGCGGCGGCGATCCTCGCGTGGGGGAGCCGAGACGCGGAGCCCGGCGCGACCGCGCCGCTTCGAACGACGAAAAAAGAAGGCGGCGACGAAAAAAATGAAGCCGCCGCCGGGGGCGACGAAGAGGTAAAGGCATCCTCCGCGCTTCGCGACGACGCGTCGGAAGCGTCCTCGTCGAGCGGTGACGAAGAAGAGAAGGAAGAGAGAGAGGACGTGGACGTCGGCTCGATCGCGGTGGACGTTGGCCCGGGGGTCCCCTTCGGGGCGGGCGCGGATTTGCTCTTCGGCGACGTCTCCGTGAAAGGCGCGCGAGGCGGGCCCATCATCCGCGGCGTCTCCGGCCGAGCCTCGGCCGGGCGCGTCTCCGCCGTCGTCGGCCCCTCCGGCGCCGGGAAGTCCACGCTCCTGCGCGCGCTCGCCGGCGCGACGCCGCACGAGGGGTGGAAACGCCTCCGCCCCGCGGCGGGCGCGAACGCCGACGCCGCGACGAAAACGTTCGCGTGGGAGGCGAGGGGAACCGTCGCGCTCGTCACGCAGCGCGACGAGCTCATCCCGTCGCTCACCCCGATCGAGCTCGCCGCGTGGACGGCGCGCGCGTGCACGCGCGCGCGCGGCGACGGCGACGACGACGGCTCCGGAACCTCGTCGGTGAGCTCCGCGACCACCGCCTTGGCTTCCGCGGCGGCGACGCTGGCTTCACTCGGCCTCGGCGGCGCGGCGGCGTCGCGTCGCGTCGGCCGCGCGGACGCCGGCGACGGTCTGAGCGGCGGCGAGCGGCGGCGGCTGGCGGTGGCGCTCGCGCTCCTGACGCGCCCCGCGGTGTTGCTCCTGGACGAGCCCACGGGCGGGCTCGACCCGTGCGCGGCGGGCGTGGTTCTGCGCCACGTCCGCGACGCCGCGGCGCGGCGCGGCGTCGCCGTGTTTCTCGCCGCGCACTCCCCTCCGGCGGCGGAGTTTGCCTCGCTGGACCGCGTCGCGGTGTTGACCCCCGCAGGCGAGCTCGCCGCGGAGGGCGCCGTGGACGGCGTGACGCGCTTCGCGATGGCCATCACCGAATCCGTCGCGGCGCGGAGGAAGGGAGGCATCGTGGGGCCCGACCCGGAGACGAGCGCGTACGATTTTCTCATCGATGCCGTCTGCGACGAGGCGCGCGCCGACGCGATGGTACACGCCAGGGCGCTCGCGGCGCCGGCGGAAGAAGGGTCCGGAGACACCACTTCGGGTGGTCTCGACCCTTCGGCGGCGGTCAGCGGCAGTGTCTACGCTCCCCCGCGCTGCGGGCGCGTCGCCCTCTTCGCGCGCGCGCTCGCTCGTCGTCTTCGCGCGACGGCGCGCGAGCCCGGTTCGCTCCTCGCGCACCTCGCGACGTCTCCCTTCGCGGCGCTCGTCGCCGGCGTCGTGTACTTCGACGTCGACGACCGCCTGACCGGCATCCAGAACCGCGCCGGTCTGTTCTTCGCCTCCGTCCTGTATCACGCGCTCGGCGGCCTGAGCGCGGTCGCGGACGCGAGCCTCGGCGGCGAATCCTTCGAGCGCCGGGAGGTGGCGTCCGGCGTCGTCCCCGCGGCCATCGCCGCGCTGAGCGCCGCCGCGAGCGACGCGCTCTGCCTCCGGTTCCTCCCCGCGGCGCTCTTCGCGCCCGTCCTCGCGCTGATGGCGGACCTCGCGCGGGAGCCGCCGGAGCAGACGGTCCTGCACGCGTGGCTCGTGTACGCGCTCGTCGGCATCTCCTCCGCGTCCGTCGCGAGGGCGGCGCGGCGGGCGCTCGGTCCGGGGGGCGGGGGCGAGCTGTTGGCGGTGGTTTCGGTGTCGCTGTCGGCGGTGTTCGGGGGCTTGTTGACGCGCGCGGGGAGCGCGAGCAGCGCCACCGCGGACGTGTTGGAGGCGCAGGAGAGTAGTTACTCGTACCACGCGTGGGCGGCGCTCATGGTGAGCGAGTTCAGGGCTTTGGAGCTTTTGGCGTTCGACCCGCTCGGGGGCGCGGGGACCGCCTTCACGGGGCGGGCGTTTCTCTCCGCGTACGGGCTCGACCCGGACGGGGCGGGGACGCACCTCGGGGCGCTCGCGGGGATCGCCGCCGCGCTCGTGGGCCTGGACGTGGGGGTCGCGGTCCTATGGGGGAGGTGAGAAGGAGGGAGTCCGAGGGACGAGGGAGGGGGGATGAGGAGAACGACGAGACGAGCAGCGGGAAGACGGGAGCAAGACGTATGTATTGACGACAGGTGTGGTGCACGACGCGCGACTTTTTATCAGACAAGTGTGTGTAGTAAGTTTATTTTAGTCATTTTTAACGACGAGAAAGACTCCTTCATGCTGATGGAGAGGATAAATGCACGGGTACTCCCCCATCTTTAGGGGGGCACGCGTCCTTTTTTTTATCCGTCCTCGCGCCGGCGTCGGCGCCCGGAGGGTGTTATCGTCGCCCTCGGTTTCGTCGTCGCGCACCACCCCCTCCCCCCCGCGCGGCGCGGCAAAGTCCCGCGCGCGCGACTCGCGGGCTCGCGATGCCCGCCGTCGCGTCGGTCGCGTCGAGCCGCCCGGAGACGGAGCGGCTGCTCCGGACGACGCCGGGCGCGGCGAAGGAGAAGCCGCGGGACGCGCGGCGGGACGAGGCCAAGGCGCGATGGGCGCTCGTCCCGTACCTCGCCGCGTTGATCTTCTCGGGCCTCGTCGTGCGTCCCCCCCCCCCAACGCCCCTCCCGCCCGACCGATCCGACGCCCCCGGTTTTTCTCCCGCGTCTTCCCGCCGGTGGCTCCACCGGCGCGTCGCCGGAGGGACGCGCGCGACGAGGGAGCGCCCCGACGCGTCGCGCACCTCGAACGCGTCGCGTCGTTCCTCCACGAATCGCGTCGTCACGCGACGTCCCCGTCCTTCTCCCGTCCTTCTCGGAATAAAGCGAATGACGCGTTTACGCGGTCGTCGTTCGTCGGACGCTCGCCTCGATATACCCGCGCCCCCCGTTCGTTCGCCTCGCTCGTTCGTCTCTGACCTCCCCCGCGCCCCCTCCCACATCCATCGCAGTTCACCTGCGCGTTCGCGTTCACCGCCCACCTCCGTGACCCGCCCGCGGCGACGCCGGCGGCGACGCTGGTGGAGGGCTACGTCCCCGGCCTCGACGTCGTCACCGCCGCCGACGCGCTCGCGCGCCAACTCGAGTGCGCCGCGGTGATGACGACGGAGGAGATCTCGGACGCGGAGAGAAGCGAATCTTGCGCGGCGATCGCGGGGTGCGACTTTTGGGGCGGCGCGTGCGGCATGGACTGCGGGCGTTTGGCGACGGCGGAGGCGTGCGGCGCGAGCGACGGGTGCGCGTGGGACGAGACGCATCGGCACTGCGGGTGGGCGGCGCCGGCGTGCGCGGCGTCGAGCGCCGCGCCTGAGCACTGCGACTCGAGCGCGTTCTGCCAGTACGACGCGGGCGCTCGCGCGTGCGTGGACGCGACGTACGCGTGCGAGGATCTCGGCGACGCGGCGTCGTGCGCGAGGAGCGCGGCGCCGCAGTGCGCGTGGAACGAGGAGGGGGGCGGATCCGGATCCGGCGGCGGCGCGTGCGCGGATCTGAGGCAGTGCGAGACGATCAAGCTGCCGCGGGACTGCGCCGCGCACCGCGGGTGCGCCTTCTCGCAGAGCGGCGGGGCGTGCGTGTCGCTGAGCGTCGTCGCGGAGGATAAGCCCATGTGCGTCGCGAACGAGGACTGCGCGGTGGCGGATACGTTTTGCAACTTGGATTTCGGCAACGTGGGGTACTGCCAAAACTGCCTCCCCATCGAGGGCGCGGAGGTGTGCGACGACGTCACCAGGGTCGCCGGCGTCGCCGCGGGGATGTGTAAGAGGGGGTGCTTCGGTGCTGCTTGAGAGGGGGTGAGTTTTTTTGGGGG
>MDSW01206254.1_pt1 | contig 10963 bp, 3 predicted proteins | sample 811171 | NCBI WGS metagenome assembly MDSW01 (sample SAMN05326641, study PRJNA326480) | marine metagenome | isolation source: seawater | place: Atlantic Ocean: North West | collected 2012 | reverse complement strand
CGGAAGCCCTGCAATACCTCTCCGCCGGTTCGTTGGCCATGATCACTGTAGCCGGTATCTGGCTCGCCGGACTTCTGACAGGACGGGAAGAAGCAGAAAACCCGGGAGGAGCAGACGATTCCGGGCCACCAACTCCCCCGCAAACAAAGACACCAGCGCCGCCGGCGCCGCCTGAGCCGTCGGCGAGCTCGCCCCCTCCTGCCAAACCATCTGAACCGTCTCCCGCCAGCGGGACTGCAGAGTCGGTATCGGCCGAACCAACCGGAAACGAAGCACCAGCAGTGAGCCCGTCTCCTGAAGTCTCTCAGATGATCGATGAACTGATGGGAGGCAAGTCATGAAAGCCGCGACCATAACCGCGATCATCCTGAGTTTATGCGTGCTCCCGGCACCGGCTCAGGATGAGCCTCGAGAACTCTTTCTTCCAACAGATCAGCTGGACGCCGTATTCGAGCAGTTCCCGAAGGGCGTAATGCTCTCTCGGGAACGCTACGAAGAGCTCAGGAATAAGGCTGATGCTGCTGCGCAGAACCAGAACATCCCCACTCCGATCACGTTATCGTTCGTGTCCTACCGCGTGCGGCAGGCAGGCGAACAGGCGGTGATTGACGCGCAGCTGCGATTTCGACAGTTTGCCGATGACATGTCCAGTTGGCGCATCCCTCTGGGCAACCTGTCACCAGAGTCAGCCACAATCGACGGGCGAGCAGCTCCGGTCGCGTTCGACAAACAATCTAACTCTTTGGTTCTTTTTCACCACAGGGCCGAATCGTTCGTTCTTCATCTGACGTTATCAGCTCCGCTGGGATCTGCCGGCAGCGACCGGCTCGCGGCCTTTCGGCTGCTGCCGGGTGTGTCATCAGAAGTCACCGTGGAGTGTCCGGCAGAGCGTTATCTGGAGGTCAACAACCTGAAACTGAATCGGACAGCTCCGTCCGATCAACCAGCCAGTTACAGGATTCCTGCCGGCGACGATGCCGAGCTGCGTCTGCGCTGGACCACTGAACAGCAGGAGTCAGACATGCAGACTCTGATCTTTGTCAGATCACAGTCAGTGGCGAGGCTCAGCCGCGACAATCTCCGCTGGTCCTCCTCTTCACGAGTGTCAGTGTTCGGCAATGCGATCAATCAGGTCGTGATCAGAGTCCCTTCAACGCTGGAAGTCACCAGTGTTGAATCCACCGGGCTGGAATCATGGAAACTGGAAGATACCCCGAACAACAAGTCACTGACACGAGTCATCCTGAATTACCGGCAGCCATTCTCGAACGACAGAATGGTCGAACTGTCGGCCGTGGCGCCTGTGTCGACAGGCGAACAGCAGGATGTCCCGGCTCTTGAGTTTGTTGATGTCACAGCTCATACAGGCCGCATCGTTGTGACGCACGAAGATCAGCTGCGTCTGGTGTCTCGATCAGGTGAGGGAATTCGCCACCTCGGAACCAGCACAGGATCAGGCTCGCTGGCAGCAGGTGAAGTATTCGATCACTGGCTGCAACTTTACCGACTGCAGGTCTCCGTTCGACAACGAGAACGAGAGCTGTTTGCAGAGATCAACTCCGCTCTGTCCATAACCGATTCAGAAGGAATTCTGACCGCCGAATTGACCGCCGAACCGCTCAATGCACCATTGTTCGAACTGCCGCTTCAGCTTCCGAAGAGCTGGGAACCACAATCCATACTCGACGAGAAGCTGGTCCCCGTTCAATGGCGTAAAGGCACAACGGAGGATGTGATCATCATCCAGCCTGCCGCTCCTGTTGCCGCCGGAGGACTGCTCACGGTTAACGTGACTCTGAAACAGTCGATCGACAATCCGGATGAGCCACAGACGATTCTGATCCCCGCCATCCGCCCACTCGACGGGGTAACGGTGGGGGGCACCTATGAAATTGAGGTCACACGTGATTTGATCGTCGAGCCCGAGAATCTGCAGGGGCTTTCGCCAATTGGAGACAAAGACGGCGTGCTGCTGTTCGAAATTCAGGGCGCATCGGTTACTGGTCAGCTGACTGTTCGACGAAGACCAGTCCGACTGGCGAGTCGCACTGTCGTTCGGTCGTCGCTCAACAGTCGCTCCCGCTCCACGGAACTCGTGGTCACGGTGGATATTACAAATGGAACGACGCGAACACTGGAGTTATCCCTTCCCGAAGACGTTGGTTCTGATGTGCGATTCCACGTCCGCTCGATCGGCCAGGTTCCCGGCTATGAATCGCAGATCGTCCCGGGATCGGTGCGTATTGCCGAACAGTCAGCCGGCGACGTCGTCGATGGTCGGCGACAGTTTCTGCTGACACTCGACGGGCGGATTGAAGGAGCACTCACGCTTTCCGCTGTCATCAATCAGGAATCTGAGGAGACTGAGATGCAGGCTCCTTCGCTGACAGTCGCCGGGGCAACACGGCAGCACGGTCTTGTCGTCTTCGACGCCTACCCGGAGCAACAGCTAAGTCCCTCTGCGATGCAGGGACTCACACAGGCGGATGCAGGTCTGGTTCCGCCCGCTGATGCACGTCGAGGACTTCGAACAGCTCTCGTCTACCGATTCACGCGGCCTGGCTACAGCCTCAATGTGAAAGCAGCAGAGTTTGGTACTGAATCCGTACCGTCCGCTGTCTGCGAAGCCATCGACAACGTTACGGTCGTGACTGACACAGGATCGATTCAGCGGAGCTGTGATATGTCGATTCGCTGCTCTGGCGTGCAGACACTTCGGTTTGCTCTCCCGGAGAAGACGACACTGTGGTCAACCATGCTCAATGGAGAGCCGGTCGAAGTTCGTCGCGATGGCAATGACTATCTGGTCGCCGTCCCGTCGGAGGAACTGCAACTCAAGATTCTGTTTGCAACCGAGGGACGTTCGACAATCGAAGGGACGCTGACGCAGGAACCAGTACGACTCAGGATCAGTAATTCCAAAGGCAAACAGTCGCGGATTGAAATCCTGCAGCAAACGTGGCTGATTCGGTTTCCGGATTCCGCTGTCATCGTGGATCACCAGGGAGGATTTGAAGATCTCAGCAAATGTTCCCAGACAGGGTGGCTGCAGTCATTGATCAGCCAGGCCTCCATTCCGTCGCCGAAAACTGCATGGGAGCGGTCAATCGGTGTCGCGATTGTTCTCGCAGTCCTGGCGTTGGTCACCACGCTGATTGTTCGCAAACGCTGGAAAACTCTCGGCGTGCTGGGAACGACGGCTGTGATCGTCGTGATGGCAAATTCCATCAGAAACACCGCCGACAATATGACAATGGTACAGACCACCAGAGAAGCAGCGTTAATGGAAGACGGATACGACGCGGGTGGCTACGACAAGTCAGTCAAAGAAAGTGCCGCCGCCATCGGAAACGACGACGGTAAAATGGAAGGCAATACGGGCGGCATGCCTGCACCGGCAGAAGGCCTGCCAATGCAGGGGTTGGATGATATGTTCGATGCTGAGGCTGAAGAAGCAACCAAATCTGATGAAGTTGCATTGAGCGAAGATGAGCAGACCGGTGCCGCTCCGGGGGACTCACCATTCGCGCCCCCCGGAACAGAATCATCGACTCCGCTGTCGTCAATTCGCTCAGCGAGGACAGACCTGGCTCGTCTCTCAGTCATCGCCAGAATCGTCAATCCGGACAGCTACACGAATCGGCAATACAGATCCATCGGTGCGGCTGACGAAGCTGCAACTCTGGCAATCACGTTTCGACGTTATACATCGCTGAATGCGTACCGATTCATCGCAGCCGCCATGATTCTGCTCATCGGTTTGTGGACGCGAAAGAAGTCACTGTCCGCGCGAATTGCGACGATCTCAATTCCCGCCGTGCTGGCCCTGGGGACTGTTCCTCTGCTACCGGCCGAATACCAACCTATTGCTGATGGAATTGTGCTGGGTTGCGCACTGACGATTGCACTCTGGCTGAGCCTGCAGTGTTGCTGCTGTGTTTGCAGAGCAGTCTGTCACTGTTGTTCGTCTGTTGGTGCCGGAAAAGCGGCTTCTGCCGCAGGCCTCATCCTGATGCTGTTTAACAATACCGAAACCATTGGTCAGCAGCAAAAAAAGCAGACAAGCGAGCCAGACGTCATCGTCCCTTACAATCCGGACCGACCAGCCCTGCTGTCAGATCGAATCTATCTGCCTCAGGCGAGGTTCATGGAGTTGTATCGCTCAGCAAACCCCGACGAGTTTCCAGATCGCACAGCCGTACAGAGCGGTGTGGTGGCCGCATGGTACACATCAGAAGAACTGCGTCAGGTGAAGACGACGACGTGGAGTCAGCAGTTTACCGCTCGTTATGTCATCATAACCACAGGCTCCGGAGCGCGTTCCGTCCCCCTCCCGATTGGAACAGTGGCGATTTCATCAGCTGTCCTTGATGGACACCAGTCGGTTGTGACCGCAGCAAAGCCAGTTCCCCAACAGGCAAGGCAGCAGCAGAGCCAGGTGCCGGCCCGGCAGAAGAAAGCGGCGTCAGAACCGCCAGCCCCACAGGCTGTGTTCTTTGTGCGCATTCCTGAAGCATCCACGAATGACGGGATGCACATTCTGGACCTCAAATTCGAAGCTCCGGCTACTCAGGACAAGCAGGTCGGGCACGTGTCCCTTCCACTGCACTCAGTCCCTGTTGGCGCGCTTAAGTACACGCTTGCCGGACCGGACCTGACGACACGCGTCAACGGTCGCACAAATACGTTTCGCAGAGACGGAGATGCCCTCACGATTCCCATCGCTGCCGGGGGACCGCTTCGAATTGACTGGCGGCCGGACAGTGAGACAGGGCAAACGGAGACGACCCTCCATTCCAGCGTCAACAGTGCACTGCAGGTCAATGACCAGGGTCTTGCTCTTAACGCTGACGTAAGCATTACTGTGCGGCAGGGAGCAGTGTCCGAACTGCAGGTTGGTCTGCCCGCCGGGTACGCCCTCCAACAGGTCAAAGGACCTGACATTGCCGGCTGGAACGTGATTGACGGAGATGACCCACAACTCAAGCTTGTCTTTCGCGCTCCTGTAGAGAATCAGTCAGCGATCAGCCTGACGCTGTTTCGACGGGAGGTATTTGGAAATGAGCCGGCAACAGTCGCAGTTCCGATTCCAGCCGTTCAGGGAGCCAGCCGTGATTCCGGTTATGCCACGGTAGTCGCCGGGACGGAACTGGATATTCGCGCCAACACACTGTCAGGTGTCACTCAGATCAACCCTGCCGAGTCACAACTTCCCGCGACCATCGACAACTCCAGCCGACGCGTACTGGCGTGGCGATACACGCGCCACCCTGCCAAAGTCGCAGTCCGCATTCAACGAACTGATGACGAACTGAAAGCTCGAGTGCTCAACGGAATTCAGCTGGAATCAACCCGACAACTGTGGACCACACAGCTCACAGCAGACATTTCAGGGAGCCCACGCCGACGACTGGAAGTGGTTCTGCCGACAGATCTGGTCATTCTCGATGTCGCCGCACAGAACCTGGCCGACTGGTACCTTACCGCTGCTCCAAACGGTCAGACAGGAATACTCAACATTCACCTGACAAAGGCAACGCGAGGAAAAGTCAGTGCCGTCATTCAGTCGCAGCGCAGCGCTGCTGTTGAGGGCGAAGCAACTCGACTCAGTGCGCCCGTTCTGATCGGAGCGGACAAGCAGGAAACTCACTTGAGCATCTGGCTCGATCAGGCAACGGAGTTTGCCAGTTCTCAGGCCGAGGGCTGGAAGCGAGCAAGTGCAAATCGACCGGTCCCCACAGAACTCAGAAAGTTGAAGACGGCGGCCCCTTCGCTTTCACTGGTCAATGATCAGATCGAACCAGCTCCGGTCCTTCTCAGCCTGCGACAGCGTCAGGTCACCGTGACACCGGAATCCGTAACCGTCACCAACGTGACTGATACAAGTCGTGAACTGACTCTGGGGCTCAACTGGCGAATCGACAATGCTGCGAAGGAGTTTTCATTCAGCCTGCCCGAAACCCTGCAGGGAGTATTCGATTTTCGTATTCCCGGTCTCCGACAGCTGGAGGAATCTGAGCCTGTCAATGGACGAATCACCTACACCGTGCATCTGCAGCAGCCCATTTCCGAAAAGTTTTTCGTTATTGGTATTGGATCGCTGCCCCTGCCGGAAGATAGTCGCGTCACAGTCGAGCCACCCGAATTCGCGGCAGCGTCCTCCCAGATGACGGTCGCCTCACAATCACATTTCTGGGTGCTTGTGAATCAATCCAGTGGGTTGCTGTCACCAGAGAATGCAGATGAAGACACAGGACGTGACGTCCTGCCAGCTGATATTGAGATCCCGGACGGTTTCATGAACCAGGCGGTCGCCGTTCGACGACTGGCAAGCGGAGCGATCCCGGGCTGGAATCTCAACTTCCCGGAACAGCAGGCAGTTTCGCCGGCCGTAGTTGCACTGGCCGCTCATACAACCGTCATCGCGGAAGATGGAACATGGCGATCACTTCACAAGCTTCAGGTTCGCAACGAAGCCCGACAGTTCCTTCCGGTCATCCTGCCGGAAAAGAGCCGAGTGCTTTACTGCCGTGTTCAGGAGAATCCCACCCGAATCGTGTCTCGACTGGAAGGCGATCAGACAGTTCATCTGATTCCAATCCCGCAGTCCGGTCAGCTGGCCGCACCATTTTCAGTTGAGTTCGCCATTGCCGGCGTTCTAACCTCGAATAAAACAAACATCAATGCTCGCCCAGTCTCACTGCCTGTGCCCATCTTTCCTGAGTACCGGGATCATCCTTCATTCGGGATCACCGTTTCACGCAACACCTGGCGTGTCTATGTTCCCCGGAAATGGCAGGCAGCCATCAACAGCGACCCACGAAAGACGAACGTCGAAGCAGCATCGGAAGATGCTCTGGAAGACACACGGCTGCTTTCCGTCGTCGACGACGCTCGTTCCATCATCAGCTACGCGAATTCCAAAGCAACAAAGGACAACGTATCGCTTTATCAGGAGATTGAGAACCGTCAGTACGTCCTGGAGCAGGTGATGGGCAACACGGATGAAGCCGAACAGCAGCGTGCTGATGCAATTGAGCAACTTGAAGTTCTGAAGCAGCAGATCGACGTCCCGGAGAGCATCTCCATCTCCGGCAACAATCAGTTCCTCGACAACATCGACCTGAACACGAACGACTTCAATAATTCAAATACAGTTGATCTGCTCCGACGCAACATCAACCCACAACAGACAGATAACACAATCCAGAACAACCCGTTCAATTTCACCCTGCCGGAAATGAATAAGGAGGCCGACAGGCAGATCGACGAGTTTGAAAAGGATGCCGAGGCGTCGAAGGGCGGCAAAGAAAAGAGCCAGCCAACAAAGCCCGGACTGATCGATAATCGATCAAAGTTGCTGAAGCGGCGTGACTCAAACGTCAGGAAGAAGAGTGAAGAGCTGCGGAACCTCGAAGGGCGGCAAACAGAGAAATTTCTCAACGACAAAGGCCCCTTCAGTGGAGGTGCTCAGGCAGTACCTGGCGGGGGCGATGGAGTCGGAAACAGTCTTCCCGGCAACTTTTCCGGCAACTTTGGCGGCGGTGGTTTCGGTGGCGGTCAAGCGGCAAACGGCCAGCGACTTGGATCGGAGAATCAGGCAGGACTGGTGGATGGTGTACTCAATCAGAACGCTGACCGGGCAGGTGGCGCTGTACAGGGCCGGCCCAACCGCTCAAATGCCCCCGCACTGACCCCGCGGCTGCAGTCTGCTCCGGAAGAACCCGGCCGGAGGATTTCCGGCGAAGGACAGGATGGGCAAAATGCTTCGTCCGGAGGAGTCCTTTCTCTGAGGTTTGAGATCCCTGAAGACGGTGTGCACTATGACTTTGTTCGCACCGGAGGCAATGCTCGGCTGACACTCGATGTCCGCAGCCGGGAGTCACTCCACAACAGCTTCGGTCTACTCTGGGCAGCCGCCTGTCTCGTCGCCATCATCGTGCTGGTCAATGCGGAATCATGGCGTCATCTGGCCAGACGCCTGTGTGGAGTTCTCGTCTTCGGCGGACTGGCTGGCTGGCTGCTTTTCCCGATGACGACAGCTGTTCCCGCCCTGATCGTGATTCTGCTTGCCGCACTGACCTATGCCGTCGTCACGATCTACTCTGTTTACCGCCCGATTCCGGTGGAGTCCTGATTCCAGGGGCGAGCATTTGGACAGCCGACCAGCGTGAAGGAGCCAGGTCGGATTCCGCCTGCAGGAATTCTCGGCGTGATGCCTGAGACGCTTTCGAGGCAGCAGCTCAATTGTCAAGATATGCACACTTAACAGCGTCCCATGTCCAACGAAAGCCAAGCCGTGCGACCATTAGTGATTCTCGCCATTCTGACAGCGTTCACCGTTTCATCAGCGACTGCCGCTGATGACGAAAAGGGCTTCAAGCCTCTGTTCGACGGCAAGTCATTCAAGTCGTGGAAGGGGGACCAGACGGTCTTCCGCATCGAGGACAAAGCGATTGTCGGGGGACAGTTAAGGGAGAAGATCCCACACAATTTCTTTCTGAGTCACGAGCAGGAGTTCTCCGATTTCGAACTGCGTCTGCAGTTTCGACTCAAGGGAGACAGGACCAACGCAGGCATTCAGATTCGCAGTGAGCGAATTCCAGATCATCATGAAATGATCGGATACCAGGCAGACCTCGGTCAGAAGTACTGGGGGGCCCTCTACGATGAATCACGTCGAAGAAAGATTCTGGCAGGCCCCGACCTGGAAAAACTGATGAAGGTCCTCAGGAAAGACGACTGGAATGACTATCGCATTCGCTGCGAAGGATCTCGAATTCAACTGTGGATCAACGGACTCAGGACCGTTGATTACACAGAAGAAGATGCCGAGATTCCTCTAAAAGGAAAAATCGCTGTGCAGATTCACGGCGGTCCGCCAGGAGAAGCCTGGTATCGCAACATTCGTATCAAGACTCTCAAGTAGCTGTACGTCAGGTTTACTCATGTCGGAAAATAAGCCACTCAACTGGAATAGTTCTCAGCTGACCGCGGGCTGGCAGAAAGGCGTCACAGCCTTCTATTATGCGATTGGAATGACGGCCGATGACTTTGGCCGCGCACAGGTGGGAATTGGTGTCCCGCTGCTGGACGGCAATACGTGCAACGTACACGCCTATGAACTGGCGGGAGAGATCAAGGCGGGCTGTGAGGAATCAGGCCTGCTCGCATTTCCGTTCGGCACTCCCGGTGTCAGTGACAACATTTCTCAGGGCCATGAAGGGGGCAATGCGAGCCTGCCCTCTCGCAACCTGATTGCAAACAGCGCGGAGTGTGTTGTCACGGCTCACTGCTACGACGCACTCATTGGACTACACCACTGCGACAAGAACGGGCCGGGATTTGCCATGGCCCTTGCCAGAACAAATTACCCGGGCCTGATCGTCAGTGGTGGGAGTATTCTTCCAGGTTGCCACAATGGGAAAGACGTGACCATTCTGGACGTCTACGATTCGCAGGCAGCCGTGGCCGTCGGCGAAATGACGGAAGAAGAAGGTAACGAGATTCTCCGAACGGCCTGCCCTGGGCCCGGTGGTTGTGGAATTGCCGCCTCCTTCAATACCTGGGGCATCGCCATGGAAGCCATCGGCCTGATGCTTCCGTCCAGCAGCAGTATTCCTGCAGTGGATGAGCAGAAACGGGCTGAATGCCGAGAAGTCGGAGCCGCCGTTCGAAATCTGCTGGCAAACGACATTCGCCCACGTGACATTCTCACACCCACTGCGTTCCGAAACGCCGCAGTTGCCATCGCCGCAGCAGGCGGATCGACCAATGGAGTCCTGCACCTGCTGGCCCTTGCTCGAGAAGCCGAGGTCGATTTTGGACTCGCCGACCTGCAGCAGATCTTCCGCGACACCCCCGTGCTCTGCAGTTTTGCCCCGCGTGGGCCCCGGACGATGGTCGACCTGCATCACATAGGTGGAACACCGGTGCTCCTCAAACATCTGCTCGACAGCGGCTTGCTGGATGGCTCTGCACTGACAGTGACGGGCAGATCCATGGCCGAGAATCTGGCGGACGTTCCGCCTCCCGGCGACGATCAGGATCTCATCGTGTCACGGGACAATTGCTACAAGCCGTTTGCAGACATGCAGATCTGCTTCGGGAACCTCGCACCAGACGGCATTGTCTTCAAAGTTTCCAGCATGGAGGAACCGGTGTTTGAAGGCGTCGCCGCCTGCTTCGATGATCCGCGTGATATCGTGAAAGCGGTGGAAGAGCGAAAGATCAAACCGGGAACTGTCATTGTTCTGCGATACTGGGGCCCGGCTGCCTCCGGGATGCCGGAAGTTCTCGTCGCGACTGCAGCACTCGCCGTTCCGGAGCTCGATGGCAAGGTGGCCTTCATCTCTGACACCCGTGTGAGCGGCGTGTCTCACGGAGCCATCGGTGTGCACTGTGCCCCCGAAGCGGCAGTCGGCGGACCTATCGGCTGCATCAATGACGGAGACGTGATCACATTTGATCTGCTTAAGGGGACTATCCAGGTAGATCTTTCCGATGACGAGCTTCAGTCGCGTCGCGAACAGCTCCCCAAATGGCGACCGCGTGACCCTCGTCGCGGCTACCTGTCTGACTTCTGCGCCACCACTGCTCAGGCAAATCACGGTTGCGTCAGTTCAGCTTTGCTGCCTGAGACTGAGTAGTCCCGACGGATCAATTGATCGCGATGCAATTGGGTGGGCCACGATCAATCCGGGATGAAATTCGCAACCAGTTTGAACTGGTGTCTGAAGATGGTTGACCCAGAGTCTGTGTCACACGTGAGTGCCCTACACCTTTCCAGAGGAGGGTCCAGCGATAGCTCGGGGAGGAACCGAGGAAGTGAGGCGTAGCGAGGAATCGGGCCCGTCACCAAATTGCCGTGTTCAATGCAGGAACCTCACCACGCCTGCTGTTGAGAATCAATAATCCACAACTGGCGAACGCTCAGGGTTCGCCTAAGATGTACTCAGTCCCT
>MDSW01170986.1_pt1 | contig 10964 bp, 7 predicted proteins | sample 811171 | NCBI WGS metagenome assembly MDSW01 (sample SAMN05326641, study PRJNA326480) | marine metagenome | isolation source: seawater | place: Atlantic Ocean: North West | collected 2012 | reverse complement strand
TTTAGACTTTGGGCGCCAGAAGCAAGCACTTTAAGTATTTTGCCTATAAATAGATTTTGGATTTTTTCATTTTGTTTTACTGTATCAGTTGTTCCAGTTATTCTAGTTTACCTTTTTGGTTCACAATTCAAAGGAATTAAGGATAGAATATCGGATGGAGAAACTCTTGCTGCTTTAGCTGGCGGAGTCTTGATAGGGAATATATTTACATTAGGCATATCGTATATAGAAAGATATGAAATATTTGAATTATTGCAATTAACTCCATTTCTAATTTTACCAATTATTTCGTCTACTATCTATCTAGGGTATGGAGTATCGGTTAAATTTTACAACAACTATAACAAGCACCTTGCTGCTATTCCTATATACATCACCATTTCTTATTTGTTAAATATCGCTTTTCTTTCAAATAACAATTTATATCTTATTATTGCACTTATTATTAGTATAGCGATTCCTGTTGGTATATATATTTTCTTAAAGATAAAAAACTTTTATTATAAAAATAATAATGATACTGATGATGCTACTTTTATTGATGGAATAAATAATGAGAGTTATATAAAAATTCTTGAGCATCCGCAGAATTTTATCGAATCGGTTGTTGGTGAAAATATTAGAAATAAATACAGTGAATACTTGTTAGGTAAAAAAGAGAATTCATCCTCTAAGCTTAAGACATTGCTAATCACAGGACCTTCAGGATGTGGAAAAACTAGATTAGCTAATGAGATAGCAAAAACAACTATAAAAATGTATAACAAGCAAAATAATATTGAAAAAGATTCTGAAGGATCTACCGATTGGATTCTATTTGGAGATTGCGATGAAATGACGTCAGATGGTTCTGCTGGAGTTCCATTTGAACCATTCTCTCAAGCAATGCATAGCTTGCTAGGCGCTGGCAGATTTGAGCCTCCAGCCAAGCGGGCAAACAAAATAAAAGCTGGATTTGAAAAATTAGGAATGGAGGAAGCGTTGGGCGCTGCTGGGCTTGGAATTATGAATTCTATTCTTGGCAGTGGTGATTCTGAAGAAATAACACCGGCTACGGCTGTTGAGATGGCTGATATTGTTGAAAAGTCTTTACTCAAATTAGCTAAGGATCGTCCTGTCATATTTATTATTGATGATACGCATTGGATTGATGATCAAACTTTCGCTTTATTTAAAGAATTGCTAAAAAGATTGTCCACCGCAACTAATCTAAACAAATTATCCCTCATTGTAACAGCCCATGAAAATTATAATTCAGAAGGTTCTGGTAGATGCGCTAAAATGCTAAAAACATTTGGCCCCAATAAACTTGTAAATTTAGAAGAAATTACTGGCGACTCTTTCCTTGGAAAAGATCGATTCGAAGAATTTTTAAGCAGGGGATTATTTTTTGAAAATCAATCTGCTGCAAAAATTATGAGATATCTTAATAAATATAATGTTTCTTCAATTTCTCAGGTAATTAAGGTTGTTGAGCTTATTCATGGTAAAGACGGACTAAACTATTCTGATTCGAAGGTTTCTATAAAAGGTAATTTCACTATTTCATCATTAAAACCACCATCAGATACCATGGCCCAGGTTTCTGATCTATTAGCAGGCCTTGATCCAGAAGAAAAAAGGATTATAGAATGTGCAGCATTTATTGGAACAGAGGTTAATGCTTCAACGATATCAGTTGCTTTGCAAACTCCCCGTTTAAGTACGCTTGTAAGCTTAAGAAGATTAGAAAAAAAGGGTCTTATAAAAGATGTTTTAGATCAAGATGATGTTTATACATTTACTTCATCGTCATTGTTAAATGGAATTAGATATATCACATCTAATTTTTCCGATAAGAATAATGATATTTCGCAAATTGTTAGGGAATACCAACGACGCATTACAATCTCTTTGGAGAAAAAAAATAATATCGATATTGAAAATAAAGATTCAATTGAAAATATTGGTGACCATGTAGTATTTAAGCTTGCAAAAAGATCTATGGCTGCAGGTGAAATTATGCATGAAAGAGCACTTTTTTATAATCAAGTAGCGCAAGACAGGGCATTAAAAACGAAATTCTACTTTGAAGTGATATCTTTTGGTCAAAATATCATAAGCTTATCTGAAAAGATTGGCAATAAAGCTGATAATGATCTAGCGAGGTCTTTTTTTGCAACTATTACTTCAATGACAAATACCAATCACGCACCTAAAAAAATATATAAATTTTATAAAAAAGCGCATCAAATTTTTAGCAACGACACAAGTCAAGAGGTTCATAAAATAAAATTAAATAATCTTTTTGTTGATGCTATCATTCATGATTTTTCAAATTATTATGAATCAACTATTATCGACAATGTTAAACAAGAATTAAATGAGGCGATTGAAAAATCTGATAGCAAAGGTATTCAGTTAGAAATTTTATATGGAAAACTAAGCTTGCTTAGATTGGATGAAGAAAATAAAACAATAGAAAATTTAGAAAAATTATTAGATGACGTAAAGAATGCTTCGCCAGAAGAGAATATTTGGCTCCAAAAAAGATTGCAGTCAGAAATACTTGAGGAAGCCATAAAAATATCATTAGATAGCGAAAATGATAAAATAGAAAGTTTTATAGATGATGGAATTGTATTAAAAAATGAAATCGATGACCAGGAAGGACTATGTCAGATATTAATTCTCAAAGCTGAACACTATCTGAAGATTAATAAAGATTTAAATGAAGTCGAAAAAATTTATTTAGAAGCTGAAAAAATATCTATGGATATTGGTAGTTATGATTTTGCTTCTGATTCGCATTCAGGTCTAGGTCAGGTCTATTTCTTAAAAAATGATTACACTAAATCATTAGCGCATTTTAGCAAAGCCTCAGTTGAGTCAAAAATTGATGATAATATTCCTAATCAATATGTTGCATTAATTGGAATTCATAAGATTCTTAAAATAACGAAAGATAAAGAGATCTTTATGGAATTTTCAGATGAGGTAGAGCATATTATCAATAAAGATAACGAACGCGGAAAGTTTTATAACGAGCTGATTCAATTAGTCGAATTAGTAAAAAAAAGTTTATAGTAAAATAGCTAAAGGATCATCATATGAACTGGAGAAGTCTTGTCGTTTTCTTAATTACAACAGCAGTAGGTTTTTTTATTGGTAAATGGGTTGCCGCTTTCATCTCATGGATAGCGCCGCAATATTTTAATATTGACCCAGGTTTTTTGACGAATTGGTTTTCAAAAAAACCTACATTATCAAGTAGCATGCTGGGTTATATAATTTACGCCTCTACAGCTCTTGTCATGTTTACCTTATCAAGTATTTTAACAGAACTGCTTGAGCCAGATGAAAAATAATCAGTGATTCGTCTTTCTCTTGTATTTATTTCACTTTTAATTATTTCATGCGGAATATTTGTATCTGGCTATTCTGACTATTCAGCCGCAAAAGAGCACTATAAGAATGGCGACTATACCCAGTCTGTTCATTATTCATATAAATCTTTAATAGCAAGCAGCGAGAATAAAGAAGTAATTAAACTGTTTGAAAAATCGTTCTCCCATGCCGTTGATGAGCAACTGGCTCAAATCGATGAACTATATTTAATAGAAAGTGATTCTAAGTGGCCTAAAATAGCTCGTAAATACAGAGATTTGAATAAATTGAATGAATACCTAGTAAATCTTAAACCTGTGCTAAAAGAGCAAAGAGGCTATGATTTAAATATTGATGGGGATGATTATACAGCTCTAATGGCTTTTTCTGATACATTAGCTGCTAATTACCATTACAATGAAGGAATAAAACTAAATAAAGATCCTAGCAAGGACAGGCAAAAGTGGGCTGCGATCAATTTTAGATTATCGCAGGATTTTATTGATGGGTTTAAGGATAGCGAGAATCTCTACAAAGTCGCAAGAGAGAATGCGATCATTAATTTATTTTTCCGCCCGTTTGATGGAAACAACAAATATTCGTCCTATATCAGAGACCAGGTAGCGAGTAATCAGTCACAACAATCCAAAGAATTCTTAAGGATTATCATGAATTCAAATAGTTCAAATGCCGATCATTATTTTGAGGCAACCTTGATTACGAATTACAAACCTCCAGAGAAAATAAGTAATGAAAATATTGATCAAGAAAAGGAAGTAGTTGTTCGAACAGAATCCTACGTCGATTCTACGGGTGCAAAAAAGAAACGAAAAATAAAAGGCACCGTTAAGGCAAAGGTAAATCATTATAAAAAAACCTCGAAAGGAAGCATGCTGTTGAATTACAGAATTTCTAATAAAACTGCCAAAACGGTGCTTTATTCTGGTAGCGTAAAAGGTAAAAAAGATTATTTCTATGAATGGGCTAACTATCAAGGTGATAAGCGTGCATTGAACTCTAAATATTCAAAGTTAATCAATAGGAAGGAGCAGTTTGCACCGTCTGAAGATGATTTTTATTTAGAGATATCAAGGAATATTGCGAAAAAATTAGAGAAAAAGATTTCCAATCACTATTCAGATTAGATCATCATGTTTATATCTACAAAACGAAAATTAAATGAATAAAATGTGTAAGTTTTAACATGAAGAATCTCATATTATTTTCTTCGCTATTATTTTCTAGCTTTGCTTTATCGCAAAAGGGGTTCTTTTCTGATGCTGAGGCCAATGTGCTTACTTCAATGGGAATATATAATCCTTATCCAGAGTATGTCATTTTTGCTAAAGAATCAAAACCGGAATTATTTCAACCTAAAGATGAATTCGAAACAACTGAAGAATATAGACTGAGATTAAAAGAGCTAAAAAAACACATTAATAAATCTAGGGTAGAATATGCTGAAGAAAAGAAGCGACGTAAAATTGCAATCGAAAATGCTAATAAGCGCAGGATTAACAAATCACTAACTTCATTTTCAACAAAAATAGTTAGAATTGGTAAATACGATGCAGATAATGAAATTTTTGATTATATCATTATTAAAGACCCCACTAAAAAAGAATGGAGTGAAAACAAATATTCAGTTGTTCAAACAAAACATCCTGCACCAATATTAAGTAGGCCAAATGCATCTGCGAAGCAAATAACTATTTTACCAGGAAAATCTTTCGTTAGAATTTTTTCTGATAATCCAACTGGAAATTATATCTCTGTATTGCAATATAAAAAATACATAAATGCCGAATGGATTAATGAAAGGGGTTGGATATTTGCCCCTTCTTTAGTCATGAATAATATTTATAAATATAAAATTCGAATACCAAGAAATCAGGCGCGCTCATTTAAAGAATCAATAAATGAAATTACAGCAGGAGATATGGATATATTTACGTCTACCCGTAAAATTAACACTGGTATTATTGTTGAAGGCACTATGAAATTAAATAATGACATGGTTACTTATGATTTTTTTAATATGGTAGCGATACACCCAAAAACTGGATCCAGATTTCCATTTGGCCCTCAAACTGATGATGCAAATCTATTAGTAAATAAGAAAAAGACAATAATTCCACCATTTCTTGATATGAGGATTGCTTTCATGGAACCCAATGGAAATAGCTTTTTGGATGCAGGAGAGACCGGAAAGATTAAGGTTTCGATTTCCAATAGTGGCAAAGGTTCCGCTATTGGGGTTGCTGTTAATTTGAATCCTATTAATAAAAATGATCAAATTGCTATTCAATCACCAAAGCAAATACTAGGTGAAATTGCGCCAGGCCATACAAAAGTAACAGAGTTTGAAATTATTGCCCGTAAAGGTGTAAAGAAAGTAATTAATGAGTTTACCGTCACCGTTGATGAAGCCTATGGCTATCCGCCAGATCCAATTAAACTGGATTTTGAGACCTATCCATTTCTTCCGCCTAAGCTTGTGCTCGCAGATCATGGGGTGGAAACGCCCAATGAAAGGAATGAAATACGTCCACTTACCGCAGCAATAGTAGAGACTCGCATACAAAATCAAGGTACTGGTCCCACAAATAATATTGTGTTTGATATTAACTTGCCAAATGGAGTTTATTTTACCCCTGATAGTAAACAGCAATACTCCTATGATGCGATTGAACCTGGTCAATTTAAAGACCTGAATTTCTCGTTTAATGTTTCAAGGAATGTGGGTAAGCAAATTAAAGTAATGATCAGTTATATGGATGAAAACAAACAAGGCAGCTTTCCCTTAGTTTTAGATGTAGCTAAACCCCAACAAAGCATTCAGCAGCTTTCAATCAAAGGGTCAGATATGAAAATGCCCACGTTTAGTAATGTGGCTAGCATCTCAGTGGATGTTGAAAAGAATATTCCAAAATTAAAAAGGAATGGAAAAAATGACTTAGCCGTAATTTTTGGAATTGAGAATTATAAGAATGTGTCCAATGTTTCGTTTGCCAAAAGGGATGCCGATTGGATGAAAGTATATTTTGAGAATGTCCTAGGTATACCCTCAAAAAGGATCTATTTCAAAACCGATTCTGATGTAGGGCAAGCTGAATTCAGCAAGGTCTTTTCAGAAGATGGCTGGCTCGATAAGCGTTTGAGGAAAGAAAAAACCAATATATTCATCTATTATGCTGGACACGGAGCCCCGGACATCAAAAAAAATAGCGGTTATCTTATCCCGTACGATGGTGATCCTAATTATCCATCGCAAACCGGCTACAAAATTGATCTTTTATATACACAGCTCGGTAAGTTAGAGGCTAAATCCGCCACTGTATTTCTGGACGCTTGTTTTTCTGGTGCAAATCGTAATAATCAAATGTTATTAGCTGATGCTAGACCGGTACTGTTAAAAGTGAAATCCAAAATTCCTCCCAATGTCAGTGTTTTCTCCGCCGCAAGTGGAATGGAGTTTTCCTCATCGTGGCCACAGAAAAAACACGGCCTTTTTACTTACTTTTTAATGAAAGGAATGAAAAAGGAAGCGGATATGAATCAGGATAAAAAGATCACCTATGGAGAGCTTGGTGATTATATCAATTTGAATGTATCGGAAACCGCTGGTATGCTTGATAGGGAGCAGACTCCGCAGCTAAAGACTATAGATAAGGATAAAGTCTTAATTAGTTTCTAGCTTTTATGATAAATAGTTTACGTTTAATTAGCTTATTTATATTTTTTTCTTGTTCTGCGCCACTATCAGATATTATTCCAGCTGCAGAGCAGTCTCCCTCAGAAAAGTCTTTTGAGCAATTAGATGATGAAGTACAAGCTAATCAAGCTAAAATAGATTCACCTAAAATTCAAACTTATAAGAATGATGAACCGGGATGGGTAGAGGTTGAAGAAACTCGAACTTTTTCAAATTCTATTTCTCCAGATAAAGCTCAGCAAGAAATCATGCAAATTTTACGTAATAATGCCATCAGTAAAAAAATACCTGAAACGGTTGAAATCGCTACATTGCTATCTGATGTCATTATTGAATCAAATCAAGTAGCAAGAGAGCAAACTGCCTGGTCTGCTTTTTTTAAAAGCACTATTTCGGGTATTATAACAGCGGAAGAAATATTGCAAAATGATATGCGGTCATTGCCAAATAAAAATAGTTACCAAAAAACAGTCAGATTAAAAGCATACGTTGAACCGGTTAAAGGCCAAAGGGACCCTGGCTTCTATTTGGATGTTAATATCGAGAATAATCTATTAAAATCAGGCGATGAGTTAGCGTTCAGTTTGACCCCTAGTAAAGATTGCTTTGTTTATGTGTTTAATTTTATGGCAGATCAGAATGTATTTTTCATGTATCCCAATCAATACATGAAAGAAAATTTTATTAAAGCCAATTCCACCTTGCATATTCCTGATGAATCGATAAGGGATTACGTCGCTTTTGAGGTAAATACTTTACCTGGAGAATCTATGAGTACAGAATCGGTATATATTATTTGCACAAAGACACAGGTGAAACCTATCGATAGTATTCAATCAATTGGAACCTCTATGCCAGTATTGTCTCAAGATAGCGAAGGTTTTATCGAATTACAAAGATGGTTAGCTACAATACCGCTGAATCAACGAGTCGAAAGAAATTTGGTTTATCATGTTTCGAACTAATAAATAAAGCTAATAAAATGAAAATAGCTACAACCCGCAAAAATGTATAAAAAAGTAGCTTGCACAAATATTAATTAATTAAATTATTATACAATTATGTTCAAATTAGAAGACAAGCATTTAGTTAAAGATGGATTATTTATTACTGCAGTTGTTTTACCTAAGGTAGGTGAAGTATCAATTAAATCAAGAGCTAGAAAACTAGCTAAAAGCGGTTGGCTGAAATCATGTGATTTTATACAATTTGAAAATGATACAACTATTGAACTAAGAAGTACGTGGACATTAGATGTATCTGCTTGTGGCACTACCTTAGTTGTTCTGCATCATATGGGTTACGATTTGAACGATAGTAAATCCATTGCACAAGCATCGAAAGATAAAAATAATGTTTATTCTAAATACGAAGAATTAATCGATCAAAAGCCTGAACTCTTTGGCTCAAAATGGGTTGAGACTGCAAAAAAAATAAAAGAATCTGAAAAGAAAAAAGAGATAGAGAGACAAAGAAAAAAGGAACAGAAAGCTAAAGCAAAGGAAGAAAAAGAAAAAAAGGCAAAAGAAGCTGAAAAGAAGAAGGAAGAAGAGTTTTTTAAATTATTTAAAACTGAAACTGAATTAATCTTTTTCTCGTACAGTCTTTATAATGAAAATTCATCTCTTTACCTAATTGATGATAGCGGAAAAGTTAATACCGATCAAGAAACATCATTAAAAAAACTATATCAAAAAAATTGGGTTATTAGTGATATTGATAAAACCGGGAAGAGTGCTCAACTAGAAGATTTCAATTTTTTAATTAGAGTTGCTAGGAAAAACTAAATTTTTAATAAAATTTTAAAGGATAAGAAATATGCAAATAGAAATATATTTTTCACATAGTTTTGTAAATGTTAATAGCGATATATATAAAATTAAAGATGATGAAAATTTTGATGAAAAATCTAAAACTTCTGCAAAAAAAATGTATGCCAAAGGTTGGAAGCTTGCCCATGCAATAAAAACATCTCAATCTGCACAGTTAGAGTCTTTTAACTTTTTATTGATATTTGAAAAATAAAGCATATTATTTTATTATTTTGTTATTTTAGAATTAAGTCTTCCTTTATCAGATCTATCTGTCTCCCCTTATCTTTATTTACTATAACATCATTTTTATTTTTTCATAATAATAAATCAAATCAATTTTCTACGTGAAAGCATTCTTTATAATTAATTAAATAGTGTATAAATGAAGCATAATTCTATAAAAGTAAGATTTGCACCAAGCCCAACAGGTGAGCTGCATTTAGGTGGTGCAAGAACCGCGCTGTTTAATTGGCTCTATTCTCAGAAATTAAATGGATCATTTTTTCTTCGAATAGAAGATACTGATAAAGAGCGATCTAGTGATATTTATACTAATCAAATTATCGAATCTTTAAAATGGCTTGGGTTAAAATGGGATGAGCCAATTATATATCAATCCGGTCGAACTGATCGCTATAAATATTATTTGAAAAGACTATTAGAAGAAAAAAAGGCGTATCGCTGTTTTTGTTCAAAGGATGATCTCGAAAAATCAAAAAATAATGAGTATTTTTCCTATCCTGGAACCTGTAGAAATCTATCTAGTGAGGATATTAAGTCAAAATTAAACCAAGGTGCTTCCTTTACCATCCGCATAAAAGTCGATACAGGTAAAACTGTATTTAATGATCTTATTTATGATGAAATAAAAGTTGACCATAAAGAATTAGATGATTTTATTATTGCACGCTCTGATGGATCACCAACCTACAACTTTACGGTTGTAATTGATGATCATGAAATGGAAATTAGTCACGTTATTAGAGGGGATGATCACCTTTCAAATACATCTAAACAAATAATCATATATAATACCTTGAAATTGAAGCCACCGCAATTTGCACACCTTCCTATGATCTTAGGACCTGATAAGAAAAGATTAAGCAAAAGACATGGTGCACCCGGTATACAAAATTTTAAAGATAAAGGATATTTTCCAGAAGTCATTCTTAATTATCTAGCATTATTAGGATGGAATCCAAAAAACGATGAAGAGATTTTTTCTATTGAACAATTAATAGATAAATTTGACTTTGCCCAGGTTCAAAAAAAGGGTGCATCCTGGGATGAGAAAAAATTGCATTGGCTTAGCGGTCAGTATATAATGAATCTATCCTCTCAAGAAATTTTTGATGCGCTCAGATTAATTGACTCAAGCTGGGGAAAGGGATTAGATATATCATATTTAATCAATATTATAGATGCATTAAAACCACGATCAAAATCCTTGTATGAATTTATTTCGCAATCTAAACATTTCTTTTCCAGTCCTGACACATTTGAACAGGATGAATCCCAAAAAGCGTGGCCAGATAATTCCACAACCGCCATTGTAACATTGTCCTATGAGTACTTAAAAACATTCGATAGTTGGAATAGTGATTTCATAGAAAAAGAAATCAAGAAATTTGCATCTGAGAACTCTTTTGGCGCAGGTAAAGTGATCATGCCCTTAAGGCTTGCAGTTTTTGGATCTCTAAATGGTCCATCTTTGTTTGATATCATGCATATTTTAGGAAAAAATGAAACCTTATCAAGAATACAAACTGCTTTGTCTAAGCTTCCTGTAAAATAAAGATGAAAAATACTAATAAACATTTTATCCAAAAGATAATTGATGAACATAATCTTTCTGGAAAGTTTAATAATAAAGTTCATACACGCTTTCCTCCTGAGCCCAATGGATATCTACACATTGGACACGCAAAAGCAATCTGTTTAAATTTCAATATCGCAGAAGAATATAATGGAAAATGCAATTTAAGATTTGATGATACAAATCCAATTGCTGAAGAGGAAGAATTCGTTCGATCTATTCAGGAAGATGTAAAGTGGTTGGGTTTTGATTG
>MDSW01138639.1_pt1 | contig 10964 bp, 10 predicted proteins | sample 811171 | NCBI WGS metagenome assembly MDSW01 (sample SAMN05326641, study PRJNA326480) | marine metagenome | isolation source: seawater | place: Atlantic Ocean: North West | collected 2012 | reverse complement strand
GCCGCGGCTGCGTTGCCAGGCTTGACCTGCCAATCAGGCAGGCGCTGCGCCTGGACGCCTTGCCGCACCGTCTGTGACCAAGTTGATTTTCTAGGCGCACGCGACCCGCGAGAGGTTATGCAGAGCTTCCCGAGCTGTCTTCGCCGCGACCGGTCTTGTTCTGCACCTCGTCGATCTTCTTCGATGCATCGGCCTTGGTCATGTTCTCGTCAAAGGCCTCGCCGGCCTCTTCACACAGCGTCTGCAGATACGAGGCCTGGGCGCCGGTCATGGCTTCGTCGCCGGTCGTCCAGTTCTTCGGGGCTTTTTCCAGATTGCTGTTATCGGGCTCGTTGTCCGGGTTCTTGATATCGCTCATATCGAAGCTCGCTTGGTTGACTGTATAAATATACAAAAAACAGGAAGCCCTACAAACCGCCGACGCGGCAACGCTGTTCACGCCTAGGCGTCGCCTGACCGCGATCCGGTCTATACACAACACTCTGGGCTACGTCATTTAGCGCCACGCTGATGCTGGTCGCTCTCGGGCTATGCAGCGCCGCCGGCGGCGTGCTGCGGCACGTCGTCGGCTAGCCGGTAGTAGTCGCCTGCTTCGGCGCAAAAGATATGCCGGGCCACGGTACGCGTGAGCGGCGTATCGATCACGCCGGGGGCTACCGAGGTACGCCCGGTCTCATGCAGTTTGAAAAACAGGCTGGACCCACAAGCGGCACAGAATCCTCGGCTCGCCTGTTCGGAAGAGGCCCACCAGGCCAGCGTATCGCCACTGATCGACAGATCCCGGTCAGCACATTCCACCGCCGCCCAGACAAATCCGGAGGCGCGCCGACAGGTCCGGCAATGACAGGCCACGACGTCGCCGACGGGCCCGGTAATCGTGAAGACAATCGCGCCGCAGGCACAGCGGCCGTTAAACCCGGTCATAAAAACCTCCTGAATCGATCGTGGACAGATTGAACTCAACGTCGAGAATTCTCGCTGTCTTGTCAGGCCAGGCGTGCAAGACAATGGTCACATGGCGTCTCTTTACCGATCCGCCTACCGTTTTTCGAGTCGGCTCGTGACGGTACGAACGCCGCCGTGGAAAAGACTTATTCTGCAAGCGCTTTTAATTTGAACTCTGGTTGCTTACCCCGTCGTGCTCACTAAAAAAGCATGGGTAGAGCCTATACAATATGTCGCGAACGCTCGGTCGCACTCGACCTGGCCATTCGACAGCTTGTATTGATCATCTAATGAGCGGGCGCCTGTGACACCAATCTCGCGTTCAATTAGCCAACGTCTGGGACCGGTGGCACTGCTGCTGGTCTCGATGAGTGCGATTCAAAGCGGCGCCGCGATCGCCCACGGGCTGTTTGACGCCGTGGGCCCGGCGGGTGCGACATCGATTCGTCTGATTCTCGCGGCGTTGATGCTCACGGCGGTGTTTCGTCCGTGGCGCTTCACGGTAACGCCCGGCGCCTGGCGCACCATCGTCATTTATGGCGTGGTTCTGGGCACCATGAACTTCTTGCTCTACGAGGCATTGGCTCGGATTCCGCTGGGCATTGCCGTCGCGCTGGAGTTCACGGGGCCGCTGTTGGTCGCAACGCTCTCTTCACGTCGCTTGCTTGATGCTGTTTGGATCTTCATCGCAGCCGTCGGGTTAGGCGTACTCCTGTGGCCACGCGATGGCCTCGCCGGGCCGCTCGATCCGCTCGGCATCGTGTTCGCACTCGGCGCCGGTGTCTGCTGGGCGTTGTATATCGTGTTCGGCCAACGCGCGGGTGCGGCCCACGGATTGCAGAGCGCCGTGCTGGGCATCGGTGTCGCAGCGATCGTCATCGCGCCGATCGGGGTCGTGTCGGCCGGCTCGGCCCTGCTCGCGCCGTCGGTCATCGCCGTGGGCGCGCTCGTCGCCGTATTATCGACGGCCCTGCCGTACACGCTCGAGATGATTGCCCTACCGCGCCTGCCACGAGCCACGTTTGGAACACTCATGAGCCTGGAGCCAGCCTTCGGCGCGCTCTCGGGGCTGGTGCTGCTCGGACAGGCGTTGTCTCTGTGGCAGTGGCTGGCGGTCGGCGCCATCATGCTGGCCTCAATGGGCACAACACTCACGCCGAACAACGCAGTCAGCGGCGAAGCCTACGAAGCCCCGCGCCCCGACTGAGCCCGCCCCCAACGCGCCCATTGCCGGGAACGCCCCTAACCCGCTGCGACAAATCGACGCAGGGCATCGCCCTCGAGCCGATAGCCGATCCATTCTGTCTGAGCCCTTGCACCGATCGCTTCGTAGAGCTCGATGGCCGGCGTGTTCCAGTTCAGTACGTTCCACTCGAAACGCGCACAATCCAGGTCGAGCGCCCGCTCGGCCAATAGCCGCATAGCCGCCCGACCGAACCCCCGACGACGATAGCCCGGCTCGATGTAGAGATCCTCGAGAAACAGGCCATGACGGCCTAGCCAGGTTGAAAAGTTGTGGAAATAAACGGCAAATCCGACCGTTTCCCGGGCGTGCTCGAACATGAGCGCCGCCACACTCGCCGTTGGACCGAACAACCTCGCCCGGATGTCTTCAATTCCGGCCGTGACGTCATGGGCGGCGTGCTCGTAGTCCGCCAGGGCCTGGATGAGCGCCAGAATCTTTGGGGCGTCGGCCTTACAAGCGTCTCGAGCGGTCAACATCGATAGGCTCCGGCAAGCGATCGTACGCCGACGAAATTCGATAAATGATTCATTATGCAGTTTTTATTGCGTTTGAATGAGCGTTCGTCATAGTTGTCAGGGGCGGCCGGTCGCGTGCAATATGATAACAATACGTTTGTTTGTCACAGATCATCGCTGGCCCATATGACTCCGTCGGCGATGTGGTGCGAACCGCGTAACGACTGCGAGCCGACGCAGACTTCGTACTTTTAAAAAAGGTGATCCCATGCAATTCAAGGAACGATTGCTGCTGGAGAATCAGGCCTGGCTGGCGACGATGCAGGAACGCGACCCCGAATTCTTCGCTCGACTGGATAAAGGCCAGTCGCCGGAAGCGCTCTGGCTGGGCTGCTCGGATTCCCGTGTGCCGGCCGAGCAGCTCTGCAACGCCTCGCCGGGTGATCTGTTCGTGCATCGTAATGTGGCTAATATCGCGGCCACGGAAGAAGCCGGCTTCATGTCGGCGCTGGAATATGCGGTGAGCGCGCTCAAGGTGCCCTATATCGTGGTCTGTGGCCACGAGGGCTGCGGCGGCGTAGGTGCGGCCTGTGCCGGCAAGCCCAGCGGCATGTCGCATGTCGATGCGCACCTCAAGCCACTGGTTGCGCTTTACGAGCAGTCCAAGGATGCGCTGACGGGGCCGGACGACAAGGCCCGCGTCAACGACATGGTGCGGCGCAACGTCGAGGCGCAGGTCAACAAACTGGCCGGCCTGGACCTGATCAAGAACGCCGAGCAGCCGCCCACGGTGTTGGGCCTGGTTTATGCGCTGGACCGAGGGCATTTGGACTTCGTTTGTGAAGTCGCGCCCGGCCAAGCCGCGGCGGCCTGATTCGGCCGATCCGTCGACCGTCATTCGTTAACCGAAGAGATTGATACGCCAACATGTCGAATGAAACCTCGTTCATAGACACCCGGTACTTCGGCCGCGATCTGCGCGCCGGTATCGTGGTGTTCTTCGTTGCGATCCCGCTGTGTCTGGGGATCGCGATCGCCTCCGGCGCGCCGCCGCTGTCGGGCCTGATCACGGGCATGATCGGTGGCCTGGTGGTCTCCCTGGCCAGCGGCTCGCAGCTGTCGGTATCCGGGCCGGCCGCCGGCCTCACGGCAATCGTGCTGGGTGTGATTCACCAGTACGGTTTCGACGGCCTGCTCATGGCCACCGTTCTGGCCGGCGTCATCCAGATCATCCTGGGTCTTCTGCGCCTGGGCATTATCGGCGCGTTCGTGCCCAACGGCGTGATCAAGGGCATGCTCGCCGGTATCGGCCTGATTCTGATCGGGACCCAGATTCCGCTGGCTCTTGGCCACGGCTCGAAGACCGATGCCGGGCTGACCACGCCCGGGCCGCTGCTGGAAGGGATCGCGCCGCTGGCGATTCTCATCACGGTGGTCGGCCTGGCGATCCTGATCGCTTTTGAAATCGGGCTGTTCAAGAAGATTCCCTTCGTCAACGCCGTACCGCCGCCGCTCGTGGCCGTGGTCGCCGGCATGCTGCTGTCGTTCGTGTTCGCCGGCTCGGGCATGGCCCTGGACGGCAACCAGTACGTCAACCTGCCGGGTATCTCCGGGCCGGTGTCGCTGTTCAATCAGCTCCAGCTGCCGGACTTCAGCATGATGCTGGTCCCGGGGATCTATATCTCGGCGATCACGCTGGCACTGGTGGCCAGCCTGGAGACGCTGCTCTCGGTTGAGGCCGTCGACGAAATGGACCCGCTGGGCCGTAAATCGCCCACTCACCGCGAGTTGAAGGCCCAGGGGCTGGGCAACTTGGTAGCCGGCTCGATCGGCGGTCTGCCGATGACGGCAGTCATCGTGCGTAGTTCGGCCAACGTGCAGTCGGGCGGTCGCACGCGGCTGTCGGCGTTCATTCACGGCATTCTGCTGCTGGTTTCGATCGCGTTCTTCTCGTACATGCTCGAGGCGATCCCGCTGGCTTCTCTGGCCGCAATCCTGCTGTTCACGGGGTATAAGCTGGCACGGCCGAGCCTGATCGCTGCCCAGTACAGCGCCGGCATGAAGCGCTTCCTGCCGTTTGCCACAACCATCGTCATGATCCTCATGACCGATCTGTTGATCGGCGTGCTGTCGGGCATCGTGGTGGCGGTGTATTTCCTGATCCAGTCGCACTATCACACCGCCCTGTCGTTCACGAAGAACGGCGACCATGGGCTACTGCGCATGGGCAGTGAAGTGTCCTTCCTGAACCGTCAGGAGCTGCGAGGCTATCTGCAGGAGATTCCCGAAGGCGGGCACCTGATCGTGGATGCCACCAACGCTAAGTTCGTGGATCCGGATATCCGCGAGGACATCAACCACTTCGTGGACGGTGCGCCGGAGCGCAACATCGCGGTCGAGCTGCGGGGCCTGGACGGCCACTCGGCGACCTATGTCGGCGCCGATCAGCGCCGTGTGGCCTCGGGTGAAGAAGGCGTTAGCCAGACCAACCCGGCCTAGCAATAGCCCGGCATCGACCTCGCGTGCGATGCGTGTCGCACGCTGAGTCGCGCCAAGCCCGTCGCATCCGCGGCGGGCTTTTTTGTGCCCCCTTCCCTGGCGCGCTGTATTTCAACGTACGGCCGCGCCGCCGTGCCCGCCAGCTCGGCTTGCCCGGGCTGTGGTGGCCGGGCCGGCCACCGGCGGTCTCGTTTAATTCAGCACGCTAGACCGACGACGACAGGCGCGTACGACGCGATCACGTGGCGAGCGCTGTAACCGGTAGAGCCGCCGAGCCCGTATCAAGCAGGCTCTGTCGTCGTCAGCGCTGGAGCGCTTCGCTCGAGCAAGCGTAGATATCGCCTCGACACGATATCTACGGGCAACACAGCGCTGATCACGTCGGAGCGTGGGTCATCCAGTGACCGGAACAGTCACCGTGGGCGATGCGGTACGGCGTCTTGAAACGACGCCACATGACCCGCTACGCCCGGCTTGTAGGCGTACCAGGGCCTCCCGGCCGGACACTGGTCTCCCGACGACGTGCGTCGACCGTACATAAAAAAGCCGGGCCGAATAATCGGCCCGGCGGACGGAGGCAGCGCTAACGCGGTATCAGAAGGCCCATTGTGTCCGGAAGGTGAAGATATCCGCGCCGTCGACGCTGCCGCCGTTCTGGGTGACCAGCGGCGAGGCCTGGGTGTTGATGACCCGACTGTAATCGGCCATCAGGCGAACGTGGCGGTTGAGATACCAGTTCAAGGCGGCGGTAGCGCGCGTGCCTTCACCGCCCTGGACGTCGGCATCGTTCAGGTCGGCATAATCGAAACGCCCGGCGAGCTCGACCGCGCCATAGGTGCCGGCCTTGAGGTCGAACGGCTCGTCGGGCCGTAGCCCCTTGAACTCGCCGTCGCTGCCGCGATAGACCCGCGACTCGCCGGTCAGCGTCCAGCCCAGCTGGACATAGCCGGCGTCGTAGTTGAGATCCGAGAGGCCTTGGCTGCGATCGGTCTGGGTCACGACGTACTCACTCTGAATCGAGTACGGCCCGGCCATGGCGGCAAACTCCAGACCGCCCATATAGACGCGATCGAAATTCTCGATAGTGCCGGTATTCAAGAACCGTGCGTTGGACATGTGCGTGGTTTCGTAGCTGTAGCGCGGGGAACCATCGAGCACCCCGTTGTCCTCGGCCGACTCACGCAGGCCGGCAAAGCTACCCAGGTGGATGACGTAATCCTCGCTGTTGATCGGCGCCCAGGTCAGACGAGTGCTGGCGCCGTAACCTTCGGTGGCCTGTTCGCGGTCGCCGTTGGGCTCAATGGTATCGCCATAGGCGCCGATCTGGGCCGACCAGTCGTGGCCCGAGCCTTTAAGATTAGCGCCGATCGCGCGATCGAACAGCGGCCCCGTCAACGAGTTCACGAGCGAGCGCTCGGTAAACATGATGTCGTTGGAGCTTTCCTGTAGCTCCATGCTGATGGCCTGCTTTTGCTGGCCCAGCGTGAATTCGAGCGGGTCGACGCCGCTATAGACCAGAAAAGCGTCCTTGATGCCGACTTCGTTGTCGGCAAAGTCGCTTTCGAGCATGAAGCCCAGGTCATCGCCAAACGTGCCCTCGACGCCGATACGCGCCCGACGAATCTCGGTGCCGGTGGCCGCGTTCTGCTCGGCGCCGCTGTCGCGCTCGACGTAGTCGTTGGGATTTTCGTAGTTGTAGTCGGCGTGCAGACGTCCAGACAGGCCAACCTCGAAGGAGTGGCTTTCATCGGTCAGAACCAGGGTGGCCGGGCGGTCGTCGATGCCAAGGCTGGACTTCGCCGTCGTCCGCGTTTTGTCCAGCGTCTCGGCCGGCGCAGTCGCCAAAGAAGCCGGCTCTTCGGTGGTCAGCCCGCGGCCTGCAGCGGCAGCTCGATCGGCACAGGGATCGACCATCTCGAACTCACCCAGGCGCACACGATTGGCACCTGGCTCGGCCAGAATCTGCTTGGTATTCTGGTCGATATAGAGGGTGACGCGCTGACCGCCGGCACCGCTGCGCGTATCGCAGCCCTCCGCCGGCGCCGCTTCTGCAAGGCCGGGCGTTGCGAAAAGCGCGGTTAAACCGAGCGCGCCGAAGGCGCCAAGGCCAATACGTCGTGTCGTGGGCATCGTTATCCTCTAAATGCGTCTCCCTGGAACACGAGCGCACTGTAATCGGCTTTTGTTACATTTTTGTAACAGCCCGATGTCATCACCAAGACCGTCGAATATCGGGCTGAATCAAGAGTTTTCGCCCGGCGCGCGTTCTTGATCGCCTGTCTGCGGGGCTTTCCGACGGCGCTGCCATAAAAGCGTCATTAAATCGCGATGCGCTAAACCATTCGCGCCCGGCGGTGTCTTAAAGACATGACAGATACCGGCCACGACCGCCGTCAGCGCGCTTCATCGGCCAAGCGCCGCATAGCGCTGGAGCTTGTTCTGCTGGGCGTGCTTATTGCCGCAGTCTGGGCACAACCCAGCTGGCGCCGCGCGGCTTGGGACAGCGCTTCGGCCGCAGCCACGTGGGTCGCCCACGAGCTCCTTGGCTGGTCGGATCGCCAGCTTTATATGCGGCGCCTCAAACTGGCCGGCCTGGCCGATGCACCCGCGGTCCGCGCCTGGGACAAGGCGCCCGAGACGGCCCGCGCGCAATCAGCGCTGGGGCGCGCCCCGCTGCGACTGGAGTTCTCCGCCACCGAAACGCGGGCAGGCGTCTACACGCTCGACGTAGCCCCCGGGCAAACGATCGCCTGGCGGCTAACGCCGCGCGCCGGCGCCGGCCCGGTTTTCGCCAGTCTGGAACAGCGCTCCGGCGCCGATGACGACTGGCACTACCGGGCCTCGATCACGGCCGATGACCAGATCCACTCGCTGGACGTGGATCAGCCGGCCCGTTATCGATTCGTAATTCAGCCGCGATTGTTCGAAGCGTTCGCGGGCACGCTGCAGGTGCGCGTTGGCGGGCAGCTGGGCATGCCGGTCGTCGGCGCACACGCCTACGATATCGGCGGCGGCTTCGGCGCGGCGCGCGACGGCGGCGCGCGGCGTCATCAAGGCGTGGATATCTTTGCCGATGCCGGCACGCCGGTCACGGCCGTTGTCGACGGACGTGTGCATCAACGCAGCGGCGGGCTCGGTGGCAAGGCGATCTTCTTGTCGGCCGGGCTGACCCGCCCGCGCTATTACTATGCGCATCTGTCGGCATTTACTACGGCCGACGGCGCCCGCGTCAAGGTCGGCGACGTTATCGGCCGGGTCGGTGCGACCGGCAACGCAGCCGGTGGAGCGCCCCATCTACACTTTGGGATCTACAGCCTGGGCGGCGCGGTTGACCCGGCGCCCTATATTCGCCCGCGGCCGGATTTATCGCGGCTCGACTAATCGAAGTTCAAGCAGTCACGCGAGGCGCCACAGCGTGCGGCCGAACGCACGCCCACGCCTTCCGACATGGCCGCGCGGATGACCGGGCCAATGCGCGACAGCGACTCGGCGGCACCGCGATCAACCCATCGCTGGCGATAAGAGCGCTGCATATGCAACCGCGCCCATTCAGGCAGCAAGGCCGCACCCGCGCCGAGAAACATACGGCGTGAGACCCCGGCGACCGGAATCGGCAACGCCATGGCGTCGAGCACCGCGAGGGTATCGCGAGAGCGCTGATCAAAACGCAGCTCGGGCTGGATCGCCACGAAATAATCGGCCATTTCTTGTTTCGAGCCGGGCACGTCGCGGGCACCGAGTTTTTCGGCGATGATCTTGGTTTCCCGAAAATACGCATCCTCGATCTGGCGCGACAGATCGGCCCGGCGATAGCGCTTGTAGCCTTCCAAAAACATCGCCATCTCGGTGCAGTGCACCCAGGTCAAAAGATGCGGATCGCGGGCGTCGTAGGGCTCGCCCTCGGGGGTGGTCCCGGTCACCCGCGCATGCATGCGATCGACGATATCGATGATGCGCTCGGCGTGGTGGGTGGGCGCATAGGTGGTGGCGGCCACGAACATCGTCGTGTTGCGCAGCCGGCCCAGGGCATCCGAGCGGAACCGCGAATGATCCCATACGCCGGCCAGCGCTCTGGGGTGTAGCGTCTGGAGCATGAGGGCTGCGATACCGCCGGCCATCATGCCCGGAAAATCGGCATGGATCTTCCAGGTCACCGAGTCCGGGCCGAACAGGCCGGTATCGCCTACGGGCGCGTCATAGTCGATACCGAAATCCTGGCGCGTGGCCACGGTATCTACAATCCAGCCGCGCAGCCGCTCGTAGACCGGCGCGGCCGCCCGGCCGAGCGCCGGCGACGACACAGACTTGGCAAAATCTCGCGGTGACCAGGGCATAGCAGCCAGTATACTGCGCGGCCTTGTCGCTGGATGCGATACGCGATTTTATCGGCACGGAACGTCATGCCCGACATGCAGCCCGCCCACCAAGCCCGCCGCGCCGCACTGGCTGCGTTTCTGGGCGCGGTCGTCGATTGGTACGACTTCTTGCTCTACGGCATCGTCGCCGCGCTCATCTTCAATACGCAGTTCTTTCCGTCGGCCAATCCGGCGGTCGGCACGCTGGCCGCGTTTGCGACGTTCGGCGTGGGTTTCCTGTTCCGGCCGCTGGGCGGCGTGGTGTTCGGCCACTTTGGCGATACGCTTGGCCGCAAGCGCATGCTCATGCTGACGGTGTTTCTGATGGGCGGCGCCACCGCGCTGATTGGCCTGCTGCCCACCTATAACCAGATCGGCATCGCCGCACCGGTTCTGCTCGTGGCCCTGCGGGCCATTCAGGGGTTTGCGGTCGGCGGCGAATGGGGCGGTGCTGCGCTGATGGCCGTGGAGAGCGCCCCGGCCCATCGCCGCGCCTTCTACAGCAGCGGCGTACAGGTGGGCTACGGCGTGGGCCTTTTGTTGGCCACCGGCGCCGTGGCGCTCTTGAGCGGGCTGCTCTCGGAGGCTGCCTTTGCCGGCTGGGGCTGGCGGCTGCCGTTTGTCTTCACGCTGGTGCTGGTGGCTATCGCGTATCGCGTGCGGGCCCGGCTGGCCGAGTCACCCGACTTCGTGGCCCAGGTCGAGAACGCCGACGACCGCCCGGCCCGGCTGCCCGTAGTGCGCGCCCTCAGCCGCCACCCCGGCGCCTTCGGCCAGATCATCGCCCTGCGCCTGGCCGAGCTGCTGACGATGTATATCGTGACCACCTTCGCGCTGAACTATTCCACGGCGTATCTCGGCCTGGACCGCGCGCTGTTTCTCAACATCGGTATGGCCGTGGGGGCAATCAGCTGCCTCACCATCCCCTTGTTTGCCTGGTGTGCGGATCATATCGGGCGCCGCCGGGTGTATATGACGGGGGCCACGCTGGGCGTGGTCGCGGCCTTTCCTTTCTTCATGGCGCTGTCCGCCGGGGCCACGGTCTGGATCGTGGTGTTCGCCCTGCTCTTGGCCAACATCACCCACGATATGGTGGTCTCGGTACAGCAGCCGGTCTTCGCCGAGCTGTTCGGCGCCGACTATCGCTACAGCGGCGCCGGCGTGGGCTATCAGGTGGCCAGCGTGATCGGGGGCGGCTTCACGCCGTTTATCGCTGTCGCCCTGGTGGATATCACCGGCGGCGCCTGGTGGCCGGTGGCCGCTTACATGGCCGGCGGCTGTCTGTTGTCCCTGGCGGCGGCTTGGCGTATGCGCTCTTAGAAGGTCATTGGCTTAATGTCTTGGCCGCCTGCCCAGGGCCTGTTTCTAGGGCCTGTTGAGGTTTCATGCGAGTCCGCGCCAAGCGCTGTTTTGCGGCAAGACGAGGCGTAGCCCTTGCCGCGCAGTCATTCTGCGCAAGAGGGC
>MDSW01136345.1_pt1 | contig 10964 bp, 12 predicted proteins | sample 811171 | NCBI WGS metagenome assembly MDSW01 (sample SAMN05326641, study PRJNA326480) | marine metagenome | isolation source: seawater | place: Atlantic Ocean: North West | collected 2012 | reverse complement strand
TTTCTCTGTGTAGAAATTTCACTTTGACCAGGTTTTCTACGATTTAACTCATTTTGAATTTCTTCTATAGAAATTTTTAAACCTGGTGGGCACCCATCAATTACCACCCCTACAGCATCTCCATGAGATTCTCCCCAAGTAGTGATTTTAAATGCTTGTCCGAAGATATTACCCATTGATGACCTGCGATTATATTGATAAATGATTTTTGTTATGAGACTATTATACCCCTAACGCTTGATTACTTAGCGTTTTTCTATTGGTATTTGGATCCGGGATGAAACACCTGCGGTGGCCTTTCCTTTGGAATGAGAGCTATTACCGTGGCCCGGATTCTTTACAAACATTAACCTCTATTACTTTTCAGAGATTATTTAGGAGATTTGATGGCTACTTTAGGATCTACAGGAAAAGCAGACGCGCAGAATTTTGAAAATAAAAGAAAATTATTTCTTGTTCCCAATCTTCCGACCCCCCCTGAGATTCAAGAAACAAATGCTTCTCTTTTAACTAAACATAGGAATCAAATTCAAGACAACATTGAGTCACTTGAAAAATCTTTGGGGCCTGTTCGTTATATATTTCATGAATTGATCCATGATTCCGATGAGAATGCCATAGCTGCACTTGATACTATATCGCCACAACATAAGCATATCTGTGAGCGTATTTGCGAGTCTAGTGGAAAATTTATAGCCACTGATGATCAGCAATTATTATTTCAAATGATGGATTTACAAAGATGTTTATCTGTTGGGCTAATTAGTCAAGAAGTTTATAAACTTATCTCAGAATCTTTTGAAAAAACTATTAATGATCGCAATCAACATATAGCTAAAATAATTGATCAAAATATTAAAGATAATGAAGTTGGGTTATTGTTTATCTCAGAGGATCATAAAATTCAATTCCCTTCAGATCTCCAGGTATTTTATATTTCACCTCCTACTTATAATGAATTAAAATCGGTCATTTCAGATTTTTATTCCCCCCCATCAGATACTCAAAGCGAATAAAGGATTCAAGGAGGAAAAAATGGAAAAAGTTTCTGAAGTTAATAGAAGTAGAGAATGGTTTGATACTCCTGAATTATACGGTTGGATGAGAAGAGCAGCTTTCAAAGCTGAAGGTTTTTCAGAAGAATCATATGAAGGAAAGCCTATCATTGGTATATGTAACACTTGGAGTGAGTTAACCCATTGTAATTCACATTTGAGAGACTTAGCTGAAGCCGTTAAAAGAGGTGTTTGGCAGATGGGAGGGTTTCCAATGGAATTCCCTGTGATGTCATTAGGTGAAGTGAATATGAAACCTACCACTATGCTTTATAGAAACTTATTAAGTATGGATGTAGAAGAGTCTATTACAGCAAATCCTTTGGATGCTGTTGTATTGTTAGGAGGATGTGATAAGACTACTCCAGGTTTGTTGATGGGAGCTGCTAGTGCAAATATTCCTACTATTTTGGTTACGGGTGGACCTCAACTGAAAGGGAATTGGAAAGGTGAAGAATTAGGGTCTTGTACTGATTGCAGGCGTTATGAGATTGAATTACGGGCTGGAAATATTACTGAGGATGATTGGGCTGAATTGCAAAGTTGCATTGTTCGAAGTAATGGGCATTGTATGACTATGGGGACTGCTTCAACTATGGCAACTATAGGAGAAGCACTAGGGTTAGCTCTACCTGGAAATGCAGCTATTCCAGCCGTTGATTCACGTAGAAAGCAATTAGCTGAAGAGGCTGGTCGCCAAGCAGTACGTATTGTTGGAACTGATTTAATTCCTTCCAAATTAATTAATCAACAATCTATAGAAAACGCGATTAGGTGTATTCATGCTATTGGTGGATCTACTAATTCAATTATTCATTTAATAGCCATAGCAGGTAGAGTAGGAATCAAATTACCATTGCAACTTTTTGACGATTTGGCTAAAACTACACCATTTATTTTAAATCTCAAGCCTTCTGGAAAATACTTGATGGAAGATTTTTATTATGCAGGAGGAGTTCCTGCAATGATGCAAAGAATATCTCATTTACTTCATTTAGACGCTGAAACAATTACAGGTAAATCTTTAGGTGACAACATTATTGGAGGCTTTGTTCATAATGATGACATCATTCGCTCAGTAGATAATGCTTTAGATCCAGAAGGAGGTCTTGCAGTACTAAAAGGGAACCTAGCTCCAACTGGGGCAATAATAAAACCTACTGCTGCCTCTAGCGAGTTGATGGTCCATAAGGGTAAAGCTGTAGTTTTTGAAGATCACGATGACCTAGCTGCAAGAATTGATGATCCTGATTTAGATGTTTCTCCTGAAGATGTTTTGGTAATGAAAAATAGTGGTCCAGTTGGTGCTCCTGGAATTCCTGAATGGGGATTTTTACCGATACCTAAAAAAATTTTAGCAACGGGAATTAGGGATATGGTACGTCTTAGTGACGCAAGAATGAGTGGAACTGCATTTGGTACAGTGGTGGTACATGTTACTCCTGAATCAGCAAATGGAGGACCTCTTTCTGCAGTCAGAAATGGAGACATGATTGAAATTGATGTCCCAAACCGAAAACTGAATTTGTTGATTTCAGAAGATGAAATGAATTCAAGGGTTTCTGAAAAAATTTATGAAGGGCCTCAATTTAAAAGAGGATTCAAATGGTTACATGCTCGCCATATTTTACAGGCAGATCAGGGTTGTGATTTTGATTTTTTGCTTCACGAAAACTTGCAATAGGTTATTTTAGCCAATTACTTAAATCTTCAAGGACTTCAAGATTAATTTCGTGCCCTATGTTGTATTCGTGATATTCCAAATCAAATCCCATTTGAATTAAATGGTTTTTTGTGTTTCTCCCGTCCTCAACAGGCAAAACTGAGTCTTGAATTCCATGAGCCATGAATATTTTAGTTGTATCAGGATTATTCACTGATAATTCTATGTTGTGTTGTGGATACATCCTAGAGCTTAAAATTATTGCGCCCTCAAATGAGATACTGGAAGCTAATCCTACGTGTATAGTCATCATACCACCCTGTGAAAATCCTCCTATATACAAACTCCCAATTTTATATTCTGTATTATTTATGAATTCCTCGATTGATTTGTTTATCACTTCGGCAATTTGATTGATTTCTGATGAATCACCTATTGGAATCCATGCATAACCTGTTTGGCCATAACCTATGTTCAGTTCAATTGGAGCATTGAGGAATACATAAATATAATCTTCTTGATTGATAGCGGGAGCTATTCCTACCAAGTCATACATGCTGGCACCGTATCCATGCAGTAAAATAACCACATCATAATTTTTATCGAGATCTGTTTCGTCTGGAGTTGAGACTATATAAGGTAAATGATCGCCAAAGTGTTCTGTAGTTTGCATGGGCCCCCTCATGATAAATTATTAACTAACAATAGCAGATTCGAACTCAAGAGAGTCAAATGGAATTTAATAATAGATTTTGTATAAATAGCAACAGTGAAGAAGTTACTATTCAAATTGGTAATGTGATCGGAGAAAACATTGCTATTGGAGATGTTGTTTTATTGGTAGGTGATTTGGGAGCGGGTAAAACTAAACTGACACAAGGAATCGTAAATGGATTAGGATGTTCTGATTTTGTAAGAAGTCCTACATTTGTACTTATCACAGAGTATCATGCTGATTTTCCTATTTACCATATGGATCTTTATAGATTAGATACATCTGAAAGTATTGATAGATTATTTTTGGATGAGTATTTATATGGTGATGGTGTATGTGTAATAGAGTGGGCTGATAAGGGAGACGAATTTTTTCCTAAGGATAGTTTAATGATTAGGATTGAAACCTTGTCAGAAACATCTAGGAAATTTAGTTTTAATTTCAATACAGAGTCTTTTAAAGAATTAAAAGAAAAATTAAAAGGTGAATTTTAATAATGGAATTGAGTATAGACACCTCTACGCGATTTGCGTCTGTTGCTATATCTAAAGAAGGGCAACTTATAGAAAAATTATCATGGAAATCACAAAGAAATCATTCAGTAGAGTTGGTTCCTTCAATTCTGAAATTATTAGAATCCAAATCTATTGAAATTGAAGATTTGGAGGCCATTTTTGTTGCTAAAGGTCCCGGAGCATTTAGTGCTCTTAGAGTAGGAATGAGTACAGCTAAAACATTATCTTTTGGTTTAAATATACCAATTGTTGGAATCTCGACTACTGAAATTGAAATAGATCCATTTATACAAAATTATGACAAAATTATTGCTTTAATTCCTGCTGGTAGAAATCGTGTATATGTAGCTGAATATAATAATAATATTTTATCTTCTCCTATAAAAGTTTCTCTAATAGATGAATTTGTGAAACAAGTACAGGAACATATTTTTTATTGTGGAGAAGGGGTAAATCAAATTTTGGAACAAAACGAATTTCCCGTGAAATTCAATCATGCAAAAAATGAATTGCCTTCAAGAAACCCCGAAATTTTGTGTAGATTGGGATATGAAAAGGTTAGAATAAATATGTCTGATGATCTGTCACTATTAGAGCCTGTATACATTACTAGTGCACAAATAAGTTCAGCTGAAAAAAATAATTCATAGAAGGTGAAGATTGGAAACTACATTAATATTAATAAAGCCAGATGGTGTTCAAAGAGGTCTTATAGGAGAGATTATCAATAGGTTGGAAAGAAAAGGGCTTAAAATAGTAGGGATGAAGTTAATGCAAGCTTCAGACAAAATAGCTAATGAACACTATGCCGAACATGTAGGGAAACCTTTTTTTGGTTCACTGGTTGATTTTATTACATCATCTCCTCTGGTAGCTTTGGCTGTAGAGGGAGACAATGCTGTTGATGTATCACGGAATTTAATGGGATCTACTAATCCACAAGATGCTGCACCAGGCACTATTAGAGGTGATTTTGGAATGACTATAGGTATGAACTTAATTCATGGTTCTGATTCTACTGATTCAGCAAAGAGAGAATTAGGGATATTTTTTGATGAGAGTGAGATTCTGTCATTCAACAGAGCTTTGGATGAATGGATTATAGAGTAATTGGACCTATTTGAATTCTATTAGGCCAAACATGCTCAATTCCGTAAAAATCTCTAGCATCTTTGTCAAAAATATGTATTACTAAATCATGATAATCCAAAAGAATCCATCCTGATTTATGGTCCCCTTCTTTGTGATGAAGTTTTGTCCCTTGAGATTTCAGAGAAGATTCGATTTTTTCGCATATTGCTCTTGAATGAGTGGATGACTGGGAAGTCATTATGACTGCAAAATCTGTGTAAAAACAATCTGTACTAATATCAAACCGTGCAATATTTTCTGCTTGTATGTCATCAGCAATTTCGTAAGCTAGATTAGCATATTTTAATCCAGAGTCTTCTTGGGATTTGAATTCTGTATTCATTAAATCATTATATTACGTAGATATGAAGTATGATATATCTACATAAAAAATGAGGATGTAAATGAAAAAAGAAAAAGTAATTGTGGCTATGAGTGGAGGAGTGGATTCTTCTGTGGCTGCACTATTGTTAAAAAATGATGGATATGATGTTGTAGGAATGACTTTGAGGCTATGGTCTCAAGATTCTTCATCGGAGTACGGAGAAAACAATAGGTGTTGTTCTGTTGAAGATGTTGATGACGCAAGACGTGTTTGCCAAATTTTGGATATTCCTCATTATTTTGTGAATTTTGAAAAAGAATTCCAAGAGCATGTTGTAAATTATTTTTTAAATGAATACGATTCTGGAAGGACTCCTCATCCATGTTTTGCATGCAATGACAAAATTAAATTTGATTTTCTTCTTCGAAGGGCTATGTTTTTAGACGCTGACTATATTGCTACTGGTCATTACGCACAGATCAAGGAATCAGAAAACCATTTTTCATTGATGAAAGGAGTTGATTCTCATAAAGATCAATCTTATGTTTTGTTTACCCTTAAACAAGAAGAGTTATCTAAATTGAAGTTTCCAGTTGGTTTATATCCTAAAGATAAAATTAGACAATTTGCTTTAGATGCAAATCTTCCTGTAGCAGATAAACCTGATAGTCAAGAAATATGTTTTATTCCAAGTGGTAATTATCGAGAATTTATTAAAGATAGATTAGAACCTAAACCAGGGAAATTTATTGATATGTCAGGAAACGAAATTGGTGAACATCCAGGTATTCAATTCTTTACCATAGGCCAAAGGCGTAAATTAGGATTTATATCCAACGATGGTCAACCAAGATTTGTAGTAGACATAGACCCAAATAACTTTAATGTTACCTTAGGTTTAGAAGAAGATTTAATGAAAACTACATTTGTAGCCAATAAACTTAGTTTCACTAGAGACTTTGAATTAGGTTCAGAAATTCAAGTTACAGCAAAAATCAGGTATAAAGCTTCTGATGAATCTGCAAAAGTAAGAATTACAGAAACCGAAGCTATAATAGAGTTTGAAAATCCTCAAAGGGCTATTACTCCTGGTCAGCCAGTTGTTTTTTATCAAGAAAATGAATTAATAGGTGGTGGAATAATTGAAAATGTTTCTCAGCCTGCTCGTGTATTGAGTAACATTTAATTGTCTCCAGGATTTGAATTAGAAGATAATCTTTTTCAACAAGGTACACAATATATAGCAGGATTGGATGAGGTTGGCAGAGGATGTTTGGCGGGTCCAGTTGCTGCTGGATTAGTTGTTTTTTCTCCAGAAATTGATAGAACACTTTTAGTGGATATAAATGATAGTAAAAAACTATCCTCTTCTAAACGCGAATTTCTCTCTGATTTGATTTATAAACATGCGTTAGTTGCTGAAGTTGCTATTGCAGAATCTGATGAAATTGATCAAATCGGAATTGTTGGAGCAACTAAACTTGCTATGAAAAGATGTATAGAAAATTCATTAATCACACCTCAACACTTGTTAGTAGATGCAATTAAATTAGATGAATTCAATATTCCATACTCTGCGATTATCAAAGGAGATCAAATTTCGACTTCAATAGCTGCTGCTTCAATTATTGCAAAAGTTTTCAGAGATCAACTTATGATAGCTTTAGATCAAAAATATTTAGGATATGGGTTAGCAAATCACAAGGGATATGGTACAAAATTACATTTAGAAGCAATTCACAATAAAGGGGTTTCTAATATTCATAGAAAATCTTTTGAGCCAGTGAAAAGTATCCTTGAAAAATAGAAGAGGGTTTATGCCAATATACGAATACAAATGTGAAGACTGCAGTAATGTTTTTGAGTTATTTTTTAAATCATATTCATCTACTAAAATACCTAAATGCATTGGTTGTGAATCTTTGAAAGTAAAAAAAATTGTATCTTCTGTAAGTTTTAATTCTAAATCACATTCATCAGATGGTTATTTTTCTGATTCTTCTAATATAGGAAAGCATGTAGAGCAATCTTTTTCAAAACATGGATTACAGATGCCTAATTCTGTCAGGAAAAGTATTGATAGTGCTAGAAAAGGTAAGATGCCAAAGGGGTTAGATATATGAGTCGAAATCCAGAAGTTTCAGGTGTATACACCATTATTGATCCTGAGGCTACTAAAAATAGAAATATATTTGAAATCACTAAACAAGTATTGAGTGGTGGTGTAAAAGTTTTTCAATATCGCGATAAAATTAATGATCGAAGTGAGTTTTTAGAAAATGCCTTTAAATTAAAAGAACTGTCAAAAGATTACAGTGCTTGTTTTGTAATCAATGACGCCGTTGATATAGCTAGGATAGTTGGTGCAGATTATATACACGTTGGCCAGTCTGACTTGCCAGTTAAATATTGTAGAGAAATTTTGAACCCTTATCAGAAGATTGGTAGATCTAATGGGAGTATCAAGGAAGCGTTGGAATCAGATGATATGGGTGTTGATTATTTAGCAATTGGCGCAATATTTGGAACTGATACTATGGGTAAATCTCACAGAAAACCCCTAGGTGAAAAAATCGTTTCAGAAATCAAATCTAAATCTGACTTGCCTGTGGTAGCGATTGGAGGGATTGGAATCGATAATTTAGATATTATTAAACAATCTGGTGCGGATAGTGTGTGTATTGTAAGTGCAATTACTTACGCAGAAAACCCTGAGTTATCAGCAAAAAAAATCGTTGATTTATGGGATGGCATATAGATTAGTTATCTAAATTATAGCTAACTGTTAATAATTTGGAATATAGTGGGTTAATTTTCTATTGACCGCTAAACAGTTTCAAGAGAGAATTTCCAACTGTGTATTAAAGCACATATAAAGGAGTTTTTTTATGGATAACATCCAAATTATAGCTTTAGCAGCATCCGTGCTATCTTTGCTATTTGCAGTATTTCTGACTCGAAATGTTTTAAGTCATGATACTGGTAGTGATCAGGTTAAATTTATCGGTAAAGCTATTCAAGATGGTGCTATGGCATTCCTTTCTAGGGAATACCGCGTTTTAGCCATATTTGTAGTAGTAGTAGCTGTTGTTATAGCAGCATTGATTGACTTTGATCTAATAGGTCGAATGCCTAATGGAGCTACTGATTCAGGTATTCCTCAAACAGCAATAGCTTACTTAGTTGGTGCAGTAGGGTCTGGATTAGCTGGATTTATAGGGATGAGTATTGCTGTAAGAGCTAATACTAGAACTGCAGTAGCTGCTCAAAATAAAGAAAATGGCCTGAATGCAGGCTTGAGAGTTGCTTTTAATAGTGGCGCAGTAATGGGTGTTTCTGTAGTAGGAATTGCATTATTAGGTGTTACTTTAATGTTTGTTGCCTTCACTGATGCGAGTATAGTGGCAGGATTTGGGTTTGGAGCATCTTCTATAGCTCTATTTGCAAGAGTAGGTGGTGGTATATATACGAAAGCTGCTGATGTTGGAGCTGATTTAGTTGGTAAAGTTGAACAAGGAATTCCTGAGGATGATCCCAGAAATCCGGCAACTATTGCAGATAATGTTGGTGATAATGTTGGTGATGTTGCAGGAATGGGAGCAGACTTATTTGAATCATATGTAGGTTCAATTATTGCAACTGTTGCTTTAGCAGCAGCTGGTGCAAGCACTTTGAGTACTGGGGAAAGTGAATTGATTTTATTCCCCCTTCTTGTTTCATCTATAGGAATTGTTGCTTCTATCATTGGTACTTTTTTAGTTAGAACTGGTGAAGGCGCGTCAATGGGTAGATTGTTGTGGTCTTTACGAATAGGTATTTTTTCTTCGGGAGCATTAGTTCTTATAGGAACTGCTGCAGCAATACTTGTATTAGAACTCGATTTTAATTTATTTTGGGTTGTATTGGTTGGGTTAGTTGCTGGTCAATTAATTGGAACCGCCTCTGAATATTACACATCTTATGAGTACAGTCCTACTAGAAAATTAGCTGAACAAGCAGAAACAGGGCCTGCGACCATAATGATTGGTGGATTAGGTTTAGGAATGATTAGCACAGTAATTCCTGGATTAGTGGTAATAGTTGCTATGTATGCAGCTTATCAATTAGCAGATTTATATGGAGTAGCTTTGGCTGCTGTCGGTATGTTATCTACTTTAGGGATTACATTAGCTACTGATGCTTATGGTCCAGTAGCAGATAATGCGGGTGGAATTGCAGAACAAGCAGGAATGGATCCTGATGTTCGTGAGAGAACTGATGCATTGGATTCTTTGGGTAACACGACAGCTGCAACTGGAAAAGGTTTTGCTATAGGATCTGCTGTATTAACTGCATTGGCTTTAATGGCAGCATATGCAAACACTGTTAATGTCACTACATTCAATCTGATGGATTTGAATGTGATGATGGGATTGATAATTGGTTCTATTACTCCATTTTTGTTCTCAGCATTAACTATGCAAGCTGTAGGTAGAGCTGCTTATGAAATGGTTCAAGAAGTTCGAAGACAGTTTAGGGAAATCACAGGATTGATGGAAGGTACTGCTCCTGCAGATTATGCTAGAGCGGTTGATATTAGTACAAGAAGTGCGATGCGTGAAATGATTCTACCTGGAATTATAGCCATTGCTGTTCCAATTGTAGTAGGAGTGATTTTAGGTCCTGAGGCATTAGGTGGTGTATTAATTGGATCCATTGCAACAGGTTTCTTATTTGCTATTATGATGGCAAATGCTGGTGGAGCTTGGGATAATGCGAAAAAGTATATTGAAGCTGGTAATGTAGGAGGAAAAGGATCGGAACAACATTCTGCTGCAGTTGTTGGTGACACTGTAGGTGATCCTTTTAAAGATACTTCTGGACCCGCATTAAATATTTTGTTAAAACTAATGACTATTGTGGCCTTGGTTTTTGGTCCACTATTCATTGGGTAGATCTATTAATCAATCAAACAGGAGGTTAAGTGATGCAAGCAGGAATTAAACAACAAGTATTAATTGATGCAGTGGTACCTGATTTTGGACTTTCTTCTAAAATGGGTATTTATGCTAGAGAAGCAATTCTGATTTTAGGATTTGCAATATTGATGGCTCTGTGTGCTCAAATTGCAATTAGAATCCCCTACACTGTTGTTCCTATTACAGGTCAAACGTTTGGGGTTTTGTTAGCTGGAGCTGCTTTAGGAAGCCGTCGAGGTGTTCTAAGTATGTTGGTGTATGCAGCTATAGGAATGTTTTTGTTACCTGTATTTGCACCCAGTTCTGGAGCGATAAATGAATCTCTCGGGGAAAGTGGAGTATTTCATTTTATTCTTCCTTGGTCAGGCAATTCTGATTTTCTTTGGAGCATGCCTTCAGGTGGATATATTGTTGGGTTTATTGTTGCTGCATACTTGATTGGTAAATTGTCAGAAAGAGGATGGGATAGGAAAGTTAATATTTTGTTAGGCCTTTTACTAGGGAATGTAGTTATCTACGCCTTTGGTCTTCCTTGGTTAGCAATTAATTTAGATATTGGCCTAGCCAAAACTCTTGAATGGGGATTGTGGCCATTTATAGCA
>MDSW01085469.1_pt1 | contig 10965 bp, 12 predicted proteins | sample 811171 | NCBI WGS metagenome assembly MDSW01 (sample SAMN05326641, study PRJNA326480) | marine metagenome | isolation source: seawater | place: Atlantic Ocean: North West | collected 2012 | reverse complement strand
TTTCATTGGCAAAATTGTGAAATAGATTATCATCTACATCCTCAGTCATCAGATATAGCCATGGGAGTTGACTCTGGAAGTGATAAAGAAGAGGGCGCAGGAGATCAAGGTATTATGTTTGGTTTTGCATGTAGAGATACAGAATCTTTCATGCCAGCTCCAATTCATTATTCTCATCAAATTTTGTATAAAATGGCTCAAGCAAGAAAAGATGGATCAGCTCCTGGTTTAGAGCCTGATTCAAAAAGCCAAGTAACAATGCTTTATGAAAATGGAAAGCCTTGTAGAGTTACATCATTGGTAATTTCATCACAACACAAAGAAGGTTTATCACCGGCAGATGTAAAAGAGATTGTTAAGCCTTATGTGTATGAATGTATACCAAATGAATTACTCGAAGGTCTCAAAGATGAAGAATTTTATGTTAATCCAACTGGAAATTTTGTAATTGGAGGCCCTGATGGTGACTCTGGTTTAACAGGTAGAAAAATTATAGTAGATACTTATGGAGGTGCTGCACCTCATGGAGGAGGGGCATTTTCAGGTAAAGACCCATCAAAAGTTGATAGATCAGCAGCATATGCGGCTAGATATTTAGCTAAAAATGTTGTTGCAGCAGATCTTGCTGATGAATGCACAATACAATTATCTTATGCAATAGGAGTTTCAAAACCTTTATCAGTTTATGTAAGTACTAATGGTACAAATAAAATTGATGAGCAAAAAATAGAAAAATCTGTTCAAGATTTATTTGATCTTAGCCCAAGAGGAATAAGAGAGCATTTAAAACTGACTAATGCAATTTATGTTCCAACTTCGGCTTATGGGCATTTTGGAAGAGAACCAACTGATAAAGGTCATTTTACTTGGGAGAAAACAGATTTGGTAGATTCATTAAAAAGTATACTTTAAATTTGGAGGAAAAATCTCTTACTTTAGATTTAAAAGGTCTAGAAAATTTTTGTGAAGATGTATCCCTTAATATTAAAGTAGGAGATATTATTTGTTTATTTGGTGAATTGGGATCAGGTAAAACAACATTTGCACGAAATCTAATAAAATCAATTTATAAGAACAATAAATTAGAAAAACCTAATTCTATAAAAAGCCCATCTTTTCCTATTCTACTTACTTATGAAGTTAATAAATTTGAAATTTATCATTATGATTTGTATCGCATTTCAAAAAGTGCTGAATTGGAAGAAATAAATATTTTTGAAGAATTAAATAACTCAATTACCCTTATTGAATGGCCTGAAATTATTTTAGATAGTTTAAAAGATTACAATATTTATTCTGTAAATTTAAATATTGTTGATGAAGGTAGAAGAAACATAAAACACAATTTAATTTTTAATTCAAATGAAATTTAATTTACAGGATGTTTATCAAATAAAAAGTGGAGCATCACATAAAAAAATTTATAGATTTAAAAAAAAAAATGAAGGGAAGATAATTGTAGATTTTTCATATAACTTTAATGATTATTCATCTTTTTTAGAAGTTAATAATTTTTTATCAAAGATGAATATTTCTGTTCCTAAAATATTTGAAACTGATGATACACAAAACATAATTATTATGGAAGATTTTGGTGATATTAGGTATGATAAATTAATAAATAGAATTGACCCTAAAGAAATTTTGATAGACGCCATAAATTCATTAATAGAAATTCAAAATTCACAAAAACCAATAGTAAACAGATATTTAAAAAAATATGATTTTTCTACTTTTGAAATTGAGATAGCTGAATTTGCAGATTTTTACTTACCTATAAATAATATTAGTAATGATGTTATTGATGAATTTTTTTATATTTGGAAATCAGAGTTTGAAAATTTAAATTTTAAATGGGATTCTTTTGTTCATAAAGATTTTGAGCTATCGAATTTAATGCATCTAAAAAAGAGAAAGCGTCATTTAAAGTGTGGAATACTTGATTTTCAAAATGCATTTATTGGATTTTCAGGTTGGGATGTTTTTTCTCTTCTTGAAAATCCAAGAATATATTTTGAAGATAAGTATAATGATGAATTGCTAGAATATTTTTTTGATAATACTAATCAAAGTATATCTTTTAGAGAATTTTTAATTCAATATTATTTTCTTAATACAGCAAGGCAAACAAGAATTATTGGAAGATGGATAAATTTAGATAAAAAAAATAAAAACAATAATTATTCTAAGTATCTAAATATTACAGTTAAAAGACTTCAAAAAAGTTTATTTAATCTTCAAAATGCAAAACTTTCTAAATTATATGATAAAATAATAGTTTAATGACTAGTTTTAATTTAATGATATTAGCTGCTGGATATGGAAAGCGAATGAAAAAATTAACTCATTCTCAACCAAAACCTTTATTGAAAATAAATAACAAAGAGCTAATTCGACATAATATAGATTTCTTTATAAATTTAGGATGTAAAAAAATAATTATAAATACTCATTATCTGCATGAAAAAATTCAAAATTTTATTGAAGTAAATTATTCTAATCAAAATATTAAATTAATCTATGAATCTACTTTATTAAATACAGGTGGGGGTATTAAAAATGCTCTAAAGTTATTAGGAAATGAAAATTTTTTAGTTTCTAATGTAGATATTCTTTGGAAAGAAGAAAATAAAAAAGATGTAATAAATTTTATTAAAAATTATCAAGAAATCCAAGCATGTAAGTTATTACTAGCTAAAGAGGAAAATTTTTTAGGTTTAAAAAAATCAATAGGTGATTTTAAATTTCAAAACAAACTAATTAAACGTTGGAAAAAAAATGATCCATATTTATATTTTACTGGTTTACAAATAATAAACCCTAGTATTTTTAACTTATTAGATGAAAATTCTTTTTCTATAAATGTTTTATGGGATTTGCTTATAACTAATGAAAAACTTCAAGGTGAAATATCATATTCTAATATTGTTCATATAGGAGATATAAACTCATTTAATCAATTTAAAGATGATTGAGACTTGAATATATATTTAAAGTGCTTACTTTTATCTTATGAGTACACATATTATAACAGACAGTAATTTTGATGAAGAAATTAAAAATTCTCAACTTCCGATATTGGTTGATTTTTGGGCAGAATGGTGTGGGCCATGTAAGCAAATTGGACCTATTCTTGAAGAAATAGGTGAGGCCAAAAAAAATAAACTTAAAATTTTGAAATTAAATGTTGATGAAAATCCACAAACTCCTCAAAAATTTGGTGTTAGAGGTATACCAACTTTGATGCTTTTTAAAGATGGAAACCTTGTAGATACTAAAGTTGGAAGTTTACCAAAGAATATGCTGGAATCTTGGCTTGATCCAAATCTATAAATATTTTTTTCTTATTTTACCTACTAAGTAAAGTGACCCAGTAATCAAAATGTATTTGTTAGGCTCCTTTATTAATACTTTATTTATGCTAATCAAATTTTTTTTGATTACAGTATCTAATTTGAGTTTTTTTGCAATATTATAAATCTCTTTTTGTGTATGTGCATTTATTTCATTAGGTATCTTGATTGGGTACAGAGTATCTATATTTTTTTTAAGTATTGATAAAAATTCAAAAGCTCTTTTATTATTTAACATACCAAATATTAAATTAGGTCGAATATTATTTTCTTTAAGATATTTATTTAGTTTTTCTGCACCAGATAAATTATGTGAGCCATCTAAAATAATATATTTATTCTTAAATTTTATTTTTTCAATTCTTCCAGGCCATTTTGTATTAAAAATACTTTTACCTAAAGATCTTAATTTAATATTGTAATTATTTTGTTTGAGTATTATAGCAGTAGTTAAAGCAGTAGATGCATTTTCGATTTGATGTAGTCCTTGCAATGAAGGTCTTCTTATAATTTTTTCAGTTTTTTGAAATTTAAATACAAATTGCTTTTTATTTATTATTTTAAATTTATAATCATATTTAAAATGATATACATTTTTTTGTTTTCTAAGTTTTTTTAAAATAAAATTATTAACCTCTTTATTTTGTTTAGCTATTATTACATTTTTGGTATTTTTAATAATTCCAAGTTTTTCTTTAGTAATTTTTTTTAGAGTGTTTCCAAGAAATTCTTCATGATCTATACCTATTGCAGTAATTATACTTATAAATTTTTTTGAAATTATATTTGTTGCATCTAATCTTCCACCTAACCCTGTTTCAAGAATTAAAAAATCTGCTTTATATTTAGAAAAGAGAAAAAAGGCTGCTGCCGTAGTTATTTCAAAAAATGTAATTGGTTTATTTTGATTAACTTTTTTAACAAATTCTAAGCTCTGTAATAAAGTTTTTGGACTAACTTGTTTATTATTAATGTTTATTCTTTCACTAAACTTTTCTAAATGAGGAGATGTGTAGGTATGTACTGAATAATTATTATTTTCGAGAATATTTTTAATAAAACTTAATGTTGATCCTTTCCCATTCGTTCCTGCAATGTGAATAGTGGGAGGTAAATTTTTGTGAGGGTTTCCTAGTTTTTTAAGTAAATTTTTAAGTCGATTTAATGATAAATCAATAAATTTTGGATGGAGATTAATAAATTCTTTAAGTAATTGATCTGTTTTAGTAACCACTTTAATTAAGTGATATGACTAATAATATTTTCAAGATTATGTTTTAAATCCTTTCGGTGACAAACTATGTCAACCATACCGTGCTCTTTTAAATATTCGGCTTTTTGAAAATCAATCGGAAGTTCTTCTCTTATAGTATCTTGTATAACTCTTTTACCAGCAAATCCTATAGTAGATCCTTGTTCTGCAATAGTTATGTCACCTAACATAGCAAAAGATGCTGTTACCCCACCGGTAGTAGGTTCAGTTAATACTACTATATAGGGAATTTTATTTTGATTTAATAATTCTACGGCAGCGACTGTTCTTGGCATTTGCATTAAGCTAATTGCTCCTTCTTGCATTCTTGCACCTCCTGAAGATGTAATAATAACAAAAGGACACTTTTGTTCCATTGCTATTTTTGCACCTTTTACAATTGCTCCACCAACTGCTCTGCCCATTGAGCCGCCCATAAATTCAAAATTCATTAAGCCACAAACTATATCTGATTGACCAATTTTTGTATTAAGAAGAATAAAAGCATCTTCTCTTTTTGTTTTTTTTCGATATTCTTTAAGCCTATCTTTGTATTTTTTTTTATCTGAAAAATTTAAGGGATCATCATTAATTTTATCTAATTCAATTTCTTTCGTATCCTCCTTAGAAAAAAGTAAATTAATTCTATCATCTACTGACATACGAAAGTGATGATTGCATGTAATACATACGTTTAAATTTTCTTTTAGATCTTTATGATGAATCATATTTCCACATGAAGGACAATTCTGCCATAGATTTTCTGGCACGTCTTTTCTTTTAACAAGAGCTGAAAGTTTTGGTTTTACAAAGTTTGTTAACCAATTCATTAAGCTACTCCCTGTTTTAAATCTTTTGTAAAAAGATCAATTTCACAAATCATATTATTTTTATCATGAAGGTTATTTTTAATAATATTGACTATACTTGAGCCTACAACTACCCCATCTGTGAAAGAACTTATTTCTTCTACATCTTTTCTGTTTTTAATTCCAAAGCCCGCAAATATAGGTAGCTTAGTGTATGATCTAATTATTTTAATCGATTTTCTTAAATACTCAATATTTGCAGAATTTTGTCCTGTAATTCCTGTAATAGTAACATAGTATAAGAAACCAGATGCATTATCTAGAATCGTTTTTAGTCTTTTTTCATCAGTAGTTGGTGTGACTAATCTTATAAGGTCAATATTTTTTTCTTTAGTTTTTTTATAAAGTTCTGAATCTTCTTCTGGTTGTAAATCCACAATTATCAGTCCATCAATACCCACCTCAGTACATCTAGAAGTAAAGTTATCAATCCCAAAATTAAAGATTGAATTATAATAACCCATCAGAATAATAGGTATTTTCTTGTTATGTTTTCTTACTTTCATAACAAGGTTAAAAATATCATTAATTTTAGTTCCATTTGCAATTGATCTTAAACTTGATTCTTGAATAGTTGGCCCATCTGCCATTGGGTCTGAAAATGGCATTCCAATTTCTATTATATCTATACTATTACTTATTATAGTGTTAAGAATTTTTAAACTTGTATCTAAGTCTGGATCTCCCCCAGTGGTAAAAGTTACCAATTTCTTTTCTTTTTTTTCAAAGATTTTTTTAATTCTATCTGACATTATAATTTAATATTTAATTCTTCTGCTATGGTGAATATATCTTTATCACCCCTGCCACACATATTCATAACTACGATTTTATCTTTACTATATTTTTTTGCTATTCTTTTTAAAACTGCAAGTGCGTGTGAAGGTTCAAGCGCTGGTATAATACCCTCTAAATTGCAACAGTATTGGAATGCTTTTATCGCTTCATTGTCTGTTGCGGACATATATTTAACTCTTTTTTGTTCAAATAAATAAGAGTGTTCAGGACCAATTCCAGGATAATCAAGGCCAGCAGATATTGAATGTGCTTCATCAATTTGACCATCTTCAGATTGTAAAAGATAAGTTTTGTTTCCATGTAAAATACCTGGTTTTCCACCACTTAAACTTGCGGCATGTTTGCCTGAGTCAATACCATGACCAGCAGCTTCTACTGCAATCATTTCTATTTGTTTTTCATCAAGAAATTCATGAAATAAACCTAAAGCATTAGATCCTCCACCAATGCAAGCTATTAATAAGTCAGGAAGTCTATTTTCTACTTTTAATATTTGCTGCCTAACTTCTTCACCTATAACAGACTGAAAATCTCTTACCATTGCAGGGTATGGATGAGGACCAGCAGCAGTACCTATAATATAAAATGTATCTCTTACATTAGTTACCCAATCTCGGAGAGCCTCATTCATTGCATCTTTTAGAGATTTAGATCCAGTTGAAACACTTCTTATCTCTGCACCAAGTAACTTCATTCTAAAAACGTTCGGTGATTGTCTCTTAATATCTTTTTCTCCCATATATACAATACAAGGTAAACCAAATAATGCACACACTGTTGCTGTTGCAACACCATGCTGTCCAGCTCCAGTTTCTGCTATTATTCTTTTTTTGCCCATTTTTTTTGCCAAAAGAATCTGACCCATGCAATTATTTATTTTATGTGCACCAGTGTGATTTAATTCATCTCTTTTAAAATAAATTTTAGGTCCGCCTAGATCTTCAGTAATTCTTTGAGCAAAAAAAAGAGGACTTGGTCTACCAACATATGTTTCCATATAATGGCTTAAATCTTTTTTAAAATTGTTATCATTTTTGATTTTATCATATTCTTGTTCTACCTCGAGTATAAGTGGCATCAAAGTCTCAGAGACATACCTTCCACCAAAAGCACCAAAATAACCTTTGTCATTAGGTAATTGTTTAAATGAATTTTTAATTCTCATAAAATTTTTTAAATAAATTATTTATCTTAGTATTGCTTTTTATACCTTTTGACTCTTCTACACCTGATGAAAGATCAATTCCATGAGGATTTATTAAATTTTGTATTTTTTTTATATTGTCTTGATTTATTCCTCCTGAAATAAACCATGGTAAATCAATTTTTTGTCCTTTAAGTAAATTCCAATCAAAAGATTTTGAATTTCCTCCAGGCAGTTCATCATTATTTGGCTTATAATCAAAAAGTAAATAATCAACATTTCTATAACTATTAATTTTATTTAAATCATTAGCATTATTGATAGATACTTTTTTAATTATTTGTAAATTAAATTTTTTTTTAATTTCATCTATGTATGATTGATCTTCCTCACCATGTAATTGAATATATTTTAAATTAAGAAATTTAATAATTTTTATTAGATCTTGAATATTATGATCAACAAAAACACCAACTGGATTAATTTTAAGTTCTTTAGAGAGATCGACTAGAGTGTTAGCTTTACTTAAAGTAATGTTTCTTGGGCTTTTTGCATAAAAAATCATTCCAAAAAAAGCAACTTTATTTTCTTCACAACAAATTAAAGATTCTTTGTTTTTTAGTCCACAAATTTTAAAAATCATTTTATTGAATTGATTGATTAATTTTTTTTAATGTTTCAAGAGGGTTATTTGACTCAATAATTGGTCTACCTATTACTAAGTAATCCGCACCAAGTTGAATAGCTTTCTTTGGTGTAAGAATTCTTTTTTGATCATCATTTTTATTAGGTAAAGTATTTTCAGGTCTTATTCCAGGAACAACTAAAATCATTTTTTTACCTACTTCTTTTCTTACTATCTCAATTTCAAGTGGGCTACAAACTAGGCCATTTAAATTATTTTGCTTTGCATACTTTGCAAATTTTTTAACTAAAATATTTAAATTTTTTTCATTGTAGTATTTTGAGGTTTGCTTATTATTTAGACTAGTTAATACAGTAACACCCAAAACTTTTGTTTTTTTATTTTTAGCTATTCTTGAATTGATTTGCATTTGATCACCTCCACTTATGTGGATAGTTGTAAAAATTGGATTAAGCTTAGATATTGCTTTAATTCCCTTTTCTACTGTATTGGGAATATCATGAAGTTTAAGATCTAAAAATATTTTTGGGCATATTTTATAAATTTTTTTATAACCCTCAATTCCAAAATTATAAAAAAATTCGTGACCAATTTTAAAAGCAAAAACTTCTTTTTTTAATTTATTAACTAATCTTATTGCTTTTTGTAAGTTGCGTAAATCAATTGCGACAATAACTTTTTTATTCATCACCTTTAAGTTTTGAATTCAATTTCTTGTGAAGTATTTTTCCAATTTTAAAATGTAATTTAAAACTTTCTTTTTTAAATACTTTTTCATTTGTTTTTGGATTTCTTACTTCTTTTGCTTTATTAATTTTTTTCTTTAATGTTCCAAAGCCTCTTAATTCTACTTTCTTACCTTCATTTAATGCATTAATAATTTTCTTTGTAAAGATGTTAAAAACTTGTTCTATGTCGTTGTCACTGAGATTTTTTTGTTTTGATTCTAATTGTTTAAGAATATCAGATTTTAACATCTGATTTTAATCTTTTTTCTTTAAGAATGATCCAAGTATATCACCTAAAGATGCTCCAGAGTCGCTTGAACCATATTTTGACAGAGCTTCTTTTTCATCAATTATTTCAATTTCTTTAATTGATAAATTTAAAGTTCTTGTTTTTTGATCAACAGATATAATGATTGAGTCGACTTTTTCATCGATTGCAAATCGTTCAGTTTTTTGTTCATTTTTGTCTTTTGAAAGATTTGATTTTTTTATAGTTCCTAAAATATTATCATTAAGTTGAATAGATAGAAATTTTTCATTTATCTCTTTAATTTTTCCTGTAACTTTTGATTTCAAAGGATGTTTTTGTAAATATGCTTGAACAGGGTCACTTTCTAGTTGTTTAATGCCTAAACTTATTCTTTCCTTATCAACATTTATTTCTAAAATTTTAACTTTAACTTTGTCGCCTTTCTTGAATTTTTCAAGAATTTCTTGGCATTTTTTTTCTTCCCAGCTTAGGTCAGAAACATGTACCATTCCATCAATCTCATCGTGAACTTTTACAAAAATACCAAAATCTACAATATTAACAACTTCTGTATCAATAATATCATTAACTTTAATTTCATCTTTTAATTTATTCCATGGATTTAATTTTGTTTGTTTTAGGCTACAATTAATTTTTTTCTTATCAGTATCTATTTCAATTATTCTTACATTTAATTCTTCATTAACTGAAACTAATTTTGAAGGATGCGGAGGCTTTTTTAACCATGTCATTTCATTAAGAGAAATTACACCATCATATTTTTCATTTATAAGTAAATTGATACTAGTATCATTAATTGAATTTACTTTTGCACTGACATCTTTATCAACTTTAATTTCTTTATCAATATTATCCCATGGATTTTCTGTAAGTTGTTTGATTCCTAAACTTAACCTTGATAACTCTTGATCAAATTTTAAAACTTTAACCTTGATATTTTCGCCTAAAGTCAAAATCTCTGAAGGAGAACTAATTTTTGTCCAAGAAATGTCAGTGATATGAACTAATCCATCCATACCTCCAAGATCAATAAATGCTCCGTAGTCAGTTAAATTTTTAACCTTACCTTCCACAATAGATCCTTCATTAATTGAACTAAGTAATTCTTCTCTTTGTTCCTTTAACTCAACTTCAGAAATAGCTTTTCTTGAAACAACAATATTACCCCTAAATTTATCCATTTTTAAAATCATTAATTCTAGAGGTTTATTTAATAATTCCTTTGTGTCTTTCACAATTTGTCTCGTGTCTATTTGACTGCCTGGCAAGAAAGCTATTACTCCATTTAAATCAACACTCATACCTCCTTTAACTCTATTAAAAGGTATGCCGGTTACAACTTTATTATTATCAAATGAGTCTTGAAGCTGATTCCAAGATCTTTGTTTTATTGCTTTTTCTCTTGAAAGAATTGTTTCACCATTTGCATTATCAACACTTTCAATAAATACATCAAAAGAATCACCAACACTAATTTCGGGCTTTTGACCAGGTCTATGAAATTCAGATAAAGGTATACGCCCTTCACTTTTAGAGCCCACATCAATTGTGACTAAATCATTATCAACAGATATAACATTTCCAGAAACAATTGTTTTTTCCTTAACAAGTGCATCTTTAAAAGATTTAGAAATTAAATTTTCATAGTCTTCATTAGATAACTTATTATTAATTGTATTCACCATTAATTAATACTTTCCATTATTTTAACAATTTGTTTTGATGTTTGTGTAAAAGATTTAGAATTATCAATAATCTTGGAACCTCTAGGTATTACTAAAGGTGAGTTTTTTCTTGATTTATCTTTTTTATCTCTCAATTTGATATCCTCTAAAATTTTTCGGTATATAGACTTTTCCCCATTATCAATCAACTGTTTATATCTTCTTTTAGCTCTTATATTT
>MDSW01073102.1_pt1 | contig 10966 bp, 6 predicted proteins | sample 811171 | NCBI WGS metagenome assembly MDSW01 (sample SAMN05326641, study PRJNA326480) | marine metagenome | isolation source: seawater | place: Atlantic Ocean: North West | collected 2012 | reverse complement strand
TTAATTTTAAAGAACTAGACAATCAAGGCTACCTATCACCATTATCTATACCATTAACAGAACAAAATTATGATATAAACTATTCTACTTGGACTTCTGATATTGGTATAAATTGGTGGTTTGCACCAGGAAGTCAATTAAGTTTAGTTTGGAAAAATGGCGTTGATAATGAAACAAATAACATTCAAAACAATTGGTTTGAAAACATCGATGAATCATTTACTCTTCCACAACAAAATAGCTTATCATTAAAGGTTGTATATTATTTGGATTATCTTTACTTAAAAAAAAGAATATAGTTTATGTTAAAATTAAGTGACATATACTTTTCATATAATGAAACTCCTGTTTTAAAAGGCATTAATTTAGATATAGGAAAAGGAGAAATAATTTCTATTGTTGGTGCCTCAGGAGCAGGAAAAACAACATTACTTCATATATTAGGCACACTAGAAAAACCTCAAAAAGGAGATTATTTAATTAATAATAAATCAATTAATAATTTAGACACTAATGAATTGGCAAAATTCAGAAACTTAGAAGTAGGTTTTATTTTTCAATTCCATAATCTATTAGTAGAATTTACTTCATTTGAAAATATTTGTTTGCCTGGATATATTTCTAACAGAAAAAGAAAAGACGTTGAAGAAAGAGCTCTAGAATTATTAAATATTTTAGACATTTCTGATAAAAAAGATGAAAAACCTAATGAACTCTCTGGAGGTGAACAACAAAGGGTAGCAATTGCAAGAGCTCTAATCAATTCTCCATCAATTATTCTTGCCGATGAACCTTCAGGAAATTTAGACTCTACAAATGCTGAGAAACTACATGAATTGTTCATAAAATTAAATAAAGAACTAAATCAAACATTTATAATTGTCACACACAATAAAGAACTTGCATCTATGACAAATAGATCATTAGAAATGGTTGATGGGAAATTAATTCTTTAAAAAAAAGTCATTTTTACTAAAAAGTGTAATTTTGCACTTTGATGATATATCAAAACCCTCAGATTCTTTACGCATTACTTGCTTTAGCAATCCCAATTATAATTCATCTTTTTAATTTCAGAAAACACGAAAAAATCTATTTTAGTAGTATTAGGTTTTTAGAAGAGATAAAGACTAAAAACAAGAAAAAAAGAAATTTAAAAAATCTTTTAATCTTATTAAGCAGGCTACTTGCATTAACATTTTTAATATTTGCTTTTGCAAAACCATATAAGCCAGTAAATAAAGAAGAAAAAAATTTAGACAAGATATTTATCTACATTGACAATTCTTTTAGCATGAATGCAATTGCTGAAAAAGGCAGGCTATTAGATATCGCAAAAAACATTTCTAGTGAGATCATTAATTCTTTTCCAAAAACAACAAAGTTTTTTCTCCTCACTAATGATTTCTCAATACTTCATAACAAAGCTTTTAATCAGGAAAGTATCATTAAAGAAATATCCAAAATTGAAACAAATGGAAATACTAAAACTTTAAATCAAATATTAAAAAGAAAAGAAACAATTTCTAAAAATAGAGATCATATATATATTGTATCTGATCTTCAAACAAATACTTTACAATTAGATAACATTGAAAGAGAGGATACTAATGAGATTTTCTTTATTCCAATTCAAGCTAAAAACTTATCAAATTTAAGTATTGATAGTGTTTGGACAGACGGTCCAATATTAATTAACAATAATAACCAAGAAATTAATATTAAAATTTACAACAACAATTTTAATGGTGAAGCCCCAATCTCTTTAGAGATTAACGATAAACTTAAAATTAAGCAACTTTTAAGCTTTCAACTAGATGAAGACAAAGAAATAAGCTTTAAAATAAAACTAGACAGTAATATAAATATCTGTAAATTATCTATAAAAGACTACCCTATAAATTTTGACAATGAACTTTACTTTAATTTAATAAGAAATCAAAAAATTAAAATAATCTCAATAAATGAAGATATTAATAATAGTTATATTCAAAAACTATTTCTAAATGATACAATAAATTATGAATATATAGACCAAAATATAAATAGAATTAACTATCAAAAACTATTAGAAAATGATGTGATTGTTTTAAATGAGATTGATATTATTACTTCTGGATTAAGTGAAATATTAAAAAAATGCATTAAAAATGGAACCTCTTTAATAATGATACCATCTAATAAAATTAATATTGAAAACTATAATCAATTCCTAAATATATTTTCAATAGACAATTTTAATGGAAGATATAAATCCAAAACATCTGTAAATAGTATTTCTATAGAACACCCATTATTTAAAAATGTTTTTGAAGGAAAAATTAAAAATATTAACTACCCTGAAATTAAATTTCATTATTTAAAAGAAAACCTAACAAAAACAAATAAAAAGTCAATATATAAACTAGACAATAATCAAGATTTCTTAGCCCATTATAATTATGACAAAGGAAACATATATGTTTTTAATGCCCCTATAAACGACTCAACAACAAATTTTCATAAAAATGCTCTATTTGTACCAACATTTTTAAATATGGCTAATAACTCATTGACATTAAGAAGCATATATAATATAATTAAAGATGATGATTATTTTATTTCAAAAAGTAATAGAAATAAAATCTATAATCTTTCTAATAATGAAACTGACATTATACCAACAACAAAAATTATAAATGGTGAAAATAGATATTACACCAATAATCAAATAAAAAAATCTGGACAATATAAACTGAGTGATAAATCAGTAACTATTGACCATATTGCTTACAACTACAATTCATCAGAAAGCAAAATTGAATATAATAATGTAAATAATAAGTATTTAAAATCCTCATCAAGGGTTATACCAAAAAATAATATTACTAACTATATTAATACATCAATTAATGACACTCATTACTGGAAAAGTTGTTTATTATTGTCACTATTATTTTTTGGTATTGAAATACTTCTTCTAAAACTAATTAAAACATGAAAATACTAATTAAACAAGCAAAAATTATTGATTCTTCTTCAAAGCATAACAATAAAATCTGCGATATTTTAATTAATAATAATAAAATTGAAAAGATTGCCAAAAAAATACAAATAGACCCTGACACTAAAATTTATAAAAATGACAACCTTCATGTTTCCCAGGGATGGCTAGACATGCATGTAAATTTTGGACAACCAGGCTTTGAACAAAGAGAAACTATAGAAAATGGATTAAATGCCGCTGCAAAAGGAGGATTTACTGAGGTTCTTTTGATGCCAAATACAAGCCCATCAATTGATAATAGCTCTATGATAGATTTTATTAAAGGTTTTAGTAAAAGAAATGTTGTAAGCATTCAGGTTGCTGGAAATCTTACTGTCTCCCAAGAAGGAAAAAATATCGTTGAAATTCATGATATGAAAAACAATGGATGTATAGCCTTTACAGATGATAAAAGGTCAATACAAAATAATGAATTAATGAAAATTGCCTTATTATACATTAAAAATTCCAATGCTTTAATAATGAATTTCCCAAATGATTCTAAAATTCAGAAAAATGGAGTAATAAATGAAGGTAAAATTAGCACTCAATTAGGACTTAAAGGAATTCCAAATATTGCAGAAGAGATGATGCTAGATAGAGACATTACACTGTGCAACTATACCCAAAGCAAAATTCATGAATCTTATATAAGTACAGAAAAAAGTGTCGAAAAAATCAAAAAAGCTAAAGATGAAGGAATTAATATAACATCAGATGTAGCCCTTCATAATATTTTTCTTACAGAAGAAAAAGTAAATAATTTTGATACTAGATTTAAAGTTCTTCCTCCATTAAGAACCAAAACAGATAACAAAGCAATTATTAAAGGACTTAAAAATGGAACAATTGATGTTATTACAAGTGATCATAATCCATTTGAAGTAGAAACTAAGAAGATTGAATTTGATAATGCTGAATTTGGAATAATTGGATTAGAAAGTGCTTTTGGACTTATAAATAAAAATTTAGAAAAACATTTAACACTGAACCAAATCATTGAAAAGATATCAAATAATCCTCGAAAAATTCTTGGACTTAAAAACAACTCCATTGAAGAAGGTAATAATGCTAATATTACAATATTCAATCCTAAAACTAAATGGAAATTTAAAGAAGAAGATATTATTTCAAAATCTAAAAATAGTCCTTTTATAGGTGAAGAATTAAAAGGAAAAGCTTTAGCAATTTATAATAATAATAGGTTTAAAGAACTATAGTTTTTTAAAAACAGTTTGCTTTCTAACAGTCCCATTGTCATAATAGAAAATTAGATTTACTATAGAATTAGCTGCATTGTCAATATTAACCTCTCTTCCTAAATAATCTGTTACTTTAATTAATTTTGGTTTATTAGCATTTATATCAGGATTTGTTGATGTTCCATTACTTAAACTCTCATATAAATATAAATCATCAACTGCAGCTTCTATTAAACTACCTCCATCAAGATATTGTCCAGGACGAATACTATCAGAAGCTATAAATTTTAATTGTACTGCTGAAGTAAGATTAACATAATCTTTTACTCTAAAAGCATTTCTTCTCCAACTTAAATCGGAACTTAAAGTATTTTCAATATATACCCAATTAACACCATCGTCAGTAATCATAACTTGCCACCAATCAGCACCTGGATTTGCCCCACTTGAAGGATTATTGATATACCACCTCCAATAAGTAAATGCTGGATTAGTATAGTTGGTTAAGTTATAGTAAGGAGAAAACAAAGTAGTATGGCCACCATCAACATCATTTGCACCAATACCATCATTTATTGAAGAGGCATTTTGAGTAAATGCACAAGCATATCCGTTAGGAGTATGCTGATATCCAGGTTGTACCATACCAGATAAACTATTAGGATCATCATAAGACCCAAGAGGAGGTCCAATCTCCCACATTCCAGTAGTTGCATTATCGGATGGATGACCAGTTTGCCAAAACCCAACATTAAAATCAAAGTCTTCTTCTTCATAGAGCTCATATCCTACCATTACAAAGAATGGTAAATTTGCATCTTTAATAGGACTAACGTTTGATTCTTGAGGATTTATTCCAGATTCGAAACCGTAATTATCAGTTAATGAAATATAGTAAGCAACAATGTTTCCATTTGTTTGAGCTGGAATTGTTGCTGTATAATTATTTCCATTAGCAGTCATTGTTAAAGAATTCCAATTAGGATTATCATTTACTCTATAAAAACAATTAGCACTAGAAAGTGCCCATGAATATGTTGCTGAAATATTAGCACTTATATTAATATCCATATTACCAGGAGCAATAGCTACAGGAGAATGAGCTATAACAGCATTAGATAATAAAGTAATACCATGAAGAGCAAAAGCTTGGATTATAGCTATATCATTTGGTGTACCATTTGTCAAATTAGCATCATTATCATCTGCAAAAAGAACTTCTACAAGCACATCTGTATATATAATTCCTTCTGTACCATTAGGACCATCTGGTGCGCCATCAAAAGTATATTTAAATAAATCCAACATTTGCTGCATATTTCCAAGATTCAAATAAGTATCCCAAAATGCACCAGCAATAATTTCACCATCTGCATGGACCTCACCAACTAAATCTTGAGGGTAAACTTTTCTGTTTTGATCATATCTTCTTACATAAACAGTTGGATCTGAAATATCCCAACCAAATCCTAAAACAGGACTTTGGGTTAATGAAATTGCCCATATATCAGCATATCCTTCATTTAAACCACCATTCCACATTCCCGAACCGTATCTATAATTGTTAATTCCATGTCCATATTCATGGTAAACTACATCAGGTATTTTAGCTGTTGCATTACATCCATTACCTTCAGCATAAAAATTTATAGTACCATTATAGTAAGCATTACAACTTCCTTGTACATCTATATTTGTTTCAATAGCATAATCTAGACCAGTAAATGTTGGAAAAACTGATTTTAAATGATCATGGATTTCATTCACTGCATAAAATGCTGTTCTTTCTTGTATAGTAGAGTTAGTATTATCAAAAGAAACATTTGTATTTGACAGATTAGAACTAAAAGATGGAGTATTATTATTTGTTTGAACTTCGGCAAATAAACCTTCTAAAGAAAATGTTGCATTTCCAGTTCCTGGAATCGTTACATTACCAAGATTATCAGTGTAATAGTTACTACCATTTTTTTGTACTCTTAAATTAACAAAATCTTCAACTGATGAAGGGTTAAATGGATGGGTAGTATAAACTTCACCTTCAACATGAATATTTGCTTGAGGCGGAGCTTCATATAAAACAGTATTTATTCTCATTAATAACTCGCCAGTATTTGCATCAACATAACATATATAATTAGCTGGACCATGAGTAAGTTTTGTTGATACACGGACAGTATAAACTAAATGATAATTATATTTTCCATTCAGAGGAATTGGAAGAATTTTTAGATCATCCTCTACAAGTGTATTAAAAACTGGTGATGTAATATTTTGAGATCCTGAATTTATTGCATCAATTTCAGAAACTGTAGGGATTATGTCAATTGAAATATCAGAAAAAACATCTAAACCAAATGCAACTAATTGATGATTTAAATTAAACTTAGCATATAACCTACTATCAATAACCTCTAAATTATTATAGTATTGAGTATAATCTAAATTAATATACTTTTCATTCTCTGTTTTTCTAGTTAATGAAAGATTAGAAGGAATATTAAAAACAGACAAATCACTTAAAATGAAATTTTGAAATTTTTGTTCAACAGTAGATCCATTTAAAAGGTCTATTGGAGTACCAAAAGCACGATGCGGCTTGTAATTATATTCATTAAAATAGGTGAACCAATTAGGATTATTTGAAATAAATTCTTGCCAAGGTAATTGATTACGTAAATTTTCCTGAATCTGATTATTCAGTTGCATATCTTCAGAAATGTATCTAACTTCATAATCATCATTATGATCACACTTAGTTGAATAAAGATTTGTTGAAATTAGTAATAATAAAGTAAGAGTAAATATATTTTTCATGATATAATTATTGTTTAACAAATATAAAATTTTAATCAAATATACACATTTAATACATTAATATATAACTTTTTTATAATAAAATTATACAAAATATTATATTGTAATCTTTAGCCCATCATATGCTAATGATATATTTGATGGAATCTCTGAATTAATTTCATTATGTAATCCCATCAAATGACTAATATGTATTAAAAAAGCTCTTTTGGGATTAACTTCCTTTATTAAATCAATTGACTGTTGTAAACATAAATGTGATAAGTGTGGTTCTTTTCTTAATGAATCAAGTACAATTATATCTGCATTTAGTATCTTTTTTCTCTCTTCTTGAGAGATTTCACTTATATCTGTTAAATAAACAAAATCTTTAATTCTAAAACCATGAACAGGTAATTTATGATGTAATGCTTTTATTGGAGTAATACTAATATTATTAAAATTAAAAATTGACTCATCTATAAGATTTATATTAACCTTTGGTACACCTGGGTATTTAAAATCAGCAAAAATATATGAAAACTCCATTTTGAGAGCAGATAAAACATCATTAGAACAAAAGACTTCCATTGGTTTTTTTGATCTAAAATTATATGACCTAATATCATCCAGTCCTGCTGTATGATCTTTATGGGAATGAGTAAATAAAACAGCATCTAAATTTTTTACATTTTCCCTTAACATTTGTTGTCTAAAATCTGGGCCTGTATCAATAACTAGTGTATTGCCATCTACATTTATTAAAACAGAAGATCTTAATCTTTTATCCTTAGGATTATGAGATAAACATACATCACAATTACAACCAATAACAGGGACTCCTTGTGATGTTCCAGTGCCTAAAAATGTTATTTCCATATAAATACTTTATTTAATGTAAAATTATATATAAATAATAATAATTATTACTTATAAAAATAGCTTAAATTAAAATAACTATTATAATTTTGTTAATAATCAATATTCAATAATGAATAAACAAATTATCCTTACTCCTGGCCAAAAAGCTAGAAGAATAAATAAAGATAAATCAATATACGGCTCATTTGTTGAAATTGGAGCTGGCCAAGAAGTTGCAAGACAATTCTTTAGAGTTGGAAGTGCTTCAAAAACAATAGCTAAAACTATGTCTGCCTATGATAGAGACTTTTCAGATGCTATTTACGGAAAAGAATCTGATGGTAGATATGTATGTAAATCAAGGCTTAACAAAATGCTTAATCAAGAATATGGCCTACTAGAAGAGAGATTGGATAGAAATGAACACAAAAAAACAAGATATTTTGTTTTTGCTGATACTGTAACAACAATAAATTATGACAAAACAGTAAATGGACATGGGTGGATTGGTCTTAGGTTTCAATTAGACCCGGAAAAAGCTCCTAATGACTTCTTAATTCATGTGAGATTAAAAGATCAAGAAGCAAAATTACAACAAGAAACAATTGGAATTATAGGAACTAATTTAATGTATGCTTGTTTTAATGAATCTGACCCAAAAGAAATTTTAAATCAACTATATGACAATCTTTCTAGAAGTAATTATGAGATTGATATGGTTGAAGTCTTAGGTCCTGATTTTGAAGAAATAGATAATAGATTACTAAGCCTTACTCTTGTAAAAGAGAAAATGACCAATGCTGTTATTTTTACTCCAGATGGAAAGAATAAATATCCATCAGATGTATTATTTCAAAAAAACATTCTAACTCTTAGAGGAAGCTTTAGACCTGTTACTAAAGTTAATGTTGATATGTTAACTAAAGGACTTAATAAGTTTAAAGAAAATAAAAAAGTAAAGGAAGAAAATATTCAGTTACTTTTTGAAATAACTTTATCTAATCTAATGTCAAATGGACAATTAGATGAAAGAGATTTTCTTGACAGAGCAGATATATTATGTTCATTAGGTTATACTGTAATGATTTCCAACTACAAGAAATATTATAAATTATGTGAGTACTTATCTAGATATACTGATCAAAGACTAGGGTTTATAATTGGAGTTGACAACCTTATTGAAATGTTTGAAGAAAAATACTACAGAAATTTGAATGGTGGTATAATGGAAGCTTTTGGAATAATGTTAACTAGAGATATTAAAATATATCTATATCCATCTCAACCAAATACAAATAAAGAGTTGATTGATAGTAAAAATGTAATAGTTCACCCTAGAGCCAAATCTATTTACAATTATTTATTAAACAATAAAAGGATAGAAGATTTAGATTATGAAAAAGAAATATTAGGAATTTATTCAAGAGATGTCCTAAATAAAATAAAATCTTGTGAAACAGGAACATGGGAACATATGGTTCCTGAAGGTGTTGCTGACATTATTAAAGAAAAATCTCTTTTTGGGATGAAATGTAAAATTTAGAAATTTGAAAAGAATAATTTTAATATTTCTACTTATACCCCTTTTATCAATTGCTCAGCGTGGAGGTGGAAAAGGTGGATATGGAGGGGATTTCTCAGGTTTTGGATCCAAAAAAAAGTCATCATACTTTAGAGGAAATGTAAGTGGAAAAATCATTGATTCAAATACTGGTGAAGGTTTAGAGTATGCTAATATCAGCGTAACTAATGCTAAATGGAATAAAATCATAGAGGGAACAATTTCAGGTCCTAATGGAAAGTTTAGTATGACTGAAATTTTAACAGGTGATTATATTTTAAAAATAAATTATTTAGGATATACCGCTAAAGAAATTGAATTCAAATTAACTAAAAAAAATCCCGACATTAATTTGAAAGAAATAAAATTAGAAGCCAGCTCAGAAATGCTTTCAGAAATTACTATTGATGAACAAAAACCTGTATATGAATCAAAACTTGACAAAATTATATATAATGCTGAAAATGATGATAATGGTGCTTCTGATGATGCAACTGATGTTTTAAGAAAAGCTCCAATGCTTTCAGTTGATTTTGATGGAAATGTTGAATTAAGAGGTTCTAAACAAATTAAATTCTTACTAAATGGTAAAGCTTCTTCTTTTTTAAATGGAGATATAGCGAATGCCCTACAAATGATACCAGCAGATGAAATTAAGAGTATAGAAATAATTACTTCGCCAGGAGCTAAATATGACGGCGAAGGAGAGGCTGGAATAGTAAATATCATTACACAGAAAAAAATAATTGATGGATACAAGGCCTCTGTTGATGGTTCATTTGGAACTAGAAGTAATAAAAATGGATTTAATCTAACTCTTGGAAAAGGACGTTTTAGTTTATCAGCTAGAGGAAATGCATGGTACAGTTGGCCTAGAGAAGGTACTACTAACTACATAAGAGAAGATTGGGACGATAATGGAGACACTAATGTTTTAACAAATAATGGTATTAGTGAAAGTCAATGGATTGGATATGGTTCTGGAATTAATATGTACTATGACATTAATGCATATAATTCTATATCATCTGATGTAAATTTTAGAGGAAGAAATACCCCATCAGAAAACACCACAACAATTGATTATAATGGTATTGACACCAATTATAATTACAATTCTTATCTAGAATCAACTAATTCTACAAATAATATAAGTTGGAACACTGATTACACTAAAACATTTGAAGATAATGAAGAAAGAGAGCTTTCCCTTTCTTATCAATTGGGAAATAGAATAAGAAAAAATATTACTGATATAAGTGAAAATGACAGTCTTATAAACCTAAAAAACATTAATAATGAGCAAAACCTTGAGCATACATTCCAGATTGATTATACACATCCAATCAATGATCATATAGTTGAGGTTGGAGGTAAAATGATAATAAGAGATCAAAAAATGGATTATGAAACTCAATCTGATAGTTTAGACTTTAGATTTGAGAATGAAATATTTAATTATACTCAAACGGTTAATGCCCTATATCTTTCTACTAATCTTAATTTACCTAATGATTTTAG
>MDSW01212899.1_pt1 | contig 10967 bp, 11 predicted proteins | sample 811171 | NCBI WGS metagenome assembly MDSW01 (sample SAMN05326641, study PRJNA326480) | marine metagenome | isolation source: seawater | place: Atlantic Ocean: North West | collected 2012 | reverse complement strand
TTCCAAGCGTATCCTTTTTACTTAAATTTTCTAATTTTTTTTCTTTATTATCTTCATTTGAGTTTTCAATACGACTAATCTCATCCTCTAAATTTTGTTTTCTAATTCTATATTTTGTTACTTTTTCTATTTGTTTAGTTAGTTTAGTGGGCTCAGTATCATAGTAGAAAACTTTCTTTGCTTTTAATCTAGTCTCTTTGATAGCGTGCTCTATTTCCTCTTTGTAATCTTTTTTAGGTATCAAGACTAATGTTTTTTCAAGTTCATTTAATTTCTGATATTTTTTAATTGCATTGAATTGTGACCTAGCATTTATACCTGCACTTATAACATTTTTAGGATTATTCAAAATTTTATTGGTTAAAGATAAAAAATATGCATCCTTAAATTTTTCAAGCCCTTTTAGATTCTTATTAAAAACTGGACCAATAAATATCCTTACTCCCTGCGTGTAGAGTTCTTCAACTTGTTTAAGTGTTTCTAGGTTATTACCTTTAGTATCCCGAGGAAATATACTGATGTTATCATTATTGATTTTATTAAGCGCTATCCTAGCCGAACTAATTATTGATTTGCCTATATTTTCAAATTCACCTGTAAAGGGTGCCAATAACCCAATTTTAATTTGATTATTACCAAATGCAACTTTCGGAAAAGTTATTAAAAAGATAATTATCAAATAATATCTAATATGTGCTTTCATTTATAAATCTTTATTATAATTATATTCAGTAATGATTCCATCAGATCAAAACAAATTATTAAACTTCAAAAGTGGTTTATATGTGGTCTCAACTCCAATAGGGAATTTAATGGATATAACTCTAAATGCCATTGAAATTCTTAAAATTTCAGACTTAATTTTGTGTGAGGACACCAGAGTATCAAAAAAATTGTTAGACAAACATAATATTAAAAGCAAAAGATTGCTTTCATATCACAAATTTAATGAGAAAAAAAATTTAACTAAAGCAATTAAATTATTATATAAAAAAAAAATAGTGTCAATCATTTCAGACGCTGGAACACCATGTATATCAGATCCAGGCAATATCTTAATTAACGAATGTATTAAAAATCAAATAAATATTTTTTCAATACCAGGACCATCATCTGTAATTTCTGCAGTTTCAATTAGCGGGTTTACAGACAAATTTATCTTTTATGGTTTTTTTCCAGAAAAAACTAAGGATATTAAAAAGGATTTGGAGTTATTATCAAAGTTAAATTTATCCATAGTTTTTTTTATTTCAGCTAAAAAATTTAAAAAAAATTCAGTTTATTTAGAAAAATATTTTTCTGGTCGGAAAATACTAATTTGTAAAGAGTTGACAAAAATGTATGAACAACACTTCAGATTAGAGGTCTCAAAAATAAAAGATTTTAATATTGATCTTCGAGGCGAAATTACAATAGTAATTTCAGAAAAAGCTGAAGGCGAATCAAAATACAAATTAGACGAGGAAGATAAGTTATTAATCAAAAAACTAATGAAAAAATTAAGCATCAAAGATATTGTAAGCATGATAAAAAAAAATAAAGATATACCAAAGAAAGAAATTTATAATTATTGTATTCAAATTAAAAATGAAAATTAAAGTTTTATTATTCTTATTTTTGTTATTTTTTTTTAATGGCTGTTTAGGAACATCTTCACAAGGTTTATTTGGAACTGGTGTAAGTGTAGCTATAGATCCAAGATCTCTTGGAACTCAAATAGACGATAATATAATGCAAAAGAATTTGACTGCAAGATTGGTGCTTCAAGATAAAAAATATCTTTTATCAGTCAACGCAAAGGTCTTAGATGGAAGAATATTTATTACTGGAAAAGTTGATGATCCAGAGGAAAAATTAAAAATAACAAAAATGGCATGGGAAACTAAAGGAGTTAGATCAGTAAGAAATAATCTGATTATAAAAGAAGAATTTAATTTTAAACAATCGGCAACAGATCTTTTAATCACATCTCAACTTAGAACAGCTCTAATTTTAAATAAAAATATCAAATCAACTAATTATAATATTGATACATATAAAAAAAAAATTTACATTTATGGGATAGCACAATCTAAAGAAGAACAGAGAGAAATACTTAAAGAGGGTGAGTCCATACCAGATGTAGAACAAGTAATTGCAAGTATATTATTAGTAGATAATTTAAGAATTCAAAAAGATTAAGTTAATATTATCAACAATATTTGACTCACAAAAGACATCAAAATTATAAAACTTAAAAAAACTATTGAGTACATTATAGTAACAGCTCTATTTCTTTTTCTTCTAAGCAACACAAATTCTTTATCATCAAAAATAGATATATCTCTCTTACCTTTAACTGGATAATCGTAACTCCATCTCCAAACAGAATTTCCAAATCTTTTATCCATATTATTAAAATAATTAATCCAAGCTTTTGACCAAAGAAAAACAAAATATAAAATTGATAATAGTAATATTTCAGTCAACATATTTAATTTACTTTGCCATAATTTATTACACCTGCAGAATAAGCAGCAACAGATGCAAGATTTAATATTTCAGATGTTGATGATCTTAATGGGACGATCTCTATAGCTCTTCCAAGTCCAATCAATAGAGGTCCAATAACTTTAGCTCCCCCTAAAGTTTTCATTATTTTATAGGCTATTGCTGCACTATGTTGTCCCGGCATAACTAATACATTTGCTTTTCCAACTATTTCTGAGAATGGATACAAATCTCTATATTCGTCACTTAAAGCTACATCAGGCTGCATATCTCCATCAAATTTAAAATCCACTTTCATTGATTTTAATATGTCTACAGCATCTCTTATATGCTTAGTTCTACTTGTTATTGGTTGACCAAATGTAGAGTGGGATAAAAAAGCAACTTTTGGGTCAAAGCCAAATAATCTTACTACTCTTGATGCAGATATTGCTATTTCAGCCATCTGTTTTGACGTTGGATATTCATGAACAGTAGTATCGGCAATAAACACTGTTTTTCCTTTATTCACAATCATGTTAAGACCAAACATTATTTCGCCTGGTCTAGCATCAACTACTTTAATTACTTTTTTTAAAGACGATGAGTATCTCCGTGTGTTGCCAGTTACCATAGCGTCAGCATCTCCACACTCTACCATACAAGAAGACCATACTACCCTATCATTTCTGACTAACTTATCACAATCTCTTTCAAGCAAACCCTCTTTTCTATGAAGTTTTTCAAATAAATAATTCACATATTTTTGACGTAAAATTTTATTTTTTGAATTAACTATTTCGATATTAAGGTTCTCGCTGTATCCAATTTCCTTTAATTTTTTTTTAATAATTTCTTCTTTAGCAACTATTATAGGTATCCCTAAACCACCTTTTTTAAAAGCAATTGCTGCTTTTAAAGTTTCCTCATCCTCTCCATCTGCAAATACTACTTTTTTTTGATTTTTTTTGATTTGATTATTTATACCTTGCATAATTGTTACTGAGGGATCTAATCTTTGTTTTAATTGTTCGGAGTATGCATCAAAATCTTCTATTTTTTTTCTTGCGACACCTGTTTTCATTGCAGCCTTAGCAACAGCTACAGGAATTACACTTATCAGTCGTGGATCAAAAGTTGATGGAATTATATAATCTTTACCATACGAAGGTCTGTCACCACCCATTGCTGCAACTACTTCGTCAGGTACCCTTTCTCTAGCTAATGAAGCGATAGCATTTGCTGCAGCTATTTTCATTTCTTCATTTATAGTCTTTGCTCTAACATCGAGCGCGCCCCGAAATATATAAGGGAAACCTATTAAGTTATTTACCTGATTTGGGTAATCAGATCTTCCTGTTGCAATAATTGCGTCTTTTCTAACCTCTTCTACTTCTTCAGGAGTAATTTCTGGATCAGGATTTGCGCATGCAAATATTATTGGGTCTTTTGCCATACTTTTTACCATTTGTTTAGACAATATACTTTTTGACGATAGGCCCAAAAAAACATCTGCATCTTTTATAGCATTTGCAAGAGTTCTCTTTTTAGTATCGATGGCGTGAGCAATTTTCCATTGATTTAAGTTATCTCTACCTTTGTAAATTACACCTTTGCTATCTAACATAATAATATTCTTAGAAGGTACCCCAGTTTTTTTAAGTAAATTAGTGCATGCTATAGCAGAAGCACCAGCACCGTTTACCACAACTTTGATTTTCTTAATTGATTTTTTCGAAATATCTAACGCATTAATAAGAGCAGCAGTTGTTATAATTGCAGTTCCATGTTGATCGTCATGAAATACAGGAATATTTAATATTTTTTTTAGCTTCTCTTCAATAACAAAACAATCAGGAGCAGCAATATCCTCTAAGTTAATTCCACCAAAGCTTCCAGAAATATTTTTAATACTTTTAACAATTTCCTCTGGATCAGATGAATCAATTTCTATATCTATAGAATTAATATCTGCAAAACGTTTAAATAAAACTGCTTTACCCTCCATTACTGGTTTTGAAGCAAGAGCTCCTAGATTTCCCATACCTAAAATTGCTGAACCATTACTAATAACAGCCACCAAGTTTCCTTTGCTAGTATAATCATACGCGGCTTCAGGATTCTTTGAAATTGCTTTTACAGGTGCTGCTACACCTGGAGAATAAGCTAAAGCAAGATCCCTCTTTGTAGTCATTGGTTTGGACGATATAATCTCAATCTTGCCAGATTTTTTATTAAGATGAAAATCTAGTGCTTCTTTATCTGAATAATGTTCAACTTTATTTTTTTTCATTCTTTATTAAATAGATATAAAAATAGAACTAATTTATAAGACTAATATGATTTATGAACTTAATTAAGTCAACAAGCACATACAGTTTCTTTGTAATAATTAGTAGAATTCTAGGATACGTCAGGGATCTTTTTATTGCAATTTATTTAGGATCCGGACCAATTGCTGATGCTTTTTTTGTAGCTTTTAGGATACCAAATACATTTAGACGTCTTTTTTCCGAGGGAACTTTTAATTCAGCTTTTGTGCCTAGTTATATGTCAGAGTTAAATAAAGGAAAAGAAAGAGCAAAGAAATTTGCTAACAATGTATTTAATTTCTTAGTTTTAAGTCTGTTGATTGTTGTTCTATTAATTGAAATTTTTATGCCTATTTTTATTTTATTAATAGCGCCAGGTTTTTCAGATAATGGAGAAAAATTGCAAATGACAATCAACTTAACAAGAATTACGTTTCCTTTTTTACTTTTTATAAGTTTATCCTCATTTTTCAGTGCAATTTTAAATTCATTTAACAAATTTGCAATTGCATCAGCTGCACCAATAATTTTAAATATATTTTTAATTTTAACAATTCTTTATGCAAATTATTTAAATGATAGTTTAGTATATTATTTGTCTCTAGCAGTAACAGCTGCAGGTTTCGTACAGTTATTATTTTTGTTTTTTTTTTCAAAAAATTATTTTTTACCAAAATTTTCTTTAAAAATAAAATATGATAAAAACATAAAGTTTTTTTTCAAAAAATTAGTACCAAGTATTTTTTCATCTGGTGTTACACAAATAAATATTTTAGTTGGCACTATTATTGCATCATTTCAGGCAAGTGCTGTTTCTTATCTTTACTATGCTGATAGAATTTATCAAATAAACTTAGCAATAGCAGGTATAGCTATAGGTACTGTCTTGTTGCCAAATTTAAGTAAATATGTTGAACAAAATAATAAAAAGAAAATAAAATTTATTCAGAATAAGTCACTCGAGCTAAGTATATTTTTAAGTCTCCCTGCTACTTTTGCACTTCTCATTTCTTCAGAGGAAGTAACTTCAGCGCTATTTGGATATGGTTCTTTCGATGTCGTTGCTGTAAAAAACTCTGCTAATGCTTTATTTTATTTTACATTAGGGCTACCAGCGTTCGCTTTAATTAAAGTGTTTTCAAGCTATATTTTTGCGAGACAAAATACAAAGACTCCATTTATTTTTTCTATTTACTCGGTGTTTGTCAATATTTTTATCAGCATTTATTTTTTTTCAGATTTTGGTTTTATCATAATACCTATAGCAACCACAATTTCGTCATGGTTCAACGCAATACTATTATTTGCATTCTTAACAAGAAAAAATTATTTTGTATTTGATAACTCAATCAATTTAGCCTTAACAAAAATTTTAATTTCATCAATTATAACTACTTTTTTATTTTATAATTTAATTAATTATTTTGACTATTTATTAGTTTATGAAAGCGAATTTAAGCTTTTGACTATAATTTCGATCGTTATATTTACCTTTTTTATGTACATACTAATTTCAATCTTTACAAAAGCTTTCAAAATATCCGATATTAAATTAAAGTACTAATGACATGTCAAAAAAAATTTTTTCAGGTGTTCAGCCAACTGGGAATTTACATTTAGGAAATTATTTAGGAGCAATAAAAAATTTTGTTAATCTTCAAAAGGAAAAAGATAATACGTGTATATATTGTGTTGTAGATTTACATGCAATAACAGTCAAGCAAGATCCAAGAATTTTGAAAAAAAACATTAGAGAAACAACAGCTACCTTTTTAGCTAGTGGATTGGATCCAAAAAAAAGTATTATATTTAATCAATCAATGGTTCCATCCCACTCAGAGGGCGCATGGTTATTAGGATGTGTAGCACGCATGGGCTGGCTAAACCGAATGACACAGTTTAAAGAGAAAGCAGGTAAAGATAAGGAAAAAGCTAGTGTCGGACTCTACATATACCCAGTATTAATGGCATCAGATATTTTGCTTTATAATTCCACTCATGTACCAGTAGGAGAAGATCAAAAACAACATCTAGAATTAACCAGGGACATAGCACAAAAATTTAATTTAGATTTCAATAGCCCAAACTTTTTAATTACACCTGAACCTTTAATACAAAAAAATTTTTCAAGAATTATGAGTTTGAAGGATGGGAAAAAGAAAATGAGTAAATCAGATCCATCAGATCAAAGTAGGATTAACATGACTGATGACAAAGACCAAATTGTAAATAAAATAAAAAAGGCAAAAACTGATAGCGGCGAATTTCCTGAAAATAATAATGATCTTAACAAAAGACCAGAATTAAATAATCTATTTGGAATATATTCAAGCATCCAAGACCAGGATATGAAATCAACAATAAATGAATTTCAAGGTAAAAACTTTTCAGAATTTAAAAATAGATTAGCAGAGGTTCTAGTCGAAAAAATTTATCCAATTTCAAAAGAAATAAGTAAGTTATTGAAAGATGAAAAGTATATAGATGAAGTATTGATTGAAGGATCGGTAAAAGCTGAGAAAATTGCAAAAAAAAAAGTATACGATATTAAAGAAAAAATAGGATTTTGAAAAATTACTTCAATTTTTAATAATTTTAACTATATATATTAATATATGTTTATACAAACACAAAAAACACCAAATCCAAATTCTCTAAAATTTTTACCCGGCATAAAAATTTCAAATATTGATTCTGCAGAATTTAAAAATAAAGATGAAACAAATAATATTTTGATAAGAAATATTTTATCAATAACAGGTGTCGAGAGTATATTTTTAGGAATGGACTTTTTGTCAGTTAATAAAAGTGAAAATACAGATTGGGAGGATATTAAACATATTGTTCTTTCATTAATGAATGAATTTTTTGGTCATGGTAATAAATTAATAATTGATAAAAATATAAATCATAATAATCAAGAAAATTATCAAGATATAGAGAAAAAAATTGTCAATATTTTAGAGACAAAAGTAAAGCCAGCTGTTGCAAACGATGGTGGTGACATAAAGTTTTTAAATTATAAAGACGGAATAGTTAAAGTAAAACTACAAGGCAGTTGCTCTGGATGTCCTAGCTCAACAATAACTCTTAAACGAGGAGTACAAAATTTACTACAGCATTATATACCTGAAATAAAACAAGTAGAGGCTGATTAGAAAATTTAAATGATTGTAAGTAATAAATTTAACTTAAATAAGATAAAGAAAATACTTGCTGAAAAAGGTTTCACCATAAAAAAGAAAAAAAGTGGTTTTTTTTTAAAAGATCTAAAAAGTTTTTACTTAACAACATTATTTAGCTTTGTATTAATTTTAATTTCTTCCTTAGTGCCACTCTCGGTAAATATAAAAGACGACATAAATGTAAGTAAATCTACTATTGATAATAATTCTAATGTTAATTTTCAAAAAGTTTTAGATGGAAAGGATATTAATCAAAAGAATGTAGATGAAGGTTTGGATTTAGAAAATTTATTTGAAGATATATTTTCAATAGAAGAAGTTCCTACAGACACTGTAAGACTAAGTGCCGAGACCATCAATCAACTTTTTAAAGACACCAAATATAATTTAGAAACTGTTAGAAAAAAAAAAATTGTAAAACCGATAAACTTATCTTTATTGCCATCAGAAATTAGGAATATAGAAAGTACAAAAAAAAAAAAGAACTTATTTATAAAAATAGTTTTGCCATTAATTCTTGAGGAGAATAAAAGAATCGCGGTGGACAGAAAAAAACTATTTAAAATTCTTAATAAAAATATGAATTCAGATGCCGAAAAAAAATGGCTAAACACTAAATTTAAGCAATATGGTGTTCTAAACAGAGATTTATCTACATTAAAAGTAAGATTGGATATTGTTCCTGTTTCCCTTTCAATTGCTCAAGCTGCAAAAGAAAGTGGGTGGGGAACTTCCAGATTTGCGATTGAGGGAAATGCACTTTTTGGTCAGTGGACTTGGTCTGGGGAAGGAATAAAGCCAGCAGGTGTGGACTCTGAAGAGAAACATAAAGTAATGAAGTTTAAAGTTTTAAAAGCCTCAGTTAGAGCCTACCAAAGAAATTTAAACACTCATGGAAGCTACAAAAAATTTAGATCTGAAAGAGCAAAAATGAGAGACAATGATGAGGAATTAGACAGCATAATCTTAGCTGATTATTTAGATAAATATGCTGCTACAGGAAAAGAATACACAAAAATAATAAAACAGATAATAAAACAAAATAGTTTAAAGGATTTTGATAAAGTGAAGTTATTACCATCAAGCTTACAATTAAAAAATATTATTTAATTTATTTTCACAGAAAATTGTAAGCCAAACCATCTCCAACCATCGGTATCATTAAGAGAACAATTTATTCTTCCTCTTCTAAAGTTAAATTTATCAGAAAAATTTACGATTAATCTATTATTATTGAATTTGATATTAGTTTGTTTCCATCCAGCACCTTCATCTGAAAAACAATTAATATTTTTTAAATTTTTTTGATCTTCAAAGAATTCAATTTCCAAATTAGGTGGATTATTATCAATAACATATTTATCTTTAGGTCTTATCTGTTTATACTCTAAAGGCAATAGATCAATGTTGAATGTAAATCTTTCTAAATCACCGTATTTTTCATTAATAGGAAATCTTGGAAGTTCATATGGATTTTTATTAACATCTATTACTCCTGAGTGCTGACCAAAAGCGTATTTAAAATATTTCTTTATAAACAAAGTTTGCTCAAGACTGAATTCACCAAATGGATATGAAAAATAAATTGGATTGTATCCTAAATTATTTTTAAAAATTTCAATCGACTTTAATATATCACTTTTAAATTTATTTAAGCTAAACTCTAATAAATACTCATGTGAATGAGAGTGATTACCAATAAACGCAAAAGTTTCTCTTTCTATTTCTTTTATTTGTTCCCAATTCATATATCCATTTTTTCCAACTGCCTCAGTCGAAATGAATAAAATAAATGGAATTTTATTTTCTTTTAAATATGGCCAAGCATTTTCATAAAAAGATAAAAATCCATCATCAATAGTAATAAGTATTTCTTTATTTGTTTTGACCTTATGAAAATTTCTATCGAAATCTATTGGATTTAAAAAATTATATTTTTTTTTGGTGATAATTTCCATGTGTTTTTTGAAAATTTCCATTCGTATATTTGTTGAAGGATATTTATTTTCATTGAATCTGTGGTACATAATTGCGAGAATACCTTTATCATTGGAAAAAAATTTAATTTTATTTTCCTCTGATTTTACACTAAGAGTAAAAAAGAAAAAAATTATGAAAAGATTAATAATAGATGCTACTAGGGAAAAAGTTATATTAGGTCTCATATCGAATAGAAATATTTATACAGGCAGATACATTAATAGTAAAAAGAATTATGACAAACTAGTAATTTTAATAAATAAATTCTTATTAAAACATAAAACTAATTTAGATAAAATTAATAGAATTTATGTGAACAGAGGGCCTGGTAGTTATGTAGGCATAAGAAACTCCTTATCAATTGTCAAAGCCATATATTTATCGAAAAAAATTGATTATTTTTCATACAGTTATTTTGATTTTAAAGAAAAAACAAAAATCGAAGATCAGCCAAATATATTAAAAAATTTAAGAAAATTACCTAGTTTATGTAATAAATTTAAGGTTAAAAAAAATTTGATTAAACCTATTTATTTAAGTTAAAATATACTTATGTCAGATACTATTGAACAAAAATGTTTAGCAAAAGGTGTAAAACTTACAGATCAGAGAAAAACTATTGCAAGGGTTGTTTCAGAATCAAAAAAAAATTATGGAGAGTCTGATCATCCTGATGTTGATGAACTTTATAAAAGAGTTCTTAAAATTGATCCAAAAATAAGTATTGCAACAGTTTACAGAACCGTGAAGCTTTTTGAAGAGGCTGGGATTTTAACAAAACATGACTTTAAGGGTGGCAAGGCTAGGTATGAGGAATTAAGAGAGAGTCATCATGATCATTTAATAGACGTTAAAACAGGAGAAATTATTGAATTTGTTGACAATGAAATAGAGAGCTTACAAAAAAAAGTTGCCGAAAAATATGGATATGAGCTAGTTGATCATAAACTTGAATTATACGGTGTGAAAAAAAAAAATAATTAATGTTAAAAAAAGTATTTGTTAAAACATTTGGATGTCA
>MDSW01175501.1_pt1 | contig 10967 bp, 8 predicted proteins | sample 811171 | NCBI WGS metagenome assembly MDSW01 (sample SAMN05326641, study PRJNA326480) | marine metagenome | isolation source: seawater | place: Atlantic Ocean: North West | collected 2012 | reverse complement strand
CTGGCTTGCCCGTATGATCGACGGAGGAGAAGATGCAAAATTCATAGCTCGACGAATGCTCATCTTTGCCAGCGAGGATATTGGTAATTCCAATCCAACCGCATTGGTCATGGCCAATAACTGTTTCCAGGCAGTCAATGTAATTGGATGGCCCGAATCACGAATTATATTATCCCAATGTGCATTGTACCTGGCTAGCTCAGTGAAATCAAACTCAGCTTACAGGGCAATCAACGCCGGGCAAGAAATCGTTCGAAAAACGGGAGATCTTTCAGTGCCACTGCACCTTCGTAACGCACCAACACAATTGATGAAGGATCTGAATTATGGTGAAAATTACAAGTATTCGCACGATCATACTGACGCACTGGGTGAGCAAGAATTTTTGCCTGAAGAAATTTCAGGAACGCGAATATTCAATCCTGGAAATTCAAAGCGAGAATCCGAATTAAGAGCATATCTTAAGTCAATCTGGAAGGATAAATACGGCTATTGAACAGTCTAAACAGACCGTTAGTTCATTGAATGAACAAAGACAATTCATTTTGAGTATTTTTGAAAGAATGAAGCAGTTGATCTACTTCCTTTTGGTCGGGCTATTGTATTTTGCTTCCTGCAAAAAGGAAGCGACAACATGGACCAGTGAATATGCGGCTCCACTCGTATTTACCTCGTTGAATATAAGTGACATGGTCAACGATAGCAACCTCACAGTTCACCCGGACAGCTCATTGAGTTTGCACATTGAAAGAGAGATCTACCGGCTCAATATAGATTCTCTTTTCACCACACCCGATACGACCATTTCGGAGGTACATGCAGTGGCATTTCCGGGAACCATTTCCGTTTCGGCGGGATTCACATTTATTTCTGATGTAGAAGAATCGACATTCAATGTATCCGGTGCTGAATTGAAATACATTTCCCTGAATGGCGGCCAACTCAATTATGAAATCATTAGCTATGTAACGGGACCAACGATCGATTCAATTAAGATTCCAAGTGCGACGAAACATGGTTCAGAATTCTTAACAGTTATTCATCTGGAAGAATCTGACGGAACAATACCAACCACCGTCACTGGAAGTGTTGATCTATCAGATTATGAATTTGATCTTACGGGTTCTGACGGATTAAAATACAACACCTTAATTTCGAATATTTCAACGTCCATTGACCCTACTCATTCGACACCGGTTGATATATCAAATGCCGATTCTGTTCGTATAAACGTGTCTTTTGAGAATATTGACCCGGGCAGAGCATTGGGGTATTTCGGTAACGAACTTGTTGAAGTACCACTGGATACTGTATCCATTCCATTTATGGATAAAATTATTGGAGGAAATCTGGACCTGGATGATATTGATCTTAGTCTTTCCATTACCAATGGCATTGGTGTAGACATTCAAAGCACCGTCAACGAGTTGAACAGCATATCAAGTATCGGAACGGTTGCACTGAGTCATTCAACAATCGGTTCACCCATCAATTTAAATCGGCCCAGCAAAACCGGGTGGGTTGTCAATTCATCGGAATATACTACCACATTTAATAACTCAAGTTCAAATCTTACTCCATTCATAGAAAATTTGCCGAACCAAATCAGCTACGATACTAAAATTCAGATCAATCCATTCGGAGACGTAAACAGCCATGGAGATTTTTATCATTCGGATTACCCTCTAAAAGCTGACATTGTGCTGGATCTTCCTTTGTGCCTTGGTGCAAATAATTTAACGTTACAGGATACAATTCAACTGAGTGTAGACCAAGATACAAGTCAGATAAAAAGCGGTACGCTTAAAATTCACGCTTCAAATCATTTTCCCTTAGGAGCAGAGGTTCAGGTGTATCTTTCCAACGGGGCAAATGGATTTGCGGACTCGGTTGTTTCTCAACCGATTATTGCTCCTGCTGTAGTTAACTCTTTCAATGAAGTAATCGCCCCAACCGCATCCGAACTATTAATAGAGCTTGATACCGAGCAAATTCATCAATTGATACATTCCGGCATTGCACTGATCAAAGTAATCTTCAATACAACCAATCTGCCGAATCGGATCAAGCTCAAAGACTGGTATCATATTGACTTGAATGTTGGCGCAACGATAAAGTATAAGCACGAAGTAAATTGAAAGCAGTACTCATTTTAATATTGACTTTTTCAATCGGTTTGGGAGTAGCCCAATCCATCTTTCCGCAGAACCTGCTTGAAGATCAAAACAATTCGTTGGTGATTCGCAGTTTTGCAGAAGGATTTTATCAGGGTCAGGGATTGACCAATCGTTTCATCGATAAATTCATCTATGGTGGGCATATCAGCGATGAGCTGAAGCAAGAGGTAGAGTCACAACTGAAAACAGAAGAAAACAGAATGGGATTGTGTTTCAGAACAGGAATTAAATTCTATGACTTGAGTGATAGCCTATTTAAAGGGAAACATTGGGGGATTTCGATTGGCTTGGAACACCAACAGCTCATCACCAGCTCTTTCACACAGGATCTTTTTCATGCTGTTTTTTTTGGAAACGCAGACCGGATCGGTCAAGACCTAAATATGGGTCCTACCCGACTTAGCGCTGTGCAGTTTCAATCGCTGAAATTCAACCTGGTTAATAAGAAGAATCATTGTGAATTCGGCTTTTCTGTGGTCAAAGGTCAATCCAATATCACATTCAATGCGGATCAATTTCGTTTAAGCACAGAAGCTAACCTATCAGAAATCACATTGGTTTCCCAAGCTAGCCTTTTTCAATCCAATACAAACAGCACAGGTTTCTTTGCAGGGAATGGAATTGGTGCGGCTCTGAACGCTGTTTATTTCATTCCGATTAAATCTTTATCTGGTAAACAAAAAGCAAAATCAGACGAGAGCGAAACTGAAAAAGTAACGATCGGTCATCTGAAATTTGAAATTGATAATTTCGGTTTCATCAATTGGATGAGTGATCCCTCGATTTATCAGACAGATTCCACTTACAGCTATTCAGGGTTTGAAATACAAGATCTATTCAATCAGGACATATCGAACTTGGTTGATACCGAAGTTTTGGCCGACTCACTTTTGCCCACGCGGCAAACATCACCCTACAATACAATACTACCGGCAGTATTCAGCGTATCATTCGAACCCACAGCAGATAAAAACAATTCTATTTCAGGAATGGCCGGAGCATGGTATCAGATCATGGCAAATGCCAGACCCGTTGTTTACGGTGGGGTTCGGTACCGATTGAACGAACGATTTTCGGGAGCAATAGTTGGTTTGGTAGGTGGGTATGCCACCATCAATGCAGGCCTGCAACTGACCTACAGCGGCTCTAAAATAGGAGCAGTTATTGCTACCAATAACTTGTTTGGAATGGTGTCCAAAAATGGAAATGGAAGGCATTTAAACTTTGGTGTAATATGCAAGTTTTAAAGACGATTATCTTCATAGTACTATTGTGTGCAATCCATGTTGCTAATGCCCAGATCATATTTGAGAAAACCTATGGGAATTCGCAAGAAGAACGAGGTGAAGGCTTGGTACAGTTATCAGATTCCAGCTATGTTATCGTTGGCTCAACATCAAGTTTCGGAGACCTATCGACCAACCTGTTGTTGCTAAAAACAGATTCGTTGGGTAATCCTATATGGACAAAGATATATGGAGGAAATAATGTAGATGCCGGGATGGAAATTATTAAAACCAGCGATGGTAATCTGGCTATGGTCGGCTACACGAATAGCACAGGCGCCGGTGGGTACGATGTTTATTTTATAAAAACAGATGTGCATGGAACCGTTCTTCTATCCAAATCTTATGGCGGTGCGGATTGGGACCTGGGTTATTCTCTTGCAGAAACATCCGATGGTGGTTTTGTGTTAACTGGGGAAACGTACAGCTCAGGGGCCGGATCGAATGATCTATTTGTACTAAAAATTGACGCGTCCGGCGATTCCGTTTGGTCGAAAGAATTCGGTGGCATTGGCAATGAAATTGGATGGTCAATAGATGAGGCGTCCAACGGAGACCTGATCGTAGCAGGAGAAACCAGCTCCAGTGGAGCTGGAGAATCGGATGCATGGCTGATTCGAATGGATAATGTCGGTAACATTATTTGGGATGTCACTTTTGGGGATACCGAATCCGATGTAGGCAAGGACCTTACCGAGCTGAGTAACGGAAATATCATGTTTGTATGGAATACGATACTGCCGGGAAATACATACTGGAGCACCATTCAATCTAAAATCGATCCGAACAATGGCAATGAAATGAGGAATACCGCCTTTACCAATCCATACAATTACTTCAGCTACAAAGTCATTCCTTACACAGGAAGATCAACAACACTGACAGTTGGATATTATGCTTTTTCCGGCAGTGACGACATGATGTTTTTTGGTTTGGACACAGTTAACATGTATTACGACGCGGTTTGTCAGGGTTTAGGGCTGGGAGCACTCGGGCCGGATTACGGCAAAGACATCATTGTAACCTCAGACGGTGGAGTTGCACTGGTTGGAGAAAGAAACATAGGCACCGGTTACTCCTCGGTGTTTTTTGTAAAATTAATGGAAGACTGTATTGGAACAGGAAGTACATTACACGACTCCATTTTTGTAACAACGGTTGAAGAACAGCATTTAGATACCGACAGAATTTACCCCAATCCCTCCGGCGGAGAGATTCACTTTCAATCGGAAAACCCCGTGCAAAGGGTTCGAATTTACAACACGTTTGGAGCCCTGCTGGAGGAACACTTAAATCCGATTCAAAACGAAATTCAAACGAACCTTCCTACTGGAATGTATATATTATGCTATGAAAATGGTATTGAAGAAAAAAGAAGTAAACTGATTATCCATCGATAATCTTCATTTCAGTTCTTCGGTTCATGGCCTTGTGCTCAGGCGTGTCATTTTCCACACGCGGTTGCGATTCTCCATAGCCTTTATAGCTAAGTCTTTCAGCATTAATACCTTGTGCGATTATGTAATCAACACAAACTTTTGCCCTATTTTCCGATAACAACTGGTTTTCTAATTCATCTCCGTCACTATCGGTATGCCCTCCCAATTCGACTTTTACCTCAGGGTTGTTCTTCAAATAGTCCACTACTCTATTCAGCTCGTACTTACTTTCTTCTTTGAGGTCAAACTTACTAACCTCAAAAAAGACATTTTCAAGAACGATCTTCCCTTTCTCCATAGGAACTTCGATAATAAATTCACTATTGGGATCAACGTTTTGTAATGAATAATTCTTGGAATAAAACAAGTACCCCTTATGATCGGCATGCAATGCATAATTTTTATTTACGGGCAATGCTACCAAGAATTCGCCATTGCCTGAATTGGCATATGCCTCTTTAACAACCTCTCCTGTTTCCAGATCGATCAGCTTGAAATGCGCAGGAAGGTGCTTTTTCGTAATTGCGTCATATACGATTCCTTTCACATACGTGGTTCGAACTGGTTTCAACTTGTCAGGAAGCACAAACGAATAAAGATCGAGGCTGCCGAAACCACCTTCTCGATCAGATGCAAAAAAGGCAAGATCACCTTTAGCAGACACTAATAAACTATTTTCATTTTTAAAGGTATTGATCGGATACCCCAAATTAACGGGTACTCCCCAGCTACCATCTGTTTCCCTTCGGCTAACGTATATGTCCAAACCTCCCATGCCGGGATGACCATTTGAAGAAAAATAAATGGTCTCACCATCCGGATGGATCATTACCGACTCTTCTCTGTACGGCGTATTTATTTTCCCCGGCACCTTCATCGGTGTAGACCACGTACCATTTTCTGTGATCTGTGTGACATATATGTCTTGCTCAGCAGGGTTCTTTCTTCCTTGCCTTACAATGCCACGTATGAAATACAACGATTTTCCATCAGCTGAGAAACAAGGCTGCGACTCCCAGTGGTTTGAATTAACAGGCTTACCAAGGTTGAATGGCTGTGTCCATTTATCACCTACTTTCTCACTGGCAAACAAATCACATGAGCCATAACCTTGACGATTCTCCCCATAGTTCAGCTCTCCTCTATAACCGGTTTCACACCCGACGAAAATAACATAACGACCATCTGCAGAAAATGTTGGGGCTCCCTCATTGTATCTCGTGTTTATAGGCAAGCCTAAATTTTCTCCCTTGTCCCACTCTCCGTTCGACCAAGTGCTAATAAAAAAGTCCTCCTGCTCACCCATAAAAGGAACCCGCTCGTCTTCTATGTTTCGGGTGTAAAGTAGGGTTTTATCATCTGCTGTCAATGTCGGGAAGTATTCCGGACGATCAGAATTAATGGCCTCTCCAAGGTTCAACGGTTTGTACTCGTTCGGGGTTTTGATCGCTTCCAATGCAAACTCACAGTTGTCTAAATATCTTCTTGCCATGTCCTGAAACACCTCACTAGTATTTCTTCGGGATAAAAAAAGCTTGCTAAACTTGAGACCTTTTTCATAATCACCCATCCCCATTGCAAGACTGGCGATGTAGTAAAATTCATTCACGGAATAATTCGGATTGATGGTCAACACTTGTTCCTTGTATTCAATCGCCTTGGTAAAATCTCCTCGTACAATATTGATTTCTGCCATAAGCAACAGGGCATCGATAAAGGTCGGGTCTTTTTCAAGTGCTTTCATAGCATTTGATTCAGCACAATTCAATGATCTTCGTTCGCCCGTTCTTGGGTCAAGGTCCTTGAAACAAATGTTGGCCTCCTCGTACAATTTAATCGCTTTTTTGCTGCTCGTTGCATACATTCCAGGCTGTGCTACCGAACATGACGTAGCCATCAATAAAATGCAGAACCATAATATGTGAACTTTCATGGTATATTTAAGTATTTGTGTGTTTGCAACGAAATTTTCCATTTTGGATTTTGCTTCACATAATTAATGATCAGAGGCATCATTTCGTCTTGCTTTCCCCATTCCGGCTGAAGATACAACGCGCAAGAAGACTGTACTTTCTCAGCGTGTTCTTCTGCCCATTTTAAATCATGTTGATTGTACACAATGATCTTCAGCTCGCTTGCTACCTCATAAATGGAGGGAACCGGCGGTTTAAACTTTTTGGGTGAAAAACAAATCCAGTGCCAGTTTCCGGTTAGTTCATAAACCCCTGAAGTTTCAATAGCTGTTTGAATGCCATTATCATTCAATGCCTTTGTTAAATCATTCAAATCGTACATTGTAGGCTCTCCACCGGTTATAACACTAAAATTTGTATTTGTTTCAAGCACTCTTTCTACAAGTTCAGCTGTGGAATGTAAAGGATGTTCTTGTGCATCCCAGCTTTCTTTTACATCGCACCACGAGCACCCGACATCACAACCACCTAACCGAATAAAGTAAGCAGATCGACCAGAATGAAAACCTTCTCCCTGAATCGTAAGAAATTGCTCCATTACCGGAAGATTACCTACTTCCATTTTATCACTGACTGACATTGGATACAAAAATAAGTAATTGCCAAGTATTGATTAAACGAATCTTTTCGATGTAAACTTAATTTTGATTGAAAATAAAAGAACCCATAGATTAGTCCATGTTGTATCTCAAACGGTATGGAGCCATTCCACGCACGGCATATACATGCTCCTGCTCATCAGAATTCCGTTTGGCCGCATCCAGTAATTCCATGTAGGTTTTGTTAAAGTAGAGAATGGCGAGTGATCTCCGCTTGCCCCACAACCAGTTTTCATGGGCGCTCAATAGGTATATAAAATCCTGAAACTTCAATTTTTCATCCAGATTGAATTCAACCAAGGCACTTGATGTTAATCTCAGATGCGAACCTATCAACTGATTCAATGCACTATCTGCTCTTAAGCTAAATTGTCCCTGCTCGAACAAACTCGCACATTCAACCCCCAAACAAGAATCGATTTCCCGTGAAAGATTTTCTATGGCAATACGCTGATCCATCAAATAAGACGAGTCAATTTCAACCATATTCCTCAGGTAAAAGGAATCCAGCTCGTTTCTAATTACCACATCTGTGCTGTCATTACTGAGATACGACGCGTTGAGATCAAAATTTTCCGACCCGGTTTTTATCCTTTCAAAACAACAATTGAAGGGTATATCGTCTTTACCAAGGGTATGTCTTACCAAAGCTGTGTCTCCTTGAAACAAAACTTCAAAAGCCAGGTTTAAGCAGTTCGCACGAATCAGCTGATCAAAAATAACATTGACCGACTTCATCTCTGCATCCGCCGGAATGCTCAGTCGAATAAGGCTCGGAAAAGTTACGTGCTTAAAGTAATTGGAAAAGTAATCGTAAGACAAGTTTTCCGTGTATCCATCCCATTCAAATCGAACAGAATCCGATCCTAGCTCTAAAATTCTCAGGTTGGCAACCACTTGCTCACGCTCTATCAATGAGTCCTTGAAATACGATACCGGCAGATTCGACTCCACTTCTACCACAACAACTTCCTCTTTCTCCTCAGAACCACAGCTCAAAAAGGTTATTGAACAGATCAATGAAAGCACTAGAACGCTATTCACCAATACACTAAAATTGATTGATCCGGTTTTTATTCCTGATGTTATTTTTCTTAACCCCATACCTTTTTATCTAATTGAGTAAAGAATATACTAATAAAAGCTTGTCAAAACTCGTTGAATGAATATTATTTTGAATGCATATCGATAGCAATACTGCTTGATTTTCGTGCTCTTACCAACTTTATTCCCGCGATTTCGCCGCCTGCAATGTATTCCGCAACAGGGATACAATCGTCATGGGCCCAACTCCTCCGGGTACCGGCGTGATAAACGAACTCTTTGGCGCAACCTCATCAAATTTCACGTCACCCAGCAATCGAAATCCCGATTTTTTAGAATCATCCTTTACCCGAGTTATACCCACATCAACTACAACCGCTCCCTCTTTTACATAATCTGCCGTCACGAATTCGGGTTTGCCCAATGCAACCACTAGAATGTCTGCTGTTCGGCACAGCTCCATCAAATTTGTCGTTCTTGAGTGGGTAAGGGTCACAGTACAATTTCCAGGGTAAGCATTTCGCCCCATGAGAATGCTCATTGGTGAACCTACGATATGACTCCGGCCAACCACTACACAGTGTTTGCCACTGGTTTCAACCTCGTATCGCTCCAGCATCTGAACAATTCCATACGGTGTTGCAGGCAAAAACGTGGGTAAATTCAATGCCATTAAGCCAATGTTTTCAGGATGAAAACCATCGACATCCTTTTCCGGTGAAATGGCCATAGTTACTTTACTTTCGTCGATGTGTTCCGGAAGTGGAAGCTGAACAATGAAACCATCCAAAGTAGCATCGTTGTTCAGTTTTTCAATTTCAGCAAGAAGGGCCTCTTCAGAGATGGTATCGGGTAATTGCACTAACGTGGATTCAAAGCCAACCTTTTCGCACGCTTTCACCTTTGCATTGACGTAAGTTACACTAGCTCCATTTTCTCCAACCAAAATGGCCGCAAGGTGTGGTTTTCTGCCTCCTTTGGCAATAAATGCTTCCACTTCCTGTGCAATTTCCTCTTTGATTGAAGCCGAGGTGGCTCTCCCGTCTAATAGTTTCATAATTACATTCTTCCTCGTGTTGCGCCTTTCATTTGACGCATCATATTCATCATATTTCTTTTATTGCCCATCATCTTCATCATTTTCCTCATGTCCTCGAATTGCTTTATGAGCTTGTTTACATCCTGCACGCTTGTGCCACTACCCCGAGCAATTCTTTTCCTTCTGGATCCGTTTAAGAGCTCGGGTTTTTCCTTTTCAGCCGGCGTCATTGACTGAATGATGGCCTCGACATTTTTGAACGCGTCATCTTCAATCTCAACCCCTTTTAGTGCTTTACTCATACCAGGTATCATACCCATCAGGTCTTTCACGTTACCCATTTTCTTAATTTGCTGAAGCTGGTCGTAAAAATCATTGAAATTGAACTGATTCTTCTGAATCTTTTTCTGCAATTTCTTTGCTTGCTCTTCATCAAATTGCTCCTGAGCTCTTTCAACAAGTGAGACAACGTCACCCATTCCAAGGATTCGGTCCGCCATACGATCGGGATGGAAAACGTCAATTGCTTCCATTTTTTCTCCTGTCCCGATAAACTTAATTGGCTTATTGACAACCGACTTGATCGAAAGTGCTGCCCCACCTCTGGTATCCCCATCTAATTTCGTCAGTACAACTCCATCAAAATTAATCCTTTCGTTGAATGCTTTAGCTGTATTAACGGCATCTTGACCAGTCATGGAATCTACGACGAACAAGGTTTCTGTGGGGCGTATAGCGTTCTTGACCCGCTCAATCTCATCCATCATCACCTCATCCACAGCTAATCGACCTGCTGTATCGACTATTACCACGTTGAATCCGTTGCTTCTCGCATGGTTGACTGCCTTTTGAGCAATATCCACGGGATTTTGATTCTCCCGATCTGAAAACACTTCAACACCGATCTGCTCTCCTACTACATGCAATTGATCAATTGCCGCAGGTCTGTAGACATCACAGGCAACCAATAAAACTTTCTTTCCCTCCTTGTTTTTCAGTAAATTCCCAAGTTTACCCGAAAAAGTTGTCTTACCTGAACCTTGGAGACCCGACATCAAGATAATCCCCGGATTTCCGGTACTATTGATTCCCTCTTTCTGGCCTCCCATCAGCTCTGTGAGCTCTTCCTGGGTAATCTTAATGAGCAATTGACCGGGAGAAATTGAATTCAATACTCCCTGACCCATCGCCTTCTCCTTGATCCTACTGGAAAATTCTTTGGCCGTTTTGAAATTTACATCGGCATCGAGAAGGGCCCTTCTCACTTCCTTTAGCGTCTCGGCTACATTTATTTCCGAAATCTGCCCTTGACCTTTAAGGACCTTAAATGCTCTTTCAAATTTATCGGATAAGTTCTCAAACATGGATTAAATCGTTTACAGCTTATAAATTTAATTAATTACCCCTTTT